>Ga0207966_1000363_pt1 | contig 26586 bp, 25 predicted proteins | sample Knorr_S23_td_NAD_FD_185611 | JGI IMG/M metagenome (GOLD analysis project Ga0207966, IMG submission 185611) | Marine microbial communities from Southern Atlantic Ocean transect - Knorr_S23_td_NADW_ad_2500m_LV_B (SPAdes) (version 2) | ecosystem: Environmental > Aquatic > Marine > Oceanic | place...
GGGGGGCTGTTCCTACGACCTAACGCGGTTCATGGCGACGTACATGCCTATGCCGAGCCCGATATAGCCAATGATGTTGTAGAAAATTCCGCTCCACACGCCCAGCTCCGACGAAACGATTATTCCGACAACCCACACGAGGAACATCATTGCCGCGGCTATGATCTTGTACCGCGGGTCAAGTTTGTTCTTGCCCGCCCTGCGAACGAATTCTCCGAGCGGAGCCCCGGCCAGGGCGATAACCATCGAAGCCGCCACGTAGCCGATCTGCAGGGTGAGGGGCAATTGCCAGAGCACCCAGGCGATCAGGCCGTAAATAATTCCGAATACGATGGCCCCGCCGACCGCAAGGCCGATCGTTGCAGTGAATTCGGCCCCGGTGGCCCGGAATATCGGTGCCTGGCCGATGGTTGCACAATCGGGACAGCGCGCTCCAACTGGCGATTGCAACATGCATTCGGGGCAGATCAGGTCGTTGCACCTGCCGCACCGCAAGTTGGAAAGAGTGTTCGGGTGGCGAAGACAGGTGTTGTCGAAGGTGTCGTGTGTCATTAGCGACTCAGGATACTCACTAATTGCCGGTTTACCGGTTGCTCGGATCGGCGGTTTTGGATTGCTGACCTCCTGATATGCCCTACGGAGCCAGCGGGGCGATCCGAAGCGATTTGCAGCACGTCAGCAACTAATGCTCTTCCTGTGTCTGAGCCAACCACGCTGCGCGATCAGCGATATCACGGTCGAACACCAGTCTGTTCCAGAGCAGCCGGGCGGTGAACTTACCATCACCATCTCGTAGCGAATTAGATGTCATACGCTTTGCAGCGATCACCACAGCGAACGCTATGGCATACCAGACGATCTCAACTGGAAGGTTCAGAAGCGCTGCCCAGACGGGCATCAGGATCACGGCGATCATCCACCAGACCGCCGAGTCTTTCCACGGTGTGAACAACACGCCGAGAGCTGCGATCGAACCGTAAACGATGAGTAACGGAAAGTTCAACGCCCCGGTACTTCCAAGTGCGGTCGCCATCCCGCGGCCACCATGAAAGCTTGAGAAGACCGACCAGTTATGACTGGTTATTCCCGCGATTCCGGCTGCTACTTCGACGCCCAAACCGAGCCCGAGCACCTTATCGGACGCTATGAACACCGGGAGTGCGCCTTTTACCAGGATATCGAAGAGTACGACTGGTGCGGCCCACCACGCCCCGGCCTGTGCTGTTAGGTTCGATGCCCCTACGTTTTTCGAGCCGCGTTCACGTATATCGATGCCCCCGGCGAGTCGGCCCACCAGGTAGGAGCTGGGGATTGAGCCGACCAGGTAGGCACCGGCGACCAGGGCTATTGATGGGACCAAATCCATGGCGTTCAGGCCAGTCCGACCGGAACGGACCCTACGTTCGATCCGTGAATTTCCCTCGCACGGGCCAGCAACTTCGATGCTGTGTCGGGCGGCGGTCCGTTGGTGCCGGGCAGGGTCTCGTTCTCGGCGCCCAGCGCGTGATAGTCGGTCCCCCCCGAAGGCACGAGGTCGAGGCGTGTGGCGATGTCGAGGTAGCTGTCTCGCCGTCTGTTCGCGTACTTTTCGGCATACACCTCGATACCGGCCAGCCCGGCCCCGGCAAGCTGTTTCACGAGTTCGTCGAGCCGGTCCACCGTTCGCGGGTGTGCCACAACGCCGATACCGCCAGCGGAATGAATTAGATCAAGCGCTCCAAGTGGGTGTAGTTTTGGCCGCGGGACCCGTGCCACGCCCTTGTCTCCAATGTACCGGTTGAACGCCTCGGCGACGGTTTCTACGTGCCCCGCTTCGACCATGGCGCGTGCGATGTGCGGACGCCCTACCGAACCACGTGCAAGTTCAACTACACGGTCCCATGAGACAGGTCGCTGCAGCTCGGCGAGTCGCCTGACCATGGCCCGTGCGGCCTCTACCCGCTCCAACCTGAACTGCAAAAGGGTTTCCTGCAGGGTTGGGTTGCTGGCATTGATGAAGTAGCCGAGCAGGTGCAGTTCCGATTCCTCGGTCGCTGTTCCCAGTTCGATGCCGGTGATGACCGTCAGGCGAGGGTATTTCGCAGAGGCCGCGATCGCATCGTTCAGGCCTTCGGTGGAATCGTGGTCGGTAACGGCCACGACGCGCAGGCCGGTCGTCGCCACCTGGTCGATGAGCAGTTGCGGGGTGAGCGTGCCATCAGACGCGGTTGTGTGAAGGTGGAGGTCGACCTCCACCTGCCAACTCGGGGAGACTACCTGTGCCTCGTGGTCGTATCGGCTGCCTTCGGCCTGTTGTTCTGGCGAGTTGCTCAAACCTCGATCTGCCGGTCTACTCGCTCGACCGAAGTTGCGAGCCCTGTTGAGTCATCCACGTCGATCAGCACCGAGTTGAAGTTCATCAGGCCTGTGCGTACCGGCTTCATCCGGTGGCGGTAGCCGCTCAGGAAGCGGTTCAGCGAGCCTTCGGTCTCGACGCCGAGTATGGAATCCACGGCACCTACCATTCCCAGGTCCGATACGAACCCGGTACCTCCGGGAAGGACTTTGCAATCGGCGGTCGGTACATGGGTGTGAGTCCCGACGACGGCCGCGACCCGGCCGTCGAGGTGCCATGCGAGTGCCGCCTTTTCGGAAGTGGCCTCGGCATGGAAATCGACCACGACAGGCTTGCCCTGGCCAAAACCGCCTGCGAGCAGGTCGTCGACAACAGCAAACGGTGAATCGAACTCACCGACCCATACGCGTCCGATCAGGTTAATGACGGCGACAGAGCCCGAGACGTCATTCGCTCCCCGGCCCGGAGTTTCGGGCGGGTAGTTAAGTGGACGCAGCACGGGCAGGTGGGGGTCATCGAGGTGGTCGATGAACTCGCGCTTGTCCCACACGTGGTTTCCGGTGGTAATGACGTCGGCACCGGCTTCGACCATCTCGACCACGGTATCGACGGTTAGGCCGATCCCTGCCGCCAGGTTCTCGCCTTGAAGCGTGACAAAGTCGATATCGAGTTCGGTTTTCACGTCTTTCAGCAGTTTCCCGACGGCGCGTCGCCCTCCACTGCCGACGACATCCCCGATCATCAATATCCGCATGAGGCCCTTTCGGGGAGTTGTAATTGAGAGTAGTAGGAGAATTGCCTACCGGGCGATCTCAACCGTTCGTGATTCCCTGACGACGACCACCCGGATCTGGCCGGGATAGGCAAGGTTTTCTTCGATTTTCTGGACGATTTCGCGGGCCAGCGTCGCGGCCGTAACATCGTCCACGTTCTCGGGATTGACAAGTACGCGTACTTCGCGTCCTGCCTGAATCGCGAAAACGCGTTCGACCCCTTCGAATCCGCGCGCTACCTCTTCGAGTGCCTCCAGTCGCTGGAGGTAACTTTCGGTCGTATCGTGGCGGGCTCCGGGTCGCGCCGCGCTAATCGCATCGGCCGCCGCGACAAGGAACGACTCTACAGTCGTCATTTCGCGGTCGTGATGTTCTCGGACTGCCGTAACTACCCGTGCGTTCTGTCCGTAACGCTTCACGAGGTCGGCACCGATCTCGGCATGGGGGCCATCGACTTCGTGTGTCAGGGCCTTTCCGATATCGTGCAGGAACCCGGCAGTCTTTGCGATCTGCTGGTTGGCACCGATCTGCGAGGCGAGAATTCCGGCAACGAGTCCGACTTCAACGGAGTGCTGCAACACGTTTTCGCCGTAGCTGTAGCGGAACTTCAGCCGCCCTATCAACTTTACTAGTTCAGGATGCAGACCTTTGACGTCGGCATCGAACATGGCCTGCTGGCCGGCCCTGCGGACCGTTTCATCGACTTCAGTGCGCGCCTTCTCGACCGAGTCTTCGATTCGGGCCGGTTGGATTCGACCGTCTTTGATTAGCCGGTCGAGCGTTATGCGCGCCACTTCGCGGCGAATTGGGTCGAAACAGGAAATCGTTACCGCCTCGGGCACATCGTCGATGATCAGGTCGACGCCGGTGGCAGCCTCGATGGCCCTGATGTTTCTGCCTTCCCTGCCGATCAGGCGCCCTTTCATTTCATCATTTGGCAACGAAATCGTGGTGATCGTCGCTTCTGAAACGACCGCGGCCGCGAGTCGCTGCATGCTTGCAGCGAGAATTTCCCGAGCTTTGTCGTCAGCCTGGTCCTGCGCCTCTAGTTCAGCATCCCTGTAGCGGCGTGCTAATTCGAACTGGACATCTTCTTCAGCTTGATCGAACAGTTGTTGTCTGGCATCGGCCACGGACAGACTCGAAATAGTTTCAAGTCGTTCGCTGGCTTGCTGCTTCAACGCGTCGAGTGCCTTTTTATCTTCGGCAATTTCGTCGCGTTGTTTTATTAGTTCGGAATCACGTTCGTTCAGTGAATCCGACCTGCCTTCAAGAGTCTCTTCCCTGGCCTCGAGACGATTCTGCTGGCGTTGTATTTCTGACTTCTGTTCGTTGAGCCTCGCTTCTGATTCGGTTCGTACCTGAAGCGCCTGCTCTTTTGCCTCTAGAAGTATCTCCTTACTGCGAGCGTTGGCCCTGCGCATTTGCTGCGCCGATGCCTCTTCAACTGCTCGCGCTGATTTTGCCGAAAGGATGCTGCGTAGCAGGAAGCCCAGTCCGCTTCCAACCACAACTGCAACTAGGGCCACGAGGACGGCAATGAGGATGGTTTCCATCTCTGCCCTCCCGAGCCATTGGTTATTCAATTTTGAGTTTTAGTCGTAAAAGCGCGTGGTGCGGGTAAATTGCCGCTCTGCGCATACTCGAATGGTAAGTTCGCATCTGGGTTCGTGCAAGGAAATGAACTGGAAATTGAATCTCGCGGCAGGATTACGATTCAAATGAAAACACCGTTGCCAGCTGGCAACGGTGTTTTCATTTTCAGGTTTAGTCGCTGAGGAGTCCCCAGGTGACCGGGGTGTTGAAAGTTATTCTTCCTCGGAACCGGCTTCGGAATCGCCAGTGTCTTCGGATTCCTCATCACCCTCGACCGCTTCGCCCACTTCACCTTCGAGGATCTCGCCTTCTTCACCAACCGGTACGAGGTCTTCTTCAGCAGTGACACGAGGTGGCTGGATCCAGCAAACGCGGTCGTCTTCGGAGCCTGCAAGTGCAACTCCTGGAGGAAATGTTAAATCGATAGCAAGTATTACCGAATCGATCTCTTCCATGCCCGAACAATCGACAACAATTTCGTTTGGCACATCGAACGGCTTGGCACGCACAAGAATATCGAACATACCCTGTGTAACCACTCCGGCGCCACCTGCCGTTCCAGGCGCCTCTTCCTGCCCAATCAGGCTCAACGGCACGGGAGTTTCAACTTCCTGCTGAACGTCGACACGCTGAAAATCGACATGCTGGATATCGCCTGTGACTGCGTGGCGGGCGATTTCACGCACGATCGTCACCGTCTCTGCACCCCCGGTCGCGATTAGCGTTACCGGCGTGGTGCGACCTGCGGTGCGTAGCGCGGCTCGGAGCTCGCTCTCAATGACCTGAAGAGTTTCGGACTCCTGGGCGAGGCCGTACATGTGAATAGGGGTTATTCCCTGTCGCCTGAGCGCCCGGTTCTTTTTCCCGAGGGCCGTGCGAGCCTCGACGTTGAGCGTCACCGCATCCGCCATCGCGTACGATCTCCCGTAGTAACTGTGATTCAGTGTTGTGGCCGGTGAGAGGACCACCGGTGAACATTCACGCCTGGAACAAATCTCCAGGACATGGCGCGTGACGGTTACGATAACCGATCATGCACAGCCGTTAATCGTATCACGGGGCAGGCTCGGCGGAACGCACTCCGAGAACGAATTAATGACGCCTGTGTGACCCAACCGGGTGACAAACAGACCGGAGTGGCGAATACCGGTCGCACGAAGCCATGTTGGCTCATAAGGCTAAGAGGGGTAGCACCAGACGGTCACCCGCGAAGTGAGAGCGCATCTGGGGCTGCATCTGGCAGGCACCCGCGATCATCGGATGGGTATCCCGGTGGTATCATTGAAGGTAGGCAAGTCCAGCTAGTGCTGAACTCGATTCCAGCCCTGAACGGGGGCGGTTCCTGGAGATTACGGCATGCTTGTGCCAATGAAGGTCGACTATGGGGTCAGAACCCTGGTCTACCTCGCGCAACAGGACGAGAACAGGTTCACTCCCACCTCGGACATAGCTGGCAACCAGCACATTCCCGAGCCCTACCTGCTGCGAATCTGCTCGGAACTACACAAGTCCGGCCTGATCGAATCGCGGCGGGGGCCGCAGGGCGGTCACAAACTTGGCAGGGACCCGGAGACCATTTCGGTGAGCGATGTTGTCGACTCGGTCGACTACTCGCTCGCGCCAGTCGACTGTGTAGAGGAGCCTGAGTGCTGTAGGCTCTCCGGGGCTTGTTCGCAGCGCGAGCTCTGGAGTGATGTCGAGGTGATGCTGCTGGAGCACTTGAGTAAAGTGACGATTGGCGAGTTGGTAAGCCAGCAAAGATCGATGGTGGCTGCGATTCCGGTGCACACGAACTTCTAGAGTTTAAATTCTGCACATCGAGCGATAACTCCGAACCTAACTCCCCAGTCAGTTGTTCCAATCCGCAGTCGATCGGGGCCGTCGCGTATCGACAAACCCTCACCGGCTATCAAACTGGCGGGGTCTATCAGGGTCAGTCGCGCTACGTTGAGGATTGTTCAGGGCGAAATGGCATGGACTGCGTAGTAGAATTCAATACAGACCCCCGGTCGAATTTGAGTTGCGCGATTATCGGCACATGTGCAGCACCGGGCTTAGTAAAGAGGTAATTCAGGGAAATGGCACAGACCAACGGCTTCACGCCGCTAACACCAGGACAGGTGCAACGATACAGTCGCCACCTGATCATGGACGGTGTTGGCAGCGTGGGGCAGCGAAAACTGATCGATGCGAAGGTGTTGATCATTGGCGCGGGGGGACTCGGGTCGCCGATAGCCCTCTACCTGGCCCTAGCGGGCGTGGGGACTTTGGGCATTGTCGACTTCGATACTGTTGATGTTTCCAACCTGCAGCGCCAGATTCTGCACACCGACGCGGATGTGGGTCGCCCGAAGGTGATTTCCGCAAAGGAAACCCTCCTGGCACACAACCCGGACGTCAATGTGATACTCCACGAGGAGCCGATCAACTCTGACAACGCGATGGATATCATCCCGAACTACGACATCATCGTGAATGGGGCCGATAACTTCGCCACCAGATATCTTGTAAACGACGCCTCTTACCTTGCCGGGAAGCCGCTGGTAGACGGCGCGATCCTGGTGTTCGATGGCCAGGCGACCACTTATCAGCCCGGCCAGGGTTGCTACCGCTGCATGTTCCCGGAACCGCCTCCCCCGGGTGAGGTCCCGAATTGCTCGGAAGCGGGCGTGATCGGTGCGCTTCCGGGGCTTGTGGGTTCAATCCAGACGCTTGAGGTGATTAAGCTCATCATGGGGGTTGGTGAGACGTTGACCAGCCGTATGCTGCTGATTGACGCCCTGACCATGGACTTCCGCGAAATAAAGATCCGCCGAAACACGGATTGCAAGCTCTGCGGCGACAACCCAGAAGTTACAGAGTTGATCGATTACGAGATTTTTTGCGGCATCCTGCCTCCAGAACCTGTAGTAGAACAACAGCCGGTGTCGGCCGATTAGTCGGTCGGCGCTGCGCGTCTCGGCGTTTATTTTTATACAGGCGTAAAAACCGACGAACCCACTTACCTCACGAAAGAAATCTTCTTGGCTTCACCTCTGGCCGCCGGATTATCGGCAGTAAAGAACGGTGCACTCGACGCCATTGGCAACACACCGCTTGTCGATGTGTCGGTTCTCAGCCCCGATCCAAAAATCCAGATTTACGGAAAGCTCGAATCGGTAAACCCGACTGGCTCTGTGAAAGACCGCGCGGCCAGGTCGCTAATTGAAGATGCCGAGCAGAAAGAGCTGCTCAAACCGGGTGACACCATTCTCGAACCGACCTCGGGCAACACCGGGCTCGGATTGGCGATGATCGGTCGTATACGGGGCTACAAGGTAAAGGTGGTCATGCCCGCCAGCGTTCCCCCGGAGCGGGTGAATTTGCTCGAGGCTTTCGGAGCTGAAGTAATCCTGTCGGATGCCGACAAGGGCACGAACGAGTCGATCGTTATGGCCCAGCACATCGCTGAAGAAAATCCGTCGTACTACATGCCCTATCAGTACGGCAACGAAGCAAACCCACGTGCGCACTACACGACAACCGGTCCTGAGATTGTGCGAGACATGCCCGATGTCGATGTGTTTGTTGCCGGTCTCGGGACCGGCGGAACGTTGATGGGAGTGGGTAAGGCGCTCAGGGAACACAACCCGGACGTGCAGATTATCGCTACTGCCCCCCACCCCGATGACAAGGTGCAGGGTCTTCGTTCGATCGAGCACGGCTACATCCCGCCGATTCTCGATCTTGAAAAGCTCGATGGCAGGATTCTGATCGAGGGAGAAGAGGCTTTTTACTGGACTAGGAAATTGCTGACCGATGCGGGTTTCTTTGTTGGTGTGTCTTCGGGCGCAACGTTCGCAACGGCCAGGAAAATCGCCCAGAAGATGTCGGATGAGGGCAGCGAGGGCAAGATTGTGGCAATGTTTGCCGATGGTGGTTGGAAGTATCTGTCGACCGGGATTTACGGCGAGGATTACAAGTTCAACCAGGCTGAAATCGAGGGCAAGACCTGGTGGTAACCGGGTAATTTCGAGTTACTATCACGGCCCCAACGGATTTTTCCGGCGGGGTTTTTTTATTTGAGAACAGGTTCAACCGTTCGGGGCGCATCCAAATGCCTAGACTTTCTTCGTCTGCACTGTCTGAACTGGTTTTCAAGACTGCGCGTGAACAGGCGCGCCTGATCGCTGACGGTGAAATTTCTTCAGTAGAGCTTGTGGGAGCTCATCTCGACCAGATCGAGAAGATCAACCCGGCAGTCAACGCGATTGTCACGATGGTGGCTGAAACGGCGTTGGACAAGGCCCGGAAGGCCGATGAAGCGCGCAGCGCGGGCGAACAACTGGGGCCGCTGCACGGTCTGCCCATCGCAATCAAGGACCTGCAGGACACTGCGGGTATTCGCACAACCCAGGGTTCGCTGATTTACGAAGACCACGTGCCGACCCGGGATGCGCTGATCGTGGAACGTGTACAAAATGCAGGCGCGATCGTAGTCGGCAAGTCGAACACACCCGAGTTCGGTGCCGGTTCGCAGACTTTCAACCCGGTGTTTGGCGCAACCGGTAACCCCTACGACACTTCTAAGACCTGCGGGGGCAGTTCGGGTGGTGCCGGTGTTGCCCTTGCGTGCGGCATGGTGCCGATTGCTACGGGATCGGACCTCGGGGGGTCGCTCAGGAACCCGGCGGCATGGTCGAACGTCGTCGGAATTCGATCGAGCACAGGTCGCGTTCCGGCACTCAACGCCGACCTGGGATGGGCGAATCTCTCGACGGATGGCCCGATGGGTCGAACCGTGGGTGATGTTGCCCTGCAGTTGAGCGTCATGGCAGGTTACGACCCTCGTCCGCCCCTGTCGATACGGGAGTCTGGTGATATCTTCAGCGGCTCGCTTGAGCGCGATTTCAAAGGCGTTCGGATTGCGTGGAGCAGGGACCTGGGTGGTAGGCCGATCGATGCCGAAAACAGCCGAGTTACCGAATCCCAGAAGCATGTTTTTGAGGATCTCGGCTGCATCGTGGAGGACGACGAACCCGATCTTTCGACTACCGACGAGATTTTCCAGACTTTGCGTGCCTACAGCTATGGAATCAAGCACGAGATCCACATGCGAGACCATCGGGACAAGATGAAGGAAACGGTCATCTGGAACGCCGAGCGGGGTCTTAAACTATCGGCCATCGAACTGGCGCATGCAGAGCGAATGCGTACCCGGCTGTGGGAACAGCTGGCGGTGTTTTTTGAGAAGTACGAATTCCTGGCACTTCCGGTCACATCGGTGCCGCCGTTTTCGATCGAGGACGAGTATCCGACCGAGATCAACGGCGTTCAGCTGGAGACTTATCTCGACTGGATGTGGCCTTGCTACACGATTTCGGTGACAGGATTACCGGCGATCTCTGCGCCGGCTGGCTTCACACAGGATGGGCTGCCAGTCGGGTTGCAGCTTGTTGGCCGGCCACGTGATGAGATGGGCCTCCTGCAACTCGCGCATGCGTTTGAGGGTGAGACGAATTTCTGGAAGCAGCGGCCGGGGGTGGTCGGGTAGGTGTAACAACTGGGGGAGCGGGAGAAGGCGCTGGCGGTGGGTTGTCACGTGGTCGGACCCTTCGACAGGCTCAGGATGAAGTTTTTCGCGACGGCGGGGTGGTAACGGCTGGGCGATGACGAGGCTGCAGCTGCTGGAGATGACAGAGCGGCGGCGATCGATGAAAAAGGATAGCTATGGATCTCAAACTTGATGGAAAACGTGCGCTGGTAACGGGGGGTAGCCGAGGCATCGGTAGGGCGATCGCCAGGACGTTGGCTGCGGAGGGCGTGTCGGTAGTGGTGGCGGCCCGCGGCCAGGAGGCGCTCGATGCTACGGCGGCGGAGCTGGCGGCCGAAACGGGATCGAAGGTGGTCGGCGTGGTTGTCGATACAGGGTCGGACGCTAGCGTTCGGAATCTTGTCGCCGAAGCGAAAAACTTGCTCAGCGGCATCGATATCCTCGTCAACTGCGCGGCGCGGCCCGGTGGTCAGGGTGCTGTTCCAACCCTTGCTGAAATCACCGAGGAAGAGTTCAACGATCACATGAACGTCAAGGTGATGGGTTACCTGCGCTGTGCCCGCGAGGTCGCGCCCCTGATGATCGAACAGGGCTGGGGCCGCATCATCAACATCTCGGGGATGGCGTCCCGAAACTCGGGGACGGTGATCGGTTCGATGCGCAACGTCGCGGTGTCGGCAATGACCAAGAACCTCGCCGACGAACTTGGCTCGCACGGCATCAACGTGACAGTGGTTCACCCCGGCATGACTCGCACCGAAGCCACGGCTGGAGTGGTGGCGAGGCGCGCTGAGGCGGCGGGAGTCAGCGAGTCTGAGATGGAGGAGCAGATGGCGCAGGGGAACTCGGTGCGCACGATCATCGACGCTTCCGACATCGCATACGTGGTTACGATGCTCGCTTCACCGTTGTCGATAGCCATCACCGGCGACAGTATCGCGGCGGGCGGCGGAGTGGGTACTGCTATTCACTACTGATCACCATCGCTGAATTTCAGATCGTGTGTCTGGCACCCGGTGAGCACGTATTATTGATGCGCTCCGGGGCCGACGCCCGTTCAGTTTCCCCGGAATTCGATTTCGATATTTCATTTCGCACGAGGATGCCCGACCGATGACCAAGCTTGCCGCAAACCTTTCGATGATGTTCACCGAGGTCGATATGCTCGACCGGTTCGGGGCAGCGGCAAATGCCGGGTTCAAGGGCGTCGAGTATCTCTTCCCGTACGACTATCCAGCAGAGCAGATCAGGGAAAAACTCGATCAGAACGGCCTGGAACAGGTGCTGTTCGACTTTCCGGCTGGCGACTGGGCGGCGGGTGAGCGCGGCATCGCGGCACTGCCCGACCGTGTCGGGGAGTTTCAGGATGGGATAGGCACGGCGGTTGAATACGCGAAGGCGCTTGGTTGCGAACGGCTGACCGTTCTTGCAGGTAAGTCTGCGCCGGGCGTTAGCGGAACAAATATGCAGGAAACCCTGATCGACAATCTCAAGTTCGCCGCAAACGCGGTTTCCGGTACGAATATCACTGTGTTGCTCGAAGCGATCAACACGATCGACATTCCCGGCTACTCGGTTTTCAGGACCAGCCAGAGCCGGGATGCGGTCGAGGCTGCCGGATCGCCGAGTGTGAAGGTCCAGTACGACATTTACCACATGCAGATCATGGAAGGCGACGTGACGCGCACGATCGACGCTAACTTCGATGTGATCGGCCATTACCAGCTTGCCGACAACCCGGGTCGCCACGAGCCTGGCACAGGTGAATTGAACTACGACTTCCTGCTGCCTTATCTTGACGAAAAGGGGTACGGTGGCTGGGTCGGCTGCGAGTACGCCCCGACTGGCGATACGGTGGCGGGTCTTGGCTGGGCGGCCAAGTACCTGTAATTTCGCCTGAGCCTTTACCGCGTTAAGAGAGATACGATCGATTGCGCCTGATTCGGGCGCCTGTGTGATAAATCAGCGCCAGCACGGAAGGTTCGTGCTGCCAGATTATGGAAAAAATGCCTAAGTTCGAAGCAAATCTTCAGTGGATGTTCAACGAATACGAGTTGCTCGACCGCTACGACGCGGCGGCGCGGGCAGGGTTCAAGGGGGTCGAGCTACAGGCGCCTTACTCAGCCCCTGTTGAGCAGATTGTCGAACGACTCGAGAGGAACAGCCTGAAGCACGTCATCATCAACTCGCCGGTGGCCGATCCCGACTCCGGCAAAAACAACATTGCCCTTCGCCCCGACCGGCGCGACCTGTACATGGAACGGACTGCCCAGGCGGTCGAATACGCGTCCGCCCTCGGGTGCATCGGTGTGAATATCGGCGTCGGTCCGCTCGATGACTTAGACCCTGACGAAGCTCGAACCACCCTCGTTGCGAATATGCGCCACGCGGCGGAGGAGCTTGGCAAAGTGGGGGTTGTGGCGCTGGTCGAAGCGATCAACACTCGGGACCAGCCGGGATTTTTCGTAAACACAACCGCACAGTCACTCGGTGTTATCGCAGAGGCGAATCACCCGAATCTTGCGGTGTTGTACGACTTTTACCATATGCAGATAATGGAGGGCGACCTGGCGCTGACCGTCAAAGAAAACCTTGCTTCGATCAAGCATATCCAGATCGCCGACAACCCGTTCCGCCACGAGCCGGGGACCGGCGAGATTAACTACGACTTCCTGCTGCCGTACCTCGACGAGATCGGCTACGAAGGCTGGGTCGGCTGCGAGTATGGTCCGAGTGGCGACACCGTAGATACACTCGGCTGGGCGTCGGAGTGGCTTTAGTATTTACTCCGTAGTTGGCTTCAAGCTCCGATTCGCCTCGAGCCAGTTCGATTAGCAACCTGCAGCGACCCCGAAAACGCAGAACAGTGAACACAAACGATGTAGCCCGGTTCGACAGTGAAGATGCACCGCTGCGTGCCGATATTCGGCGCATGGGCGACATGCTGGGTGAAACCCTGCAGGCGCTGTGGGGCGATGAGTTGTTTGAGCTTGTCGAGTATGTGCGGTCGGCCACCCGTTCGTTCAGGGATTCCGAAGATCGGGAGTTGCGGGACGAGCTGATCGCGAAGCTCGATGGAAGTTCGCTCTGGCTGGTGATCCGGCTCGTACGGGCGTTCACCAGTTACTTCCATCTTGCGAACGTTGCCGAGCAGCACCACCGAATCGAGTTCAAGGGCGTTGCCGGAGCCCGGCGAGAGTGGCTTGAAGAGGCGTTCGACCGTATTCGTGAGGCGGGCGTTTCAGTTGACGAGATTAGCGGGTTGATCGACCGGCTGGAAGTTCGCCCTGTCTACACCGCTCACCCTACGGAGGCCGCGCGGCGGTCAATCCTCACCAAGTTGCGACGGGTGGGAGAACTCCTTGAAAAGCGCTCTAACCCGAGGTTGCTGGAATCGGAATTAAGGCGCATCGACAGGAGGCTGGCGGAGGTTATTGAGGAGGTGCTTCAGACCGACGAGTTGCGGCATCAACGGCCACTGCCGATCGACGAGGCCCGCAACATCATCTTTTACATGGAGGATATGTTTGGCTCGGCCATTGCCGACGTGCAGGAAGCGCTTGATGAGCAGCTTGCAACGTTTGGCATCTCGAAGTCGCCGACGCTGCGACCACTGCGGTTCGGGACGTGGGTGGGTGGCGATCGCGATGGCAATCCGAATGTGACACATGAGCTGACCCGGCAGATCCTTGACCTTCAGCACGAGCGGGCACTGAAGCTATTCGCGCCGGCAGTGGCCGAACTGGCGCAGACGCTGAGCCAGTCGACTCGCATCGTCGAGATAAGCGAAGAGTTGACCGATTCGCTGGAGAACGACCGGCGGGAACTGCCCGGTGTATGGGAAGAGTTCAGGAGGCTTGACGAAGAAGAGCCTTACCGTCTGAAGTGCGCATATATGTACGAACGGCTCCAGAACGGGATCGCGGCGGCCGATGGGGATTCACGTGACGACAGGCCCCGATACAGGAATGTTGAGCCCTTGCTGGCCGATCTAAAGGTGATGCTCGATTCGCTGGCGGCCAACCAGGGCAGTGCATCGGCAAGCGGAGAGGTGCACCGACTGATGCAGCGGATTTCGGCGTTCGGAATGACCCTGGCCACCATGGACATCCGGCAGCATGCTGAAGTGACGGGGGCGGCGGTCAACGAGTTGATAGACCGAGTAGACAACACGCCCGGTGGATTCAGGGGTCTATCAGTCGAAGACAGGGCGTCGCGGCTTGTAACCGAGCTCAAATCTAAACGAGCGCTTACTTCGAGGGCAGCATCGTTCACGCCGGCCACATCTGAGGTGCTTGATCTTGCCGAAACGATCAGGAGTGCCCAGGACGAGTACGGGCAGCAGGTGATCGAAAGCTGGATCGTGGCAATGACCCGCGACATCGACGATCTGCTGGCGGTGCTTGTGCTGGCGAAGGAAGCCGGGCTGGTGGTGCCTGAGGAAGGCATATCGCGACTCTCGGTCGTTCCGTTGTTCGAGGAGATCGAAGACCTGAGGCGTGCCGACGAGGTGATGGACCGATACCTGTCGATACCCGAGATCGGGACGCTGGTGAACGCGGCTGGCGGTGTGGTTGAGGTGATGCTCGGGTATTCCGATTCCAACAAGGACGGCGGAATAATGACTTCCCAGTGGGAGCTGTACAAAGCCCAACGGGCCTTGCGTTCGGTGGGCGAAAAACACGGGGTGGCGATTCGGCTGTTTCACGGGCGGGGCGGCACGGTTGGGCGTGGCGGCGGGCCGACGAACGACGCGATCATGGCCCAGCCGTATGCGACGGTTGACGGCCGTATCAAGATCACTGAACAGGGCGAAGTAATCTCCGATAAATACGGCCTTCCTGAACTTGCGCGCAACCACCTGGAGCTGTCGGTGGCAGCGGTGATCGAGGCTTCGCTCCTTCACGCTGAACCACGTTACGACGACGCCACGCTCGAGCGGTGGTTTAGTGCGATGGACTGGCTGTCGGAACGGGCCTTCACCAAGTACCGCAGCCTGATCGGAACCGATGGGTTCGTCGAGTATTTCATGACTTCGACTCCAGTCGAAGAGCTTGCCGGAATGAACATTGGCTCACGGCCTTCCCGGCGGACGGCTCCGGGTGGTGCAGGGTCTGATTCCCGGAGCATTGACGACCTGCGCGCCATCCCCTGGGTTTTCGGCTGGATGCAGAGTCGACAGATCGTTCCCGGCTACTTCGGTGTCGGCCGGGCGTTGTCCGACGCACGAGAAGCGGGTATGGATGACGTTCTTGGGGAGATGTTGGAGGAATGGCCATTCTTCAGGACGTTTATTTCGAACGTTGAGATGACTCTAGTGAAGTCGAGCATGGACATTGCCGGGCACTACGTCCATGCTCTGGTAGATTCCGGCCTGCATCACATTTTTGAAGGAATAAAAGAGGAGCGGGACAGGGCGGTGACAGAGGTTCTCAGGATCACCGGGCAGGAAAACCTGCTCGACCGCCAGCCGGTGCTGAAGCGGACTCTTGCGGTGCGCGAATACTACGTCGACCCGCTGAACTACCTTCAGGTATCGCTGTTGTTAAGGCGTCGGTCGTCGGATGAAATCGACCCGTCGGTCGAGCGGGCTTTGCTACTGTCGATAAACGGCGTGGCCGCCGGACTGAAGAACACCGGGTAACGAAATGCAGACACCAGCGCAGAATACGAGTTCACGATCGGAAAAGAATCCGGTCGTTTCGTTTGTCGCCGAAACCGTTGCGACCGGACTGGGCTCGGGACGCTGGCCTTTCGTTGCACCGGCGACGGTGGGGACCGTGGCGGGCCTGGCTGTTTACTGGCTGCTTGATTCGCTGGTATTCGAGCCGGGCGGGGGTGTTTCTTACGGAACGGGCGACGCGGGTTGGTTTTTCGGATTGATCGGGGTCACGGCGATTGCGGGTGTCTGGGCCACCGGTTACATCGAGTTGGAGGACGATCTCGACCCGTCTCGCGGTGTGATTGACGAATGGGTTGGCATGTGGGTAACGATTGCGTTCCTGCCTGTGACCTGGCCGTGGATGATCGCCGGTTTTTTCATGTTCCGTGCGCTGGATATCCTGAAACCACTTGGAATACGGCGACTCGAGGCGTTGCCGGGTGGCTGGGGCATCATGCTCGACGATATCGGGGCGGGGATACTCGGAGCGGTAGTTCTGAACGCGGTGCGCCTGGCGTTTTTCCCTTGAACGGCTAGCTTTTTTTCAGTACCTGGCCGAAGAACGCGTTTACGAGCTGAACGAACCGTTCGGGGTGCTGTGAGTGCATCCCGTGACCGCTATCGTCCCACTTCACGTGGCGGCCCTGTTTCAGCAGATCGATGGTGCGGGTCGTTTCGACGTCCCTGAGCGCCCCGCCCATGTCGGGGTTCGCCTGCATAAGCAGTACGGGCGCTTTCGCTGCGGCTAATACGGCATCGGGGTCCCACGACTCTGTCAGTTGACCGTCGATCGCCGCAGTCCAAACGCCGGGATCAGTCTTGGTCAAGGTGATCGCCAATTTTGCGATTTCCTCGTCCGACGACACTCCATCGATCTTTCTCAGCTCAAGGGCGGTGCCAAACACGTCGAGACCTTTGTTGCGTATATCAAGTGATTGCTGGAAGCGCGGGGCAAAGTTCGATTCATTGAACCAATCCTTGATGTAGAGGGGCGGATCGACCAGGACCGCAGCCGCAACGAGCGCGGGTGCCAGGGCGCATACCCCGGCAGCCGTGACTCCCCCGAGCGAGGATCCGACCAGATGGGCGGGCTGTCCGATTACCCCGCGTAAGAACTCGATGATCTCGGCTGGATAGTCGTTGAACTCGTAACCGTCGGGGACGCGGCCGGAATCTCCGTGCCCCCGCAAATCGACCGCGTATACATGCCATTGCTCGGAAAACTGGTCCATGACGGGTTCCCAACTGGTCCAGCGACTGCCCAGTCCGTGAATCAGCACCATCGGCGGGTCGTTGTCCGGGGCCTCGACGTAATTGACGTCGATGGTGCTGGCTTCAAACTTTTTCACAGTGAACTGAGGCATGGGATTTCCTGGGACAAGAGGGTAGCAGCCGTCCGAAACGCGCCGCGCTATTCTGCGTGGAAGCGTTTAAGTGTGCGGATGAAATCGTGGTTTCTTGCGATGTGGGGGGAGTGGCCGACCCGGGGCCAGCGCAGGATACGTGAATCGGGTATCAGGCCTGCGATTCGATCGGATTCTTCATCCGAGAGGATTCCGCCTTTGTCCGTGGCTCCCTGGATGATAAGTGTCGGGCACTGGATTGCGCTGAACATGTCGGCGAACGTTTCATCGCCGTCAGGGGGCTCGGAAATGACTGTCTCAAGAACCGGATCCAGTTCAAACCACATCCTGGCGAGACGTTCGATGCTGTCTTCGGAGGCTTCTGCGTATTCTGCCCTCACGGCCGGTACAAGATCGCTCGGTGTTATCGCTGAGCGGATAAGCTGCTCCCTTCTTGCCTGCCTCTCCTGCCGATGAGCGCGCTCACGCTTGCGTACTTCGGAATGCGATCCTGAGTACGGTTCGACGAGGACCGCTTTCGATACGAGTTCGGGCTGCTGTGCTGCAACCGCGGCTGTAACCCAGCCGCCCAGCGAGTGGCCCACAAGAACGAGAGGTTGGCCAGTAATCTTTTCGATCAAAGGTACCGCATCGTCGGCCCACGTCTGCCGACTTGAATTCTTGCAGACCCGTCCCGACCTTCCCATCCCCCGAAGGTCGACCGCAAACAGGTGAAACTCCTGCGCAAGTTTTTCGGTCACTCTGCCCCAGGTGTGCCAGTTCGATCCATATCCGTGGATCAGCAGCATTGGCGACGCACCGGACGAAGGCACCGGCCATTCGGCCACGTTCAGCGCGATATCCCCGGTGTGAACGTAGCTTTCGGTGAAAGTCATCAATCGGTTTCCAGGGGCTTCACAGCTAGCCGACAACTTCTTTCATCCTTGCGCCGATGTGCGTCGGAGAGTCGACGACGTGGACTCCGGCCTCGCTCAGGGCCCTGCTCTTTTCGGACGCAAGGGCTGCCCTGCCGGTAATGATCGCACCGGCGTGCCCCATGCGTTTGCCCGCGGGGGCCGACTGCCCGGCGATGGCCGCGACGACGGGTTTCGTGACGTTTTCCTTGATGTATTCGGCAGCCAACTGCTCACGGACTCCACCGATTTCGCCGATCAAGACTATTGCTTCGGTTTCGTCATCAGCCTGGAAAAGTTCAAGCGCATCGGTAAAAGTCGTACCGTGTACAGGGTCGCCACCAATACCCACGCATGTCGATTGGCCCAATCCGTACTGCACTAGCTGGGCGATCGCCTCGTAGGTGAGCGTTCCCGATCGCGAGACGACGCCGATATTTCCGGGCCTGACAATGTTGCCGGGAACAATACCGACCTTGGCTTTCGATGCGGGGCTGAGGACACCCGGGCAGTTCGAGCCGATCAGGCGTGTTGGCCTGTCCTTGATGTAGGCCATAACTTTGACCATATCGAGCACCGGGACACCCTCGGTGATGCACACGACAAGTTCGAGTCTGGCATCGACCTGTTCGATGATTGCGTCCATAGCGAACGGCGCCGGAACGAATATCACGCCGGTGTTCGCGCCGGTATCTTCAACGGCTTTAGCGACCGTAGAAAAATACGGGACTTCGTCTTCAAACTTCTGCCCGTCTCGACCTGGGTGAACGGCGGCGACCATGTTTGTGCCGTATTCGCGCGTCCGGCTCGCCTGGAAGCTGCCGTCGCGGCCGAGACCCTGGATGAGGAGTCTTGTTTCAGGTCCAACAAGGATTGCCATCAGCTGGCACCTTCCAGTTCCAGCAATATCTGTTTTAAAACGTCGGCCGCGCCGGCGAGGTCGGGGGCAGATGTGATGTTGAGGCCAGATTCGCCGAGAATCCTTGCGCCTTCCTCGGCGTTGGTGCCTCGCATTGTTACGACCATCGGTAGCTGGGCGTTGGTTTCCTTCGCGGCGGCCACGATGCCCTGCGCCACGACATCGGCACGGGCGATTCCTGCGAACAGGTTTACGAGGATTATCTCGACATCGGCATCGTCCATGATGATCTTGAACGCTTCCTCGATACGCTCCTGATCGGCCGATCCACCGATATCGAGGAAGTTGGCGGGTGCGGCACCGATCGTTTTCGTGATGTCCATCGTGGCCATTGCGAGGCCCGCGCCGTTCACCATACAGCCGACCCTGCCGCCTTCGAGCTTTACGTACGCCAGGTCGGCAGCATCGGCGCGCCGCTCGAGCGGGTCCTGCTGATTGGCATCGCGCAGGTCCACAAGATCGGGGTGCCGGAACAGGGCATCGTCTTCGAGGGTGATCTTGGCATCTAGTGCCACGATCTTGTTGTCTTCCGTTATCACGAGTGGGTTTATCTCGACAAGCGAGCAGTCGTTTTCGGTAAAGACTCTATAGAGATCGATGATGAGCTTGGTTGTGGCGCTGAGAGATTCGGCCGGAACACCCAGTGCCAATGCAATGTCGCGGGCGTGATACGTAGTCAGGCCGATAAGTGGGTCGCCAGCGACGCGGAAAATCTTTTCGGGAGTGTTTTCGGCGACCTCTTCGATTTCCACTCCGCCTTCGGTGCTGGCCATCACCACGGGGGCACCAATATCGCCGTCGATCACAATAGACAGGTAAAGCTCGTCTTTGATGTCGAGGGTTTCCGCGATCATTACTTTTTCGACCGGCACACCTGCCACGCCGGTCTGTTTCGTGACCAGACAACTGCCCAGCAGGGCTTCGGCAACTTCCCGGGCCTGTTCGGGTGAATCGACGAGCTTTACGCCGCCCACTTTTCCCCTGCCGCCAGCATGGACCTGGGCCTTGACCACCACTCGGCCGCCGATGCGGGTTGCGATTTCTTCCGCTTCTTCACCGCTCGAAGCGACCTCGGCCCGGGGGGTCGGAACACCGTATTTTTCGAGGATTTCTCTGGCCTGGTACTCGTGGATATTCACGTACGGATTCTCGCTTCTGTCGATCGCGCGCGCCTGTGCCCGGCGACGAAAATAAATTGCGCAGCTGGACTCCGAAAGGGAGGGCTGCGAATTATCGTACCGAGGGGAGCGGAAAGTGTCCACGAGTGCTAAACCCGGATAAGCGTACTGGCGCGCGGAGATTTCGCGCATCCCCAGCGGTCCCGTCGACGGTGGAGTAACTGTAAAGCCTGTAAAAACAAAAGGAGTCTGCATCAAATACCGGCTCCCTTTTGGCGACTGTTGTGAAGTGTGTTTTATGCGGCTTGGATGCCGTACCGTGCGTTTTCTGAAAGACCGATTCGAGCGGTCAGCAGATCGAGATCGCTCTTGAATGTGACAAGGATCTGCCTGCGCACAGTTGAGGTGAGCGTGCTGCCGCGGGGCTCGATAATCACGGGCGGACTAATGTCGCAAGGGAAGCCGTTGGCTGCCAGTTCGGTAGCCGCATTGCCGGTGATCACGTTAGCGATTTCACCCAGGATCGAAAGCACCCATCGGATTGAGATCGGTCAGGAAAAGAAGATTTGCCCCGAGCGGAATCGTTCCCGCAACGATCGTCGCTATCATTTGGCTTCTGAACATCGACGTTTCGGCAAAGGCCCGGTAGAGCAAAAACTCAAACCCCGCGAAGAACGCGAGGTACGAATAGAACCACGAAAACCAGAACCAGGGCCCGCGCACGAACTCAAGAGACATGCTGCCCGTTTCACCGACGATGGCAGCATCCTCCCACATCAGATGGTGCGAGCTGTTGGTTGCGGTGAGGCTCACCGTGATTACGGGTATTACGAGGGCCGAGGCCAACAGTCGCGGAGTGATGGTGCGAATACGCCCCGTCAACTGTGCGGCGGTGAAAAACCAGAAGACCGGAACCGTTGTGATGCCCACGTACTGGATTGGCACAAGCAGCAGCTTGTCGTCGAGTCGGTCGAGCAGGACCTCGATCCCGTAGCCGCCAGACCAAATCGCGGCTGCAGTCATCAACCACGCGACCGATGCTGCACCCGGTGCCTATCGCCGGTTCTACATGAAGGCGGTCATCAGAAGCGCGACGACCGCTCCAACAAAAGAGGCCGCAGCGACGAACGACGATGTTCCGAGCATCAACATGGCTTCTGTACTGCTCACCGGGGTGGCGATTACCCCGGTTGGGCACTACTCAACAAGATAAACAGGGCATGACCATTATGGTTTGTAACGGTCCGTTACAGACTACCTCACACGCTGGGCCGTTCAAGCAGCACCGTCGCCCCCATATCCAGGTACTTGTTGCGCAGTTCCGGTTCGTAACTGCGGATGCAGAGTTTCGTTTCGCTGCCTTCCAGCAGCTTAACGACGTGCCGGATGCAGTCGTCGTCGGTCTTCAGTGGGTGCTCGGGATTGGCTTCCCTGTTGAACGAAAGATCGGCGGGGCCCCAGGAGAGGCATGCGACACCGGGTTTCGCGAAGGTTTTTGTCCGGGTCACTGCGCTGAGCGATTCCATCTGCAGCCACAGCACACCGAAATCGTTCCAGTAGTCGGCATATTCCAGCCGGTCGGGATGGTCGTTGACGTTGGCCCGTGCAGCCCCTCCCCATGATCGTTTTCCGACCTGCGGGTAGTAGAAGTAGTCGAGCGCTTCCTGTGCTGTCTCGGCGGTTTCGGTCTGCGGCACTTCGATGCCCGAGGGACCGAGGTCAAGGATGTTGCCGACCAGGTACGAGTGGAACGTGTGCTTGATTCGGAAGACTACCGGTACTCCGACCTGGGCGGCGGCATCGCAGAACTCGATCAGCAGTTGCTCGCTGAAGGGTCCGTGCTGGCTGTCGGTCGATAGGAACGTGTAATCGGAACTTCCCATGATGTCTTCAATCCGGCTTTTTGTGGCCGTCATAGGAGTGGTAGCGCCGATCGAAATTTCGCTGTTTTTGATGCGGTGTTGGAGGTTGGTCTTGATGGTCAGGGGAGACTCCGGGATTTTGTTTTCTTATTTGTAGCGCGCAATGTTAGCGAAACTGCGATGTGCGCGTCACCGACAACGGCCGCTGCGTCGCTGGCACAGTGATTAGCGCGGTTGCCTATTCGTCCAGCGCGTCTATCGATTGAAGAACGGCCCTGATGTAGCCGTAGCAGTAGGCAAACGCCACAGTGGCAGCATTTTCACCTGAGATCTTCGGCGCATGGTCGGGCATGAGCATCCCCTGGTAACCGGCCTCTTTATATGTTGCGGCAGCCGCGATCATGTCGATATCGCCTTCATCAGGAAACGTTTCTTCAAATGCCAGCTTCCTGCCGACAATGTTACGGAAATGGACGTTGAAAATTTTATCCCGCTCGCCGAACCAGCGAATCACGTCAAAAATTTCCTTGCCGGGGTCTTCTAACATTTCCGAAACCGTGCCCTGGCAGAAGTTGAGACCGTGGACAGGGCTTTCGTGCATCTGCACAAACCGCTTCATACCATCGACGGTACCCAGTACGCGAGCGACGCCACGGTAACCGTTTGGGGTGTGAGGGTCGTGGGGATGACAGGCGAGTTTCACCCCGTATTCTTCGGCGACCGGGACAACTCTTTCGAGGAAGTAGTCGATACGCTCCCAGTACTCGTCGGCCGAAACGTTGCCCCAGATCCCGGGGCGCTCGCCCTGGTCGATCTCGTCCCACTGGAAGCTCGACCGCATTGCGCCGCCTCGGCCGGGCCGGGGAGCGGTGCGGGTTATTCCGATTATGAAAAGGCGATACTTGACGGCGGGAATTCCAGATTCGGCGCAGGCCCTGATGATGTTCTGGCAGACCTCGATTTCGCGATCTCGGTCGGGCGATATTCCGAGCGTTATGTTCGGCGAGAGGTTTTCTTCCGGCTTCGTGCCGATCGGCAGGGCGACCATGTCGACCTTGATGCCGTACGACTCGACTTTTTCCCGATACCTGCTCAGGACGTCGGTGCTCCACTCATCGGCGTACCCCGGTGGGTAGCCATTGATGTGATTGACGCCGAGCTGGGCGAGTACCTCGTAATCGGTATCGCTGCGAATGGGGTACTGGGTTCCGACAAACATTGTTTCCGCACCTGCCTGGTCGTTTGCGCTGCATGAGGGTTCAGTGCGGCAAATTTACAGTGCTTGCGGTACGGTTGGAAGTGCCAGACAGGATATGTGATTCGGATTCAGCGGGGTCGCGAATACAGCCCGGCTGCGAACTGAGAGATGGTGGCGGAGGGGACAGGATTCGAACCTGCGATGCCCTTACGGACATACTTGTTTTCAAGACAAGCGCATTCAACCGCTCTGCCACCCCTCCACCGGGGTGCCAGCCGAATTCAGGTGAGACGGCACGAAGATTAAGTCTAGCCGTAATTTCGGCCGATCTGTATCGGTGCCCCGCCCCATTTTTACCGGCACCTGCGATTGATTTGAAGCAGGCTGTTGCCGGATACTATTGGGCAGGGACCGGATGCTTGGAGAAGAGCGTATGAAACAGCTTCTTGAACTGTCGGGAATGTGGATCATGGCGATCGGGTTCGTTGTCGCGGTGATCGGGATCATCGTGGCGGTGGCGACGGGCGATTCGATAGTCGTTTATGTAATCGGCTGGTCAATTGGCCTGCTTGGAGTATTGATTATTTTCTGGTCGGCACTGCATGAACGCCTCCGGGCGCGGAAGACAGACGATCTTGACGATGTGGGTTTCAATTAGCGAGTTGGAACGCGGCGGCGGATTCAGGTTGCAGAAGTGGGATTCTCGCAATTGCGGGCGAGCTTCACTCCCGAGCGGGCGCAAACATTTTCTCGATCAACAACGTCGATGGCGCCGCATCAGTGCTGGCAGTTGGTGCAGTAGTACGCGGTCCGACCGCCGAAGGATTTCGTTACGAGCGGAATTTCGCACCGGGGGCAGAACGACCCCAACTTTCTTCGCAGTCGCATGCGGTCGTCGTGAGCATCGACAATGAACGGTCGACCGCGGTCGTCGGGGTGGTTCAGGATGAAGTCGAGGGCGTGCTCGAGCGACTCACGGATCGCTGCGAAGAGGGCGTTGAGGTTGCTGGCAGAGATACGGTTGGCGCGCCTTGCCGGTGAGATTCCGACCCTGTGGAGCGCTTCGTCGGCGTAGATGTTGCCGATTCCGGCTACGAGCGACTGGTCGAGCAGCAGGGGTTTTATAGGGGATTTCCGGCGGCTTACGTCTTCGGCGAAACGTTCTGCGGTGAAGTCGGGGTCGAGTGCGTCTGGGCCAAGCCCTGCGAAGGCTTCGCTCAGATCGGTAAAAGTGCGAATCGCACCCCAGCGGCGGGGGTCGACCAGCACCATTCGCAGGTCTTTTGCGCCGTTGCGGAGGGTGAACTCGACGCGGGTGAAGCGGAGCGCTGGTTCGTTGTCGTCGAGGACCTCGATGCGACCTGTCATGCCCATGTGGAGGCCAAGTACGCCTTGATCGAGGACCGCGGCGATCTGCTTGCCGCGCCGTTCGAGTCGCACGACCTTGCGGCCGGGTAGTTTCGTCAGGTCGGATATCGCGCCAGTACCCTTTTCGGGGCTGGGCTTGCTTTCGACGTCCACCCGCTCGAAGACGCTGCCGGGCACGCCTTCCCTAGTGAGGTAGCGTCTGAGCGATTCAACTTCGGGTAGCTCGGGCATGTGTGGGTAATTTTAGGGTTTCGTACGGAATTGCTGTCATCTCGACCGGTACCCACCGGCAAGGGTTGCCCGAATTAACCAGCACTAATCCTGTCGGAGGTAGCGTGCCTAAGGCACAACCGAATCCATGTCGCCCCAGGTTGGGCCTGTTTTGGCTTCTACCAGTAGAGGTACAGCGAGGTCCATCGCTGCCGGCATCATCGTCGTGACCATCATCTGCAATTCCATGAGCTCGCCGGGAGCGACCTCGAAGATCAGCTCGTCGTGGACCTGGATCGACATTTTCGACTGCATCTTCTGGGTCTTCATCTCGTTTGAGATGTTTATCATCGCGATCTTGATCACGTCGGCTGCCGTCCCCTGGATAGGCATGTTCACCGAGACTCGTTCTGCCGCCGCACGATGGCCCGGATGTGCCGCCGTTATGTCGGGCAGGTAGCGCCTGCGACCCGTGATCGTCTCGGCGAAACCGTTGTCGCGGGCCGATTGTTTTACTTCCTCGATAAAGCCCTTGATTCCGGGGTACTTGCCGAAGTACAGGTCGATGAACTCCTGCCCCTGCTGGCGGGTGAGGTCGGTCTGCCGGGCAACTCCGACCGGACCGAGACCGTAGATCACGCCAAAGTTCAGTATCTTCGCAATCCTGCGCTGATCGGGCGTCACATCCTCGACCCCGTACATCGCGCGGGCGGTGGCGGCATGAATGTCCTCGCCGTTGTCGAAGGCCTGGAGAAGTCCTGGTTCCCGCGACATGTGCGCCAGAATCCGCAGTTCGATCTGCGAGTAGTCGGCCGCCAGGAATTGCCAGCCGTTTTTCGCATCGGCAACAAACGCTTTGCGGACTTTACGGCCAAGCTCAGTGCGCACCGGGATGTTCTGAACGTTGGGGTCGGTGCTCGAGAGGCGACCCGTCGCCGAGCCGACCTGGTTGAAGCTGGTGTGCACCCGCCCGGTCGCCGGGTTTACGAGGAGGGGGAGCGCGTCGACATAGGTGGACTTGAGTTTTGTGAGTTCCCGGTACTTCAGCACCGCGTCGGCGACCTGGTACACCCGTTCGTCGAGCCCACTGGTCTCCCGGATCTTGTCGAGCGCGCTGGCGTCCATCGAGTAGCCGGTCTTGGTCTTGCGGGTCTTCGGTGCGCCGAGTTCGTCGATCAGCAGATCGGCGACCTGCCGGTTGGATGCGAGGTTCAACTCTCGGCCGCCTATGATCGCAGTCGCCGTCTGCTGGATCAGCTCGATGTCGGCACCGAGGGTTTCCGACATTTCGGCGAGTGCCGATTTGTCGATGACCATGCCGTTCCGCTGCATTTCGATGATTACGGGCAACAGGGGCAGTTCGATTTCTTCGTTTACGTACCGGGCGTTGTGCTTGTCGATCTCCGGTTCGAAATACTCTTTTAACCGCCAGGTGAAATCGGCGTCGGCAGCGGCGTACGGACCCGCCGTTTCGATCGGGACTTCGGACATCGGAATCTGCTTGCGACCGACACCGATCAGCGTTTTGATCTCGGTCATTTCGGCCTGGAAAAGTTCGAGTGCAAGCTGCTTCAGGCCGATCGCACGACGACCGCACAACTGGGCGGCGATCATCGTGTCAAAGTTCAGGCCCTTCACTTCGATTCCAGCCGAGGCGAGAACCATCATGTCGAAGTTGGCGTTGTGGGCCGTCTTCTTGATCGAGTCGTCTTCAAACAGGGGCCTGAGTGCGGCGAGAGCTTCGGCGAACGGAAC
>Ga0207966_1000372_pt1 | contig 26081 bp, 17 predicted proteins | sample Knorr_S23_td_NAD_FD_185611 | JGI IMG/M metagenome (GOLD analysis project Ga0207966, IMG submission 185611) | Marine microbial communities from Southern Atlantic Ocean transect - Knorr_S23_td_NADW_ad_2500m_LV_B (SPAdes) (version 2) | ecosystem: Environmental > Aquatic > Marine > Oceanic | place...
ATGAAGGCCCCCAGAACAGCTTCTCTATATGCGACGACTGCTCGTGCGGGTCGTCGTTGAAAAATTCTATATCGGGCTCGAGGTTTGCCCTCGCTCGTGCGTCAGCCTCCTCGACGTTGATCCCTAGAAAGTCCTCGGCCCACTTCGAGTGCGTCGCTTCTCCCCTTAACTGCTGCATGAATCGGCCGTCAGCGTCCAGAACCTGCACCCTCTCGTTCCCCCAGTCTGCGACGTAGACGTAGCCCTTAGTGTCGACGGCTACGCTGGCTGGCTTTAGGAACTGGCCGTCTCCACGACCGGAGCCGCCGTACTGGGATATAAACCGCCCTTTGGACGAGAATCTTTGCACCCGGTCGTTGCCCCAATCGGCGACGAACACATCACCATCAGCGTTTGTCGTCAGACCCCACGGCATGTCGAGTTCTCCCTCACCGCTGCCGGCGCCGCCAAACGCTGACAGGAACACTCCATTCTTCGTGAATCTCTGAACCCGGTGATTCCTTGCATCCGACACCAGTATGTTGTCGTCCAGGTCGAAGGCGAGGCCCGAGGGGCTGTCGAGTTCTCCTTCGCCGCTGCCGTGGGCGCCCCATGAGAAGACGAAGTCTCCCGAAGCGGTGAAGACCGTAATCCGGTGGAGATGTTCGTCGCTGACGTAGACTCGACCGTCACCGTCGAGGGCAATTCCGCTGGGCCAGAGGAACTCGCCCTCGCCATCGCCCCCAGCTCCGAACACGCCAAAGTACTCGCCATCCATGTTGAGCATGGTGACCCTGACGGTGTCAGCAGGCGCGCGCTCCGATGAGCGATTCACAACGTAGATGCGCCCGTCTCGGGCCATGGCAGAGTCCACGGGGTAGTAGAAGCCGCGACCGCGCATCGTTGTCATTCCGACCGTTCGGCTGTATTTGAGAAATTGCGTCTGTTCTTGGAGGTTTGAAGCGCTCATAGTTTCTCCTGGGATTCACGGAACCGAATCAGGCAACGCTGTTGTCTCGAGTGCGGCGCATGTGCGATTCGTCAACGCTCCGGATCATTCAATCTGATCAGGATGACGTCGATTTAGGCGCGCTGAAACTCTGGGGTAGCCGCGATCAGCTGGACGACACCGGCCACACTCTGCCTGGCCTTCTCGCCGAGTGTGTGTCCGTCTACCCGGATGTCCCCGCCTTCCGCTGCGTACTCTACGAGTCTGGAACGCGTCTCCTCCTGAACCGAGAGAGCTCCCAAGTGGTCTAGGCACACGTCGACCAGTCGCTCCGGTGTCACCGTGCCCCCGTTGTCAGCCGCCAACCGTCTAATCAGCGCCTGCGAGCCGGGTGTCATGGTGTTGCCCAGCTCTTCGGACGCGAAGTTCATCCTCTCAACAAGCGCCCCCGTATCGATCCACGTCAGGCCGCCGTCGTAACCTTCGACAGAGGGAGGATTGCTCAGCCTCTGGCCCATGAACTCCATACGCAACCGCTTGGCTACTGTCTCGTAGCGTGGCTTTTCGAAATCTTCCGTAAGTCTAAGCACGCCGGTCACCAATTCAGCCGGACTCTTGACCTTCTCGTGCCAGCAACTCTGCGATTTGAAGAAGTCAGAGTTGAATAGCGTTCGCAACATGGAGCGGATATCGTAATTGCTGTCGAAGTATGATTGGGAGAGCGTTTCAATGGCCTCGGGGTCTCTGGGGGGCTGGTACGGCCATTGCGGCACAGGCGGCTCGTCGGCCACGAAGAAGTGATAAAGGTGCCTGGAGATGAATCGCGCCGTCGCGGGCTGCCGACAGATGATGTCAACGATGTCCTCGCCGTTGAAGTTGCCCGTCTGCCCCAAGAACTCCTTTTCGCCGTCGTCGTGGTCCTCGGGGCGATACTCGAAGTGCCACGAGATGCGGCCGTAGGGCCAGTCCGAGTCCCTGCTCGAACGTAGTTCCATGTACTCACGGTTACCGATGGTCCAGCCGGTGAAAGCTCGGGCACACTCCTTGACGTCATTTTCCGTGAAGTTCCCCACTCCCATAGAGAAGAGTTCTAAGAGTTCTCTGCCGAAGTTCTCATTGATTGCCCCTTTGTGGTTCTGTTGGTTATCGAGCCAGATGATCATGGCCGGGTCTTTCGACAACTCCAGCAACAGAGTCCTGAAGCTGCCCATAGCGTAGCGCTTGAACATTCTGATCTGGTCGGAGAGGGGCTTGGCATTGATTACCTTGGCATAGCCGGTCGCGAAGATCCCATGCCAGAACAGTCCCATCTTCTCCAGGAGCGGCGCATTGGTGGTTGTCATCCGGTAGAGCCAGGCATCGATTCCACTGGAGCCCAATAACATGCTTGATTCATCTGGATGGAACCTTCGGATGAGGTGCTCTGACATACTGACGGGGTTGCTGGTATCCAGCAATCGGGAGACTGTCGCCTCGTAACCGTCTCGAGAGCACTCAGCAAGCTCCTCGCGAGTCGCGCCGAAGCCTGCTCGGCGCATCAGATGGGCCAGCAGTTGGATATCCTGATTTGACATATTTGTTCCTCCGCTCTATCGCCAATCTGTGTGGGTGTAGCTCGAACCCAAAGTCCAGTCAGTTATCTAGGGTCGAGTCCAAATCGTCACTAATCGAGACCAATTTCTATCTCACCTTTCCGGCGATAGGTGGAATAGGCTTGCCAGCGGCGATGAATTCGCCCGAGCCGGGTTGTTGCTCCAACTTACCATCATTCAATAGGACTCTGCCTCTTAACATGGTCATCCAGGGCTTGCCGCTGACCTTCCAGTCCTCGTAGGGTGTGTACCCCGTAGTGCTCTGATGGTTTTGAGCCTTTATTGTCGTTTCGGCATCGGGGTCAATGATGAGCAAATCGGCGTCAGATCCCGGCTGTATTACGCCTTTGCGTGGATACAGCCCAAAGATACGCGCCGGGTTTTCTGCCATCATTCGTGCCATCCACCATATGGGTAACTTGCGTTTAACAACCCCCTCTGAGAATACGAGAGGCACGATAGTTTCCATAGACGGCGCGCCGAACGGGATAGGCTCGCCATTGGGCGCACGAAACACATTGTCCCAACCAAGCTCCTTCATCGCAGTTGGCGCAGGGGCGTGGTCGCTGCCAATAGCAGAGATGTAACCATTCTCGGTGCCATCCCAGAGCGCATTCTGGTTCACGCCATCAGCAGACCGCAGCGGTGGCCCGATCTTGGCGAAGGGGCCGAGGCTCTCCATTGCAGTCTCGTCCAGAAGCAGATACTGAGGACATGTCTCTGTCCAGACACGCTGGCCTTGTCTTTGAGCGTCCTTGATCCGTTCAAGACCCAGTTGGGTGGTGAGGTGCACGATGTACATCGGGCAATTGGTCATCGCCCCCATGAGGATGCCTCGATTGATTGCCTCGGCCTCGGCCCACGGAGGACACGTCGCTGGGAAGTCCGTAGGCTTGGTTCGACCCTCGGCAATGGCTTTGTGCATCAGGTGCTCGATGACGTCGCCATTCTCAGCGTGAAGTTGCACGATGCCGCCGTTAGCTCCAACAATGTCCATAACCCTCGCAATAAATGAGTCGGACACTCTATGGTCGTAAGTCATGAACATCTTGAAGGACGTCACACCCATGTTTATAGCCTCAGCAAGGCTATCGATAATGTAAGGGGTGTTGCTCAAGATATAGTGAAAGGCGTAGTCAACGAGAGACTCGCTTTTGGCTTCTTCTTTCCAACGGTTGATCGCGTCGGGCAGAGATTCCTCATCCTCCGCGTTGTACGCGCCAAAGGGGATAATGGTCGTCAGTCCGGCAAGAGCCGCTGCTCTTGTGCCAACCGTCCAGTCATCGCCGGGTGTCGGGCGCAGATGAACATGACAATCTATCGCGCCGGGGAGGACGTATTTGCCTGAAGCATCTATGTAGTTTTCGGTATCGGGCATCATGTCGTGAGGGCCAACCGCCACAATGCGCTCCCCTTTGATGGCTACGCTGGCTTCGTAGGCATTAGAAGAAAAAGCCACCGTGCCGCCATGCACCACAGTATCAACTGTCGTCGCCATGTAGTCTCCTTTCAAGAAGCTTCGTCAAGCTGAGCGCCTGCCACATCGTTTGATGGCACGGCCAAGAAATGCCTATTGGATATAATCGCAGCTCGCATGTTTGCAGCAAGGCTCTGATGGTCTAGACAGTATCACCCCCTCTAGATAGCGTCAATTTTTGTTCGACGCCGTAAACAGACTTCGGACAAGACGATTAGTACCAATTGACCCATGTTATGAACAAAATGTGTTTGCAGGAAGCGAAATCATGGGATGGACGTTGGCCGATTCGATCCGAGTCGGTAGTCATCGATAAGGCGGATAGCCAAACGTGCCTCTTTTTCGCTGACGATGTGAAACCCCTGACAAGATTATCTTTATCATGAAATATTGCTGCTAGAATATCCTTCAGCTATCGAGCTGTGCATATTGTCGAACGAGGTGATTTTGGTGATAGTTGTAACAGGTGCAGCCGGACGGTTGGGAAATCTCGTTGTCCGTCGCTTAATCGATAGAGGCTACCAGGTCCGTGCCACAGACCGGGTGGCGTTGGATGACTCGCCGACGGAGTTTGCCCAGGTCGATTTGCGCGATTCACGCCTCGTTGGTGATCTTCTGAAGGGAGCGGAGAGCGTCATCCATATGGGAGCTATACCCGGACCAAGCAGAGGGGATCCTCGCGAGATCTTTGAGAACAATGTTCAGAGCACGTTCAACATATTCATGACCGCTGAAGAGTTGGATGTTCGGCGAGTGGTGTTCTCGTCGAGCGCATTTGGAATGGGATGGGCACACGATCCCAATGCTTTCGTTCCGTTGTATCTGCCACTGGATGAAGACCACCCGATGACACCATTTGAACCTTACGGGTTGTCAAAACAGGTGGGTGAAAGCATAGGCGCGTTGGTTGCTCGTCGCTCATCAACTTCTGTTGCAAGTCTTCGGTTCACAAATGTAGCCCTCCCAGAAGTACAGGCGGAGTTCCCCTGGCCAGCGCCCACCCCTGACAACCCTTTGACCCTCGTAATGTGGGCCTACGCCGACGCCGAAGATGTCGCTGATGCCCACGTTCTTGCGTTGGAAGCGGACATTGCCGGTCACGAAGCCTTCATGATTGCCCAACCCAAGTCGCGCTTCAAAGAAGACACTATCGAGCTTGTTGAACGCAATTTCGGTTCGAAGGTTGCAATCCACGGCGACCTCATAGGCAACTCAAGCCCAATCAACGCGTCAAAAGCTCAGCGGATGCTGGGCTGGCAACCACGAAGCGACTGGACCGAACACTGATTGCGCTGATGGAACAGAAAATCAGTTGCGAATTGAAGTTGGCGTCGCGCGCTTCCTCAGGGGGTCGCCTCTGTGCCTTTGACGCCACCAAAACATATCTGTCGGCGCCGTAGTGTAGGAAGAACCGGGTACGCCGCGTCCGGCATTGTCGTTAGCAGGTCACGGCGCGTGGCCTAGTTTGTCGCGTGCCACAGCTCCGGAAGTCCTTCAATTAACTCCTCCGTTGGATCCACCCCATAAACCTCTGGAACGTTCAATGACTCCAGTTGCAGGTCCAACCCTAATTTGCTGACGGGTGTGCTTGTTTGCAGAACGCCGGCGAATGTGGGATTGGCTTGTGTCCCCTTGCCTCATCGACCCCTGCAAAGTGTTATCACCAACTTCGCCTCCGATCAATTCGGATTGCCGCTAGTTGCCCGCGATTGCAGAACTCAGTTACACAACTAGTCACCGTAACTGATGTATGTAAACCAGAGGCTAGAGCGGGAGGAATTATTTGTACAGCGTATAGCCCAGGTATCTGAAAGGTGGGGTTTTCACTTGACAGGCACCGAATGGAGCCAACGAAACTAAGTGGTGAAATATGCCAATCGCGTGCGATCCGAGACGGGCGCTTGCCAATCGGCCAAATGGAGGAGCTCGCCGCCGTCCCGTTAGGGAAGGCCGCGGCCGCAATCTTGTCATCGTCGTAGCTAGCCTGGCGGCCATAATCGCTATCGCTACAGCGGGACAGGCGATTGGGCCCGTGCTAACCGGCATGATCACCGGAAGAACCGGGTTGACGGTAGAGAACGACGTCGTTATCGACCATGATAACTTCACTGTCAAAGACATCGGTGGCAGCGCCAGTGACAAGATCGTCGCTTTCAATGATGATGGGTCGCACTTTACCGTAGCGGCAAAAATGAATACTGGCGATGAGCTTGTCATCGACTTGCCGCTATTGAACACTTCGAATTCAGATGCCAACGTGATCACCACGATGGAAGCATCCGAAGGGTTACGCGTCGACAACAGGGTCTATTGGGACACTCTCGCCAGAGATTCCAGTCCAAGTCCAATTCGAAACTGCTGGAGTAACGCCGTGCGATTGTCGTATGTGCAATGGCAGGATAGGGTCGACGCCTGAAATTGGCGCTGGTTTATGGCATGGCCGTTTTCCATCGCACCAAAAAGTCAGTGAGATGACATCGAGCACAGGCAGACCGTTTCAAATTGGACTTGCCATTCGCTAGACTTAAGTTGCTGCATTGACAATAGCTCAATGTCAGGCTTAGATGCAGGACTAGGCAGTGTCAATATTGCTAGCTTATAATCGGTATTAATCCGCATGAACGGGGAAAAAGGCAACCATCTGTTTGCAACTCGTACCGCCACATGCAACTTAATTGTTTAGGAGAAAATATGCCTGAAACATCCCACATTATCTATACAAAAACTGATGAGGCTCCAGCCCTGGCCACGTTCTCGCTGATGCCGATTCTCCAGGCATTCACCAAGGGGTCCGGTATTGAACTGGAGGCCTGGGATATCTCATTGACTGGTCGCATAATCGCCAATTTCCCTGACAATCTGACAGATGAGCAAAAAATCCCCGATTATCTAGCTATGGCTGGTGAGCTGAGCTTGGATCCAGTGGCGAACATCGTCAAGCTACCCAATATCAGCGCCTCTATCCCCCAGCTAAAAGGCGCGATCAAGGAATTGCAGGACAAGGGATATGATATCCCCGACTACTCCGATGATCCTGCAACTGACAAAGAACGCGAACTGCATCAGCGCTTTTCCAGCGTGCTGGGCAGCGCGGTCAACCCGGTTCTGCGAGAAGGGAACTCCGATCGTCGACCTTCCACTGCGGTCAAAGAGCACGGCAAACGCAATCCTCATCAGATGATGCAAGACTGGCCGGAAGTGTCCAAGACCCGTGTTGGGCACATGACAAGTGGTGATTTTTACGGCAGTGAAAAGGCCGTGACGGTAGCGGCAGCGGGATCGGCCACGATCGAGTTTGTGTCTAGCGATGGCAGTGTGACCGTGCTCAAAGCCGATATTCCCTTGATAGCTGATGAAATCATCGATTGTGCCGTGATGAATGTGAAGGCGCTGCGCCAGTTTTACGCTGACGAAATGGAAGAAGCTAAAGCTGATGACATGTTGCTATCTTTGCACCTGAAGTCGACCATGATGCGCGTGTCCGATCCGATTATTTTCGGCCATTGTGTGTCGGTTTACTACAAGGATGTGCTGGCCAAACATGCGGCTGTGCTGGGAGAGCTTGGGGTGAACCCCGACAATGGAGTGGCTGAACTCTACACCAAGATTCAATCCCTCCCTGAGGCCAAACGTGAGGAAATCGAGGGAGATATTGGGGAAGTTTATAGCGCCCGCCCAGAGTTGGCTATGGTGAACTCCAGCCGAGGTATCACCCATCTGCATGTGCCGAGTGACGTGATTATTGATGCCACTATGCCCGTGATCGTCCGCGATGGCGGCCGCACGTGGGGCCCCGACAACGAGCTGCACGACACAATCGCGATGATCCCTGATCGCTCTTATTCGACTATATATCAGGCGACTATCGAAGATTGCCAGAAGCACGGGGCGTTTGATCCATCGACCATCGGTAGTGTCTCCAATGTCGGGCTGATGGCCCAAAAGGCCGAAGAGTATGGGTCTCACGACAAAACCTTCAAAGCTCCCGGTAACGGGGCGATTCGGGTCGTGGATACATCGGGAGCAACTCTGATGGAACAGAGTGTTGAAGAAGGCGACATCTTTCGGATGTGCCAAACCAAAGACGAGCCGATCCAGGATTGGGTCAAGCTCGCGGTAAATCGGGCTAGAGCCACCGGCTCGCCGGCCATTTTTTGGCTGGATCCAAACCGGGCTCACGACGCTGAGCAAATCAAGAAAGTGGACCAATTTCTGCCCACGCACGACACGGTCGGGTTAGACATTCGCACCATGTCCCCTATCGATGCGATGCGGTTCACGCTGGCCCGTAGCCGAGCTGGCCAGGACACTATTTCCGTGACTGGCAACGTGCTGCGTGATTATTTGACTGATCTCTTTCCCATCCTGGAATTAGGCACCAGCGCCAAGTTGCTTTCTATTGTGCCCCTGCTCGACGGTGGTGGGCTATTTGAGACAGGCGCTGGTGGGTCGGCGCCCAGGCATGTGCAACAATTCCTTGAGGAGGGCCATTTGCGATGGGATTCTTTGGGTGAATTCTGTGCTCTCGTCGTTTCCTTCGAGCATTTCGGCGAGACGCATAAAAACGACAAGGCGAAACTCTTGGCGGAAACCCTAGACCAGGCGATAGGGCAGCATTTGGAAGACCGTCGGGGGCCGTCACGTCGGGTGAACGAACTGGACACACGAGGCAGCCATTTCTACCTCGCTCTGCACTGGGCGGAAGCGCTGGCCAAGCAGACCCAAGATACAGAGCTGCAAGCTCACTTTACTGAGGTGGCCCAGCAGTTGTCCGCCAACAAAGACAGGATCGTCCAGGAGTTGATCGATTCTCAGGGACAACCGGTAGATATCGGCGGTTATTACCATCCCAACGTTGAGATGACCGCCAATGCCATGCGCCCCAGCGCCACTCTGAACGCGATCGTGGACGCTATCTAGGTAGTGTTGGCATTTCATCGTAACGATATGAGAGCGCCCACAAAGTGGAGGAAACCGAGCTAGGTATCGGCCTATTTGCCGAACCTGCTAAACATACGTCGAATGTGGCGTCCCAGTTGTTCAGGATAATCTCGACCTCGGCAATAACCTCATGGAATGCCGTCAGTGAGTCGGTCAATTGACGAAACGTTGATCGAAACAAAATAATCGATGAAAAGGCAACACTATGCGAGACTGATTGCCGTTGTGGGAAGCCTGTCTTTAATAGGCATATTATTCATGCAAAAAGCGGATTAGAGCCTCCGAAGGCATCAATCGCTGCCCCAGTCACACTCGAACTGTCGTCCGATGCAAGGTAGACCGCCAGTTTCGCGATTTCTTCAGGAGCCATCAAACTCGGATCGTCGATTTTTCCTCGCATACGGAAAGCCTCCCTGTATCCCTCGGTATCGACCCCACCCGGGCAAATACAATTTACGTCGATGCCGTATGGTTTCGTCTCTGCAGCCACGCTTTCGGTCAGGCTGATGAGCGCAGCCTTCGTGGCCCGGTAGGCGCTCCGGCCTTTCGATCCTTTCCTGCCACCGATGCTCGATATGTTTATGACTTTACCGTAGTTTCTCTCCATCATGCTTGGCAAGCAGAGCGCGGTTAGCAACGCAACGGCCTCAAGGTTCACGGCAACGACCTTCCTCCAGAGTTCGAAATCAAAATCGACCAGGTTTATGCGAGGATGAATGATGCCCGCGTTGTTCACAAGAATGTCGATCCGACCATAGTTCACCAGGGTTTCATCTGCGATTCGCTGGATATCAGAATCTATGCTGAGATCGGCTGTCACGGCCAATGCGCTACCCCCAGATTGAACGATACGGCCAGCAAGATCATCAATCGCATATTCAGTCCGTGCAGTGACCACTACGTTGGCGCCTTCGCTCGCAAACATGACCGCGATTGCCTTGCCGATTCCCCTGCTCGCGCCTGTGACGATCGCCGTTTGTCCCTTCAGTTTTTCCATTAGCTTGCACGTCCTTCTCGCTATGATACGTCAGGATAATTTATTCTCTAACGCGCGACAACAGCCAATAAGGTGGCTTGTCGGGAATCTCATATGGCAATAAAATCACCGGCGGTGGCGCAAGAATCGGCCGAATCGCTTTGGGAGGACGCCCGGTTTCAGAGGAAGGCTGCCACGGTGTCACAGGCCATTCGGAAACACAGCGGAGTTGACGCATGACTTGTCGCAAGATAGTCTTAGTCTCCAATACTCAACCAGTACATATTAGCGAGGGCGTAGAAATGTCGACAAAAAAACATCCGGTCAGCGTTCTGTTCACGGACGAAGAGTATGCCAAGTTGGTCCGCAGGGCTGCGGAATTGACTCTTGAGGAAGGCAGGCGTGTCTCGGTGGCCGAACTGGTGCGCCGAGGTTCACTCGCCAATTTCGAGGCCACACAAGAAGCCTCCTCAGCATAACAGCGTGACTTCGTTCATCCGCAATTATTACATACGAGCCACGGGCAAACTACCCTCGGGTGGAAATCACCCGTATGCAAACTGTCACTCGGAGAGATTCTAGGAGTGCACTGTCATGGTATGGCAAAAAGAGATAGACGAACTGAACAGACGGCTGGAGATGGCAAGCAAAATGGGGGGAGAGGTGGGCGTCTCCCGCCAGCATGAAAATGGCAAGCTCACAGTGAGGGAGCGGGTCTATGCCCTGGCGGACCCTGGTTCGTTCAAGGAGTTGTCGGCGTTGGCTGGCAGCGCCGCCTACGAGAATAATGAGTTGGTCGATTTCCTCCCCTACCCAAGGGTAATCGGCACATCGAAAATCAATGGGCTTCGCGTGCTTCTCGATGGAGGCGACTTCACGGTGCGCGGCGGGGCCGGAGAGCGAGGCCACGGCAGCAAGCCGAGCGCTCTAAAATACGCCACGCAGTGGAGGCTGCCCCTGGTCAGACTTCTGGACGCCGTCGGAGGCAGCGTCAGGACATTCGAACAGTTGGGCAGGACCTATCTCCCTGACAGCCCTGGGACTTCTCTTGCCGTGGACCTGCTGAATCAAGTGCCGGTGGTGTCCGCCGTCATGGGTTCTGTAGCTGGCCTTCCCGCTATCGAGGCGTGTTTGTGCCACTTCAACGTCATGGTGAAGGACACCAGTCAGGTGTTCGCGGGAGGTCCGCCCGTTGTGAAGGCGGCTCTCGGTTACAACATTACAAAAGAGGAACTTGGCGACCACCGCAGCCAGGTCTTTACAGCCGGCGTCATCGACAATCTGGCTGACTCGGAAGAAGAAGCCTTCGAGATGATTCGGAAGTTTCTGAGCTTCATGCCGTCGAACGTTTGGAAGAAGCCTGAACGGATCGAGACCGACGACGACCCGGATCGACGCGACGAAGGGTTGTTGTCTATCATCCCCAGAAACCCGAGGAGAAGCTACGACCCACGCAAGATACTCGAGCATGTCCTAGACAGGGATTCGTTCTTCGAAATAGCTCCTCACCACGGCAGAGCGCGCATCACAGGACTGGCTCGCGCCAATGGGTATCCTATCGGCGTAATGATCAACAACCCCAACCACTTGGGAGGTTCAACCGACGGCGCGGCAGGCGAAAAGGCGATGCGCCTCTGGAGCCTGTGCGATACCTTCCACCTGCCCGTGGTCTCTTTCGTGGACGAGCCTGGTTTCATGGTGGGCATGGACGCACAGAACGCAGGCATCGTGAGAGCGGGCGCAAGGATGGTCGCAGCGCAGTGCCGGAGTCAGAGTCCCTGGATAAGCTTTTACATGAAGCAAGCTTACGGTGTTGCCGGACAGACGCACCACCGCCCCACAGGCATGTACCATCGCTACGCATGGCCGTCCGGCAAGTGGGGGTCTATGCACATCGAAGGCGGCGTTTCGGCGGCGTATCGAAGAGACATCGCCACTTCGGACGACCCAGAAGCGCGCCGTCAGGAAATTGAAGCGAGGCTGAATGCGATGGCGTCGCCCTTTAGGACGGCGGAGGCCACCGGAGGCGAAGGTTTGCACGGAATCGACATCATCGACCCTCGGAACACCCGGTCGCTGCTCTGCGACTTCGTGGACATGGCGCAGGATATGCTCGACACGCAACTGGGTCCGCCAATATATCCTTACGTGCCCTGAGCGAGATGGTTTCCAATGTCATGCTGAGTGGAGCGAAGCATCTTGTCGGCGCAAGACCACGGTCGAGCGAATGGGCGAGATTCTTCGACACTGATCTCAGAATAATGTTAAATTCTTGAGCAAAACTTAATTACAGAAACGATTCACAGACACGAAAGGCACAGTTACAGATGGGTTTTCAGAGCATTTTGGTAGCGAACCGCGGTGAGATTGCCATTCGCATCATGCGAGCAGCAAACGATCTCGGTATCAACGCTGTAGCCGTGTATTCAGAAGACGACTCGCAGGCGCTCCATAGGACCGTTGCCGATCAGGCAGTCGCGTTGAAGGGGCGCGGAGTTCCTGCATACCTCAACATGGACGGAATAATCGAAGCGGCGAAAGAGAGCAACTGTGACGCGATTCATCCCGGATACGGATTTCTTGCTGAGAACGCAGCATTCGCCCGAAAGTGCGCCGAAAATGGGATCGCTTTTATCGGCCCTGATGTAGAACATCTCGAACTCTTTGGCGACAAAGGCCGGGCCAGAGCAGCGGCAGCCAATGTTGATGTTCCCATACTCAAAGGGATCGACAGGTCGGTATCGCTCGAAGAGGCCCGGGAGTTTTATGCCTCGCTTGGCGGCAAATCTGGAATGATGATTAAGGCAGTCGCGGGCGGCGGCGGACGCGGCACGAGAGCTGTGACGAACGAAGCTGACATCGAAGATGCCTACAATCGTTGCAGGTCCGAGGCGAATATCGCTTTCGGAAGCGGCGAGTTATACGTCGAGGAATTTCTTGAGCGCGCGCGACATATTGAGGTTCAGATTCTTGGCGACAAGAGCGGCAACATCGTGCATCTCGGCGAGCGGGAATGTAGCATCCAACGCAGATACCAGAAAATCGTGGAGATTGCGCCGGCGCCGAATCTCTCAGAGACTCTTCGAGCAAATATCATCTACGCTGCGCTAAGCCTCGCCAAGAGCGTCAACTACACGAACCTTGGAACCTTCGAGTTTCTCGTCAGCGTTAAGACAACCTACGAGGGAGACTCCTTTTTCTTCATCGAGACCAACGCCCGCCTTCAAGTCGAGCACACCGTCACAGAAGCCGTGACAGGAGTGGACATCGTGCAGGCGCAAATCCAACTCTCTGAAGGCTCCTCGTTCACAGACATTGGCCTGGATGGCCCGAACATCAGCGCGCCCCGCGGGTTCGCGATTCAGACCCGTATCAATATGGAAACCCTGATGGAAGACGGTACAGTCAAACCGTCAGGAGGAACGCTAAGATCGTACGAAGTTCCGAACGGTCCAGGTGTTCGGACGGACGGATTCGGCTACGCAGGTTACACCACAAGCCCGTCCTATGATTCGTTGCTAGCAAAGGTTATTGTTCACTCACCCAGTCCAAAATTCGAGTCCGCCGTCCGGCGATCTTTGCGAGCGCTTTCCGAGTTTCGTATAGAAGGCATCAGCGCCAATATCCCGTTCCTGACAAATGTCCTCAATCACCCGGACTTCATTAATTGGTCTGTTCATACGCGATGGGTAGATGAGAATGTCGCGACTCTAGCGAAGGTCGACTCTTCTGCTGGCCCCAAACGATGGGTCGAAAGCGCCGAGGCTCTGATCACAAACGGTTCGGCTCAACAGGCAAGCCCCCTGACAGGCACTGCGCCGGTTATGGTGGACACCTCTGATCCGCTGGCGCTTTTTGATTACGACCGTCAGGTCAAAGGCGCCCAGGGATCCGCAGAGGTCGCCGAAAACAACTCTGCGAATTTGATCGGGCCTGACGGATCGGTGGGGGTGGCCGCTCCCATCCAGGGAACCATCATCCAAATCTCGGTCAGCGAAGGCGATGAGATACGTGTCGGGCAGGAAATTCTGATTATGGAAGCCATGAAAATGGAGCATGTAATCAAGGCCGACACTCCAGGGATAATTAAGAAAATCAACGTGGCGCCCGACGACATCATCGTGGAGGGCCATCCCCTGATATTCGTTGAGAAAGCCGACGTGGGTGACGCGATTCTTGAGGCCGAGGACGCAATCGATCTGGATTACATCAGGCCAGACCTTGAAGAGGCCTATGCCCGGCACGCGTACACACTCGATGAAAACCGGCCTGAGGCCGTAGCCAAACGGTACGGCCGCGGATTTAGAATGGCCCGAGAAAACATCGCTCAACTCGTGGATGAAGGAACCTTCAAGGAGTACGGCCCGCTGGTCGTCGCTCGTCAACACCAACGCTTCACCGACGAAGAACTCAGAAAAAACACCCCTGCCGACGGACTCGTTGCAGGCATTGGCTCGGTGAATGGAAAGTATTTCACGCCTGACCGCGCCCGAACTATGGTCATCTCCTATGATTACACAGTGCTTGCTGGGACGCAGGGGGGACGGAATCACTACAAACAGGATCGCATGTTTGAACTGGCTGAGCGGTTCAAGATTCCACTGGTCTTCTTCACCGAAGGCGGAGGGGGGCGTCCTGGCGACGATAGAACCGGGCCGGGAGTCGCTTTCGACACACACACATTTACACAATTCTCACAGTTGAGCGGCTGGATTCCATTGGTAGGAGTGACCAACGGTCGTTGCTTTGCGGGAAACACTGCCTTGCTCGCCTGTTGCGACGTCATCATAGCAACCGAGGGGTCGACTATCGCGATGGGCGGGCCGGCAATGGTGGAGAGTGGCGGGCTTGGAGTCTACACCCCTGAAGAGCTCGGCCCCATGTCGTTCCAGGTTCCAAACGGAGTTGTGGACATCCTGGTCAAGGATGAAGAAGAAGCCGTTGAGACGGCGAAAAAATATCTCTCCTACTTTCAGGGGCCAATCGACGAGTGGGAACCAAACGACCAGAGAAAACTCCGTCACATCGTCCCTGAAAACCGCATGCGCCTGTATGACATGCGAGAGGTCATCGAGACGATCGCAGACAAGGATTCGGTGCTCGAAATAAGAAAGGGATTCGGTGTCGGTGTCATCACGGCCTTCATGCGCGTCGAAGGGAAGCCTATGGGAGTGATCGCGAATAATCCGCATCACATCGCAGGCGCCATAGATTCTGATGGAGCCGACAAGGGCGCGCGATTCGTCCAGCTTTGTGACGCCTTCGACATTCCCATCTTCAGCCTCATGGATTGCCCCGGAATGATGGTCGGGCCGGATGTCGAATCCACCGCGCTGGTCAGGCACTGCGTTCGGATGTTCAACGCCGGTGCGAATCTCACGACTCCCATGTTCTTGACGGTGGTCCGAAAAGCATACGGTCTGGGCGTGCAGGCGATGTGCGGCGCAAGCTCATTCATGGGATTCTTCTCTGTGGCATGGCCCACTGCTGAATTTGCAGGCATGGCGATTGAGGGGGCGGTCAAGCTCGGATACAGAAAAGAACTCGAAGCTATCGAAGACCCCGCGGAGAGGCTGGCAGAGTACCAACGGCGCGTCGACACCGCCTATGAAAACGCCAAAGCCGTCAACGCGAGCGCCGGTTACGGCATTGATGACGTGATCGACCCGGCTGACACCCGATCATGGCTTGTCATGGGCCTCAACAGCGTGCCGCCTACGCCGGAGCGAACCACTAAGAAATATCCCTACATCGACCCCTGGTAAGAACTAGCCCAACAGAAGCACATCGCGGCCTTCAATCCCTTTGGTCGGATGTCGGCAATTCGCGGTTAAAGGCGACGGCGCCTTCGGATGCGAGAGAGTGGCATTGCTCGTCTGAGTAACCGAGAATATCCTCAAGGATGTAGCGACTGTCTTGCCCCATCTGGTGCGAAGGTTCCCAGTTGGACTTATCGACATAGTTGCCTGGGATGGACTGCCCTTCGTATTGTTTTGGGCCAAATTCCTGCTCATCTAACCAGACGAAGAAATCCCTGGCGGCTAGATGGGGATCATTAAGAAACTGCCTGCTGTTAGCAACCCTTCCAGCAGGCACGCCGGCGTCTTGAAGAAGGTTCATCAAATCAACTGCTTCGCGATTCGCAACCCATTTTGAGATCACCTGGTCGATAAGATTTTCGTTTTGTTTTCTCCCTTCAAATTCAAAGAAGCGGGGATCGGATAATCTGTCGTCGTCGGCCACAGAACGGAGTGACATCCATTCCGGATCGTTGGTCACCGAAATGGCGACCCAATTATCGTCGCCCGCAGCTTTGTAGGCACCATGAGGGGACTGATGAGTATGTTTGTTGCCGTATACTTCGCGTTCATAGGAATCGGCAGAGCTGGCGACCAGAAATTCCCCGGTCGTGATTACGGGGCCGGCGGCCAGAGCGACATCTATGAACTGACCGCCTCCTGCGATGTCTCGATTGCGAAGGGACGCGAGTACGGCGCCGATTGCATGGAGTCCCGAAATGGGGTCTCCGTAGGCTATCCCGGTCGGCATCGGCACGGACGGCTCATAGCCGATCAGCGAAGGCACTCCCGCGATGGCCTCGGCGGTTGTACCGTAGGCGGGGTACTCGGAGTACGGGCCTTCCATCCCGAACCCAGGCATGGAACACATCACGATGTCGTAGTTTATGGCTTTGAGCTGGTCATACGCAAGACTGAGATTTCGCATAACTCTGGGACGAAAGTTCTCGATCACCACGTCCGAAATCGCCACAAGGTCCCTGAAGATTCCCTTTCCTGAGTCTTTATCCAGTCGCAGGCCCAAGCTGAGCTTGTTCCTATTCAGCTTGTTGTTGACTCCGTTGGTATTCGCGACGGGCGTTCTTGGATCAGAGATTTTGATGATCTGAGCTCCGAAATCTCCAAAGATTCGCGTTGCCAGAGGGCCAGCCCACACCCTGGTGAGGTCCAGCACGCGAAGATCGGAGAGGCTGCCGCCTTCGACATACCCAGACTTGTTCACGCCAGCCCTCCCAGAACGTCAGAAGTGTGCTCGCCAAGAAGCGGGGCCCTTGCCACGGTTGGCTTGATTTCGGACATGGCGAACGGGAATGTGGGGTAAAGCGCTTCGCCTGCTTCCGGGTGGCTCAACGGTTGAAACAGGTTACGTTGAACGAACTGAGGGTCCCGCAAAACCTCGTTGAGATTCAGCACAGGGGCCACAGGCAAGAACCACTTTTCGGAACTCTCCAAAAAAACCTCCTGCCTGGTCTTGCCCTTCATCCAGTCGGTAATCAGGCTGTCGAGGGTGTCTGACTTCTGGCTTCTCTTCAACCGAGTGTCGAACTCTGGATCGTCCAGCAAGTCTTCGCGACCCAGCATCGCGCATAGGCGTTCCCACTGGTCCTCAGTGGAAGCTCCGAAAGCGACATACCCATCGTCGCAAGGCAAAGTCGTTATTCCATATGAGGCGAACGGCCCGACCTTGTTCCATTGAAGGCCATTCCTGTTCCTGACAACTCCCGAATATGTCTCCATCTCGAAGGTGAACTGGTGAAGCACTCCGAGATTTTCCATCATGGACATCTCCAGGAACTGCCCCCTGCCGCTCCTGGCCCTTTCCCAAAGCGCAATCTGGACGGCGTTGTGGGCGTTCAGGCCTGTCAAATAATCTGGTTGATGTCCGGGCAGCATCAACGGCTCTTCTGAGGAATTGCCTGTTAGGTAGAGGTACCCGCCCAACGCCAACTGAACGATCGGAGTGGATTTCCAGCGGGAGTACGGCCCCGTTAACCCAAATGGTGTCGCGCAAATCTCGATCAGTTCTGAGTTCAGGGAGGTGAATCTATCAGTTGTCAGGCCAATCTCTTCTCGATATGCCCTGTCCCAATCCTCGATCAAGATGTCGGCGCTGGACACCAGAGTTTCGAGCGCAGACATGCCAGATTCAGTCTCCCAGTCGAGCAGGACACTCTCCTTGCCCATATTGTTGTACAGATAAAGGGCGCTGCATTCAGAACGGACATTGCCCGGTAGAAAGGGGCCAATTTTTCTCGACCAATCACCTTCGGGCGGCCGTTCCACTTTGATTACCTTGGCGCCAAGCGCTGCCAAGAATCTTCCGCAGAACGGGCCGGCGACTCCCTGCGCCGCTTCAACGACTTTGATCCCGCGGAGCGGAAGGTTTTCAGCCGTTTGTTCGTTTTGGGAATGGCGATCTTGCATAAATTATCGATTCACTTTTGAAGCGTCGTCGGATATAACCTTTGCGCTATTTTCACGGGTGCGCTAGCCAAGCATCCAAGTCTGATTATTCGGACAACGTAACACCTTTGTTCATGAATTGCTCGTCAAAAATCCTAAAGAAATATTCTTCATTTAGATCACCCGTATTCAAGTCGGTTTGAGTCTAACCCTTTGATAGCCCAAGGATTCGCGACGCGGTCCCACCCATTATCAGGTCCAGATCATCTTGGCTCAGAAAGTCGCAGTATTTTTCGATATGGTCGCGCGATTGACGGTAGGTGCAATGGCGATTCTGAAAGGGCATATCGGTGCCCCAAAGCAGGCGGTCGGCTCCGATGTTCTCGACCATGCTCTGGATCGTCGGGAAGACCTCCCTATACGGGAAGTCGAAGGTGTCGCCTATTCTGACAGGAAAGCACACTTCCATACTGAGGTTGGGGTTTTGGAACGGCTCAAAGACGGCGTCTGGCAGATTGATGGAGTCGCCGTCAATAAACGCGCGATACGGGAATCCGTGCGTGATGCTCGTGGTAGTGTCTGAGTACCGTTCCATCCACCGCATGAGTATCTTCAACTCGTTCAGGTAGCCGTCTTGAGCGGATTGTGAGGCCTCCCAACTCTTGCTTTCTGGCCCCATACTGAGAGAAATGAAGATGGGTACATTGAGTGACGTTGCCGTCTCCCAAAATGGCCTGTAAATGCCATCGTCCCAGGGGTCAGCGCTGATCTTGTACCCATTGGCATTGAACTTTATGGCGTGCAGCCCGTGTTTTGTTATGGACTCCTCAAGCTCTCGAATAACTGCATCGGTGTCGTCGTGGATGCGCCACTCGTCCACCGGCGCCATCGACCGAAACCTATCGGGGAAACGGCGCACGCACTCAGCCTGATAGGCGCCGCTGCGCCCCAGCATGGGGTTAGTGTGAAGGAGCGCCATATCCACGCCCGCGTAGTCCATCTCGCTGATGAGACTGTCGGAGCCAAACTCGCAGTCCTGAAGGTTCGGCGGGTAGTAATGCTTGGTGTAGTCCTCGCCATCGATCGTCCATACCACTCTGCCGGCGGCGTGATCGATCCGGAAGTCCACGTCCGGCAGTCCAGTCAATACATCTGTGCCATCAGGGGCGAGAGCCTCCGATGAGCCAGAGCTCTTGTCACGAAGACTGAACGCCGGCTGATAATGCCCCGCCTGCCCCGCCTGCGCCCATCGAAGGTGTTCGGCCACGCTGTCGTAACCCATCAGGCTGTCCGCCGCCGCAAAGCAATAGGCGTGGGAGTCTATAATCATGCTGACGCTCCTCGTGTTGGCTATCAAATTTCTAGATTGATTCCTTTCACGATCTCACAGCAGCAAAAAGCCTGTTCTGGCCTGAATAGACCTTTCTTTCTGAGTAATCGTTGATCGTCCAGACCGAGCCGTCTTTCCGAGTGATGTCCCTGGGTTTCCGTAGGATGAACTCGTCCTTGTCGGGCTTGTTGTACACCACATGGGCAACATCAAAGTGCTCGACTTGAAATTCGGCAATTGTCGAAAAATCCGGCACGATCAGAGCGCCGGTGTCCACTTGATAACGCACCGGCGACTTTATTACGTTCATCGTCTTGATCGGATACTCCAGGTCAGTGCGTAGGCCCGATGTTTCGTCACGCAGCTCAATCTGGCCGATCAGCGGCACATTGCGAAGGGTTTGTTGCACGACCTCTTCATCGGTTTTCAACTCTGTCACGTCCTCAAAAGCGCGAATATCCAGTTTGACATCTTCCCATTTGGGTTTGAAAAGTCCGGCCTCGACAGGGGTTGTTCCTCCGGTGTTATCGTAGCCGGGGTCATCGAAATCATCGGGATTTGCGACACAGTGAGTTCGGATCAGTGTGTACTCTGTTTCGTCGAATATGCCCCGAAAGTCATAGTTGGGCATTGTGAATAGCTGGCCGTCCGAGTGGGTGTGCTCTGAGCGGTAAGGGGCGATGAGGTAGTACGCGTCTTCGGTTCCTTGCTCATCGTCAATCAAGGTGCACATTCCATCAAGTTGAATGCGTGACATGTTGCCATTTAATGCGCCGAACCATGTCATGCAGGAGTTGGCAAAATCTATTACGCTCATCGAGTCTCCTAGTTTTGATCTTGTTTGAAGGGACGAACCTGCCGCGACGCATCCGAGGCTCTATGGCACCGCTTGTCCCGCCAAAACCCCTGTGCATCGCTCGTGATCCACGGCGACCTGGCCGTTAACGACCACGAATGGGATGCCTGTTGGAAACTGGCGAGGATCATCGTATGTGGCGTTGTCGATGATCCGTTCAGCGTCGAACACAACGACGTCTGCGTAATGCCCCTTCTCGATTCGTCCGCGTTTTGTCAGACCAAATCTCTGCGCCGGACGGTCGGTCATCCGGTGAACCATCTGCTCCAGGCTCAGGATGTTGAACTCTCGGCGAAATCGCCCCAGAAATCTGGGGAACGCTCCGAATGAGCGGGGATGCGTGAAACTACCGGCCGGCGTGATGTCACTGCAAACCATGTAGTCTGGCCGCGATAACAGGTTCATGCAGTCGAGGTTGTGCTGGCGCCAGTTTGCGACGTTGTGCGGAGGGGCACCACGGTACCCGATCTTCAGGTTTTCGTCGACCAAGAGGTCGCAGAGGGCGTCTGCGACTGTGGTTCCAAGATGGGTCGCCACATCGGGCAGCGTCATCCCTTCGAGATGGCTGTTTTTCGGCAGGTATGTGAACACGACCTCGTCGAGACCGACAGACATCTCGAACTCTTCAGAAAGAATATCGCGTAGCTTCTGGCGTTCCGCTGGATCGGTCAGCCTTCTCAAGATCGCTTCCGGCCCGCCATCCTGAACATAACTCGGCAGGACGCTTACAGAGATTGAACTGCCTGTTGGATACGGGTATATGTCCAGGGTGCAGTCGATGCCCTCGGACTTTGCCGCGTCAACCGGCCCCAGTCGATCTTCTATGGTTCCTGGATTCTTGTAGTCGGTCCTGAAATGCGACAGGTGGAGTTTCACGCCTGTCTGACGGGCGATTTCCAGAGCCTCTAGCACGCCATCTCCGCCGAATGCCCTGCTAGCGTTGGCCCGACGAGGCTCGGCGACATATACGCTGTCCATCTCTTGCACTGTTTTGCAGAGTTCAATAAATTCCTGAGTGTCGCCCCAAGGGCCGGGGTAATACGCTCCTCCGGTGGAGAATCCCACCGCGCCCTGCTCGATGCCCTCCCTTATCAATCGCTTCGCCTTCGCCAGAGCGTGCTGGTCCAAGGGGATGTCACGGAAACCGGCCACCTCAAGGCGCACGGTTCCTTGCGGCACAAGATAGGCAGTGTTGATAGCCACCTTTTTATGGTAGTTGGCTCGGAATGCGGCAACGCTGCTCATGTCCAAGTCTTCCGGCGGGTCTCCCAGAAGGCCTCCAAGATAGTGACGATGGATGCGGTAGTTATCTGGCGACAATGGGGCATAGGACATACCGTCCAGCCCAAGAATCAGCGTCGTGATGCCCTGACGCAAGCCGTTGGCGTGCTGCGAGTCTGTAAGCAGTGCGCCTTCGGAGTGAGTGTGGGTGTCGATGAAACCGGGCGAAATGACCAAGCCTGTGGCGTCGATTATCCGAGCTGTTTGAGCGCTGGATAGATCGCCTATGGCATCGACATATTCTCCGTTGATACCCACATCGGCGCGATACATGGCAGAGCCAGAACCGTCGACGACTGACCCGCCAGAGATTATCAGGTCAAACAAATCGAGTTCTCCTTATGAGGGTGTCAGTCCTCGACTGCAAGTGCTGTCTCCCATGCCTGCTGGGTTGCGATGTCCTCGGTCCAGGGCCGCATGACAGCCGATGCGCGAGCGTCGCGATAGTAACGCTCTAGCGGGTAACGCTTTAGAATCGCCCGACCTCCGCACACGCGAATCGCCTCTGCCGTCACGCGCACAACGGCCTGCTGCACCTGGACGTGGGCGGCCCGAGCGCGCTGTATTTCGTCCACCGAAGGGTCTGATGACTCTTCCGAAATAGCCCGGTAGTATAGCGCACGTGTCGACTCCAAGGAGAACAGCATCTCAGCCACAGCCTGTCTTCTCGATGGAGCTTCTTCTTGTAGTCCTGGAGCGCCCGGAACCCTACCTGTGAGATAGGAAATCGCGAAATCATACGCTGACTGCATCAATCCCAGGAACGCAGCAGAAAACCCCAGGAAGTGGTGTGGTCGGCGCTGGTAGAGATTGCTGAACACACCAGGCGGCAATATTTCGGCATCAAGGGGAACCAGAACATCCTTCATCTCCATGTCTCGGCTGACTGTAGCCCGCATGCCGAGGGGGTCCCATTCCCCGGAGAATGTCACTCCAGGGGCATCTCGTGCGATGGAGAGGTAAAGCGTCCTTTCTTCCCAGGGGCCGTCATCGACCAACAGGGCTGGGGTCGCGTAATACTGAGCCGCGCCCGCGAGAGAAACGAAAAATTTGCGACCATTCACAAGATAGCCGTCGTCAACTCGCTCGGCGCGAGTGCCGAACCGCCTTCCCCCAACGGACAGTTGATCGCCGCTTCCGGTCTCGACTGGTTCGCTATGAGGCTGGCCATAGAAAACGCCATCCTCAACCACCTCTCGGAATCGCTTCGCGCTCAGTTCTTTGTGTCGCTCGTGCGCTTCCGTCGGCAAATCTATGTCCTGCATGAATGTGTCCATCATCATCATGGTGAGGCAGTGCATATTAAAGGTAAGCGCGGTAGAGGCGTTGCCCCGGGCGATTTGTTCGGCCACCAGGCAGTAGGTCTCGAAGTCTGCGCCGAAGCCACCGTACTCTTCGGGTATGCAGAGGGCAAGCAGGCCTTCTGCGTGTAGATCAGCGTAGTCCTCAAAGGGAAACGAAGCCTCGCGGTCGTACGAGGCGGCGCGGGGCGCAAAGCGTTCTGTGGCCAGCCGATACGCAAGGTCAATAAGTTCCTGCTGGCGAGGAGAAGGCCGCATGTCCATTCAGATTGTCCTCTGGTACTGGATTCTTCGACGGTTACGGCAGGATCAGTAGCCTTTGATCCCAGAACCGGCAGACAGCATGGCGTTGACGGCGTCTCTCACGGCTATCGTGGCATCGACCGACACCATTATGTCGGCGTCCCTGTGTTTGCCGGCCGCGTGGATTTTTGCCGTGCCTTCTTCCGTAATCTTCAAACAGTCAGGGTGATCTGGCTGGCCCGGAAAGCCCATAGACTGTGCCAGGTCATTTGGCCCGCCCGCGAAGACCTCTATCCCATCGACGGTGAGTATTTCGTCCAGGTTTTCGTAAGCGGTGATGCTCTCTATCTGAGGCACGATAAGCAGTTCGTCATTCGTCCTATCCATCATCGCCTTCAGGTCGGTTTCCAAGCCGAACCGTGTGACCCGCTTGCTTGTGTAGCTGCGACGCCCACGTGGGGCGAAGTAGCAATACTCGACCAGTTGTTCGGCCTGCTGTTTGTTCTCCAGGTCGGGAATCGTGATTACTCTCATTCCTCTATCAATATAGTTAAGAATATTGCTCTGAATTTGGTCAGGGACTCGCATAGCAGGCGTCAATCCCCAGCCGTCGCACATGCGGCAGAAACGGTCTATGGTCTCCGGCGTTGTCGCCGCGTGCTGGCCGTCGAAGCTCACAAAATCGAGATTCATGGCTCCCGCCAGCTCGATGATCTCATCCGAATAGAAGCTAAGAGATATTCCTACTGCTTTTTGTCCAAGTCTCATTTTTTCGATAATCTTGTTCGTGGGCATATACAATCTGCCTCCTGGAAACATTGATCACCAACAACGCCACAAAACATAGTTGTTCAAGCGTTTCTGGTGGGAATCATGATATGTTTTCGCTGGCTGCAATGCAAAGAGGTTCTTGTAATGCGTGAATCTGCCGAATTGTTGCTTTGTGACGCATCATGAATTACCGTGTCGCCAATATCGCGAGAAGGATAGATTAACGGCAAGCAACATCCCCCCCACAAAAGATGCTATGGAGGCGCGCAAATGAGCAGGTTTCGCATCATGCCCCACGGTCGGTTGCAAGAGTGGGTAGCTGAAGAAAAAGGCTACTTCAAGGACGCGGGGCTTGATTACGAGTTCATCGGCAACGAGCTCATCGCCGGGCCGGCGAGCGTCACAACTGTCGCGTCTGCCGAAGGAGTCCCCGCCGAGGTGAAGCGGGGCGCGTTCGAGACGATGGAGGAAGGCCGCGCTTGCGACATTAGCTCAGCCTGCCACTGGGCGGTCGCAATGGCTGCATCCGACGACCTGGGCCGCATGTGGGGAAACGCATATTCCGTGACGCCTTCAGCAATCTGGGTTCACCCGGACTCGCCTATCCGTGAACCAGAGGCGTTGGCGAATGTGCCTGTGGGAGTCGGCTATCACTCCGGAAGTCACTTTTCCGCGCTTCAGGCGCTGGAGAAATTTCTGAGTCCAGATGAGATAAACCTGCAATTCATAGGCACGCCTCCAGAGCGTTTGCAGCTTTTGTTGGACCAAAAAGTGGATTCGGCCAACATATTTGGCGCCGGTTATTATGTCCTTGAACAGCAGGGGTTCCGCAAACTTCTCGACACCACGTTCATGATCGGTTTCCTCATCAACGGGGACGCCACAGACGAGGATTTGGAGAAATACTTTGGCGCGCTGCAACTTGCCCAACGTGATATTGATGCCGAACCGGAGTTGCACAAACATCACTTGCTGACTGAGTTGCGGCCCGAATTTCGGTCTCTTCTCGATGTCAGGAAGTGCGGAATTGGCGAGCGACTGGTGTTCGAGCCTTACACACGGGAGATTTTCGAGCGGACGCATCGTTGGATGCTCGATAAGGGCATATTCCTAAAACAGCTCGAAGACGTTCGCGATTTCGATGCGGCGGTAGTGTCCTGACCCAACAGTGAGGGCCAGACTGTAACTCTCGACAGGCGTATCGTATATTTTGATCTGTAGAACCGGCGAAATTGGCGGCTAATCGACCATGTGGGTGATTGCGTGCCATCACCCGTTAATCACCCGCGCATTCACCCGTTCCGGTGACGTTGAACCGCAGTGGTAGCCCCATACTAACAATTAAGGAGAATATAAGGGCAGCCACCTACAAGGCGCCACTCACAATGAAATTCATCTTCACGAACAATCAACGCGGATTCACACTCATAGAGTTACTAGCAGTCACGGCTATCATCGGAATCCTGGCAGCCATCGTGGTCCCGGCAGTCTCAGGGATCAGAGAAGCCAGCACCGAAGCCGGGGTCAAGGAAGGCGCGTTCAGCGTATCGAGCGCCTCTGGCGACTTCTTCGCCGCTCAGACAGCAGGTGAATTGATCACTCCTTCGACCCAGGCGATCAACGCGACCATCAAATCCGACACCGACACCAGCGCTGCCTCCACACAGAAGAAGAGCACCCGCTGGCCCGAGAAGTACCTCACCGGCGACGCAGTGTCAGCCGGACTGTATGCCAACGAGTTCCGAACCGCGACCTAAACCGGAACCTCCAGAGTTCGGAAAGTCAACATCACAGGCCTTGATGGCGCGGTCATAACTCGCAGCACATTGCTCACAAAGTACACCTCCATCGACTTCGGAGTGCTGACAGGGATCGACACAACAGACGACAGAACCAAGGCCTACCTCTCCAAAGAGCCTAAGGGTGTTGACAGCCCCAGCTCAGATAAGTCCCACGACTTCCTGTGGCTGTTCCAGAAGACGACATCTGCCAAGGCAGCGGCGCCGATGACGGACGCAGGACAGTAGTGTTCAAGCTGGCCCGCGTGGACGAGGACGAGAACTCGACAACGCTTCCCAGCAGCGGAACCGCCAAGTAAGTCGTCTTGACATACGAGCAGATTTTTTAAAAAATTCCGGGAGTTGAGCATGAAAGGATGGGCGGAGGTCTTGCCGAAGATTCTCC
>Ga0207966_1000374_pt1 | contig 25993 bp, 29 predicted proteins | sample Knorr_S23_td_NAD_FD_185611 | JGI IMG/M metagenome (GOLD analysis project Ga0207966, IMG submission 185611) | Marine microbial communities from Southern Atlantic Ocean transect - Knorr_S23_td_NADW_ad_2500m_LV_B (SPAdes) (version 2) | ecosystem: Environmental > Aquatic > Marine > Oceanic | place...
ATGTTGATGGAGTCATAAGGGGTAGTTCCAATGGTTCACCGTGGTTCCCGTTGTTTCTGATTACAATCATATACCAACCAACGGGATGGAGATAGGCAATCGGCGCCACGGCAGCCGTTGAGGGTTGGTTAACCCTGCTTTTCCCCTACGAACAGCCAATAACGCAACTCCCCACTGGTCACCATCTCTCTGACCTTGGCTATCTGTTCGGGAGACAGCTTAAGTCGGCCATCACCGGCGGGAACGCCGCTGACCCTTTGAAACGCCAGGAACGCCGCCAGTTTTCCTTCTACCTCGTCCAATATCTTGATGATTTCAGTGGAGGCGTCCAGGCGTGTCGTGACGCTAAACCCGCCTTCTTCCAACAGTTCGACATAGCCGTCGGCCGTGAGTGCATCGGCCATGCAGAGGACCTGACCCAGATCACGCTCCAATTCCGCCGGCAACGCGCCGGGCTCGATGGTGACGTCGCTGAGGCCGAATTTGCCGCCGGGCCGGAGCAACCGAGTAGTCTCGGCGACGGCCTGGGCCTTGTTGATGAACAGACTCATGGAGCACTCGCACACCGCTGCATCGAACCCGCCCGAGCGGAGTGGCAGGCGTTCGGCATCCCCTCGCACAAAGTGGGCCCGGGCGGATCCGGAAGAGGCGTCATGGGTGTGACGCACGGCTTCAGCGCCGAATTCGACCCCCAAGTACGTTGCACTTGAACACCCGCCCCAACGCTTGAGCGCTCTCGCCGCGGGCGCTGGCCAGAACAGCCACCAAGTCGCCGGCTTCTAGCCCCATGAGGCGGCCCAGTTTGTTGGTCAAGCCCAGCCCTCCGGGATGAAGGGTGTCGCCCATGATCAGCTTGGTCATGTCCGACTGATAGAGGTTGGCGCAACAGGCTTTAGCTTCCGCTTCGCTCAGCAATCCTCGGTCTGCTCCTAGTCGTCCGCCGGCTGGAGGGCCAGTCTATTGGTTTTTTCAGCGAACGCTATCTTCTTTTGCGCGTTGTCCAATTCCTGCTCCGAGGCCAGTTGGTCGCGGATCTCTTCCCGTACCCCACTGAGTTGTAGGCGCAGAAGGGGATGATCCGGCCGTCGGGCACCAGTATCCCCACGCAGCACTTCATGACCTGTTTCACGTTGAAGGTCCAGGGGTCGAGGAAGTCTTTGATGGCGATCTGGAAGATGTGGTCTTTCAGGTGTTCCAACTCATATTCCAGCTCTAGGCCCGGTCCGCAGGCGCATTGGAACTGGTCGGCCGTCTCTTCCGTGCCAGCCACCGCCGAGGCTGACCAGAGGCTTTCCAGGGCCTTCTGCACGTCCGCGGAATTGGTGGGCTTAGGCAGTGCTCGGTTGGTGATGTAGTCGAGGTATTGGTCGATGTCCAGCATCCGGGGCAGCGGCACCGTTTTGTCACCGTCCACGAACACCTAGGAGTTTACCTGGCAGGTGGGGAAACAACAGGGCACGGGTACGAAATCTTCGAGCACGAACCGGCCATCGCTCTGGTACACGATGCCGTGAATAACGTCTGGGATGGTCACCCGTTCCATGAGGTCGAAATCCATGTGGCGTCCGACGTGAGTTACCGGCTGGAAGACCACGCCGCGCACTGCCGGGTGCTCCAGTTCGAATTTCAGATTAGCGCCCACGTCGTGGGTGTTCACTCCACGCTCAATGGCGGCCACCAGCACGGCGTCCATGCCCTTCTCGGCCAACCGGTCTAGGGCCTTTAGTTTTAATTCCAGAAGGTCCTCGCCCCGGATGGTCACATAAGTCTCCGGGCGCAGACCGTCGAATTGGAGATAGATCACTGGGTTCTGCTTGGCCAGCTCGTCCAGGAACTTGCCGTCCCGGGCGATCCGCACTCCGTTGGTGTTGATCATGACCTGGCGGATGCCCGGTCTTTTGCGGCCTGGATCATCTCCATCAGGTCGGGGTGTATGGTCGGTTCGCCGCCACTGAATTTGATGACCTCTGGGTCGCCCTCAGTCTCAACGAAATGGTCTAGCATGAATTCCACCTGGTCCATGGTCAGGCTGTATACCACGCCCGCATTGGCGAAACAGATGGGACAGTTGAGGTTGCAGGCTGTGTTGACGTCAATCAAGGCCAGGCACATGTGCTGTTTGTGCTCGGGGCAGAGGCCGCAGTCCAAGGGGCAGCCGTCCTTGACCTCGGTGCTGAAATTCAAAGGTATGGCGCCCGGCTTGTTGAATTTGACCGAGTCCACGTACATCTGGGCGTCGGAGCTGATGATGCCGGTGAACCAGACGTGGGTTGGGCACCGTTTGCGCATCAAGACCTTGTTTTCTTTGATGATGACCTGCGCATCGATTACCGTTTTGCACTCGGGACAGATGCTGCGGGTCAATCCATGGAAGATGTAGTCGGCGTCCTGTTTGACCCTGACCTTGCCTTTGTCTGCGGGTTTGACCAAGTGGCCTCCTTCTACTCGTGGTTAACCAAGCGTTGAAGCCTCCGGTACAGGTGGCCTCTAGTATAATTCAGATGCGTTCCACAATCGTACGATTCGAGGTGTTGTCGCGGATTCCGGCAACGCGAGATTATTTCTAAAGGCGGTTGAATGACTACTGAAGCAGCTCTGTCCGGGATAGTGGTGCTGGACCTGACGCAAATCATGGCCGGGCCTTTCTGCACCATGGTGCTGGCCGATATGGGGGCTAACGTGATCAAGGTCGAGAAACCCAACGGCGGCGACGACAACCGTCGCATGGGCCCGCCCTTTATCAAGGACTGGTCGGCCGGGTTCCTAGCCCTGAACCGCAACAAACGGAGCCTGGTCTTGGACCTCCGGAGCGAGAGCGGGCAGGCCGTGTTCAAGCGTTTGGTGTCGGATGTTGATGTTGTGGTGGAGAATTTTCGGCCCGGCGTCATGGGCCGGCTGGGTTTGGGTTACGAAACTTTAGCCGAGATCAAGCCGACTCTTGTCTATTGCTCGGTGTCCGGATTCGGCAACACCGGTCCGGACGCCGCCAAGGGCGGGTTCGACCTAGTGGCCCAAGGTGTGAGCGGGCTGATGAGCATCACCGGCCACCCAGAGATGCCACCGGCCAAGGTCGGCGTGCCCATCACCGACCTCTCAGCCGGGCTGCTGGCGGCCAACGGTATCCTCTGCGCCTACATCCACGCCCTGAAGACGGGGCAGGGGCAGCAGGTGGATACCTCGCTCATGGAGGCTGGTATTGCTTATACCGTATGGGAGTCCTCGGTCTATTTCTCACATGGCGAGATTCCCGGCCCATTGGGCTCGGCCCACCGGGTCTCGGCCCCCTACCAGGCCCTGCGCACATCGGATGGGTATCTAAATATCGGCGCTGCTACCCAGCCTACCTGGGAGCAGCTATGCCGTGCCATCGGCCTTGAGGTCCTGATTGAAGACCCGCGTTTCTTGATGCCCGGCGACCGCAAGGCACGTCAGGATGAACTTGCCGCGTTGCTTGAAGAGACTTTCGCCACCGACACCACTGCCAACTGGCTCAAGATGCTGGAGGAAGCGGGCGTTGTGGCGGGGCCGATCTACAACATGGAACAGGTCTACAAAGATCCCCAAGTTCTGGCCCGTAAGATGCTGGTGGACCTGGAAGACTCGGACCTCGGCACCATACATAACATCGGCATCCCAGTGAAACTCTCAGCCACCCCCGGCCAGATACGCACCCGCGCCCCCATGCTAGGCGAACACAGCGCCGAAGTCCTGCTGGAGCGCGGCTTCAACAAAGCAGAGGTCGTCGAATTGGTGGAGGCGGGAACGGTGGTTGAGAACCTGGGGCCGGGGACTAGAAGCTAAAAATCTTGTACCTCCCCAGTGACGAAGTTCAAGGGTGGCCCACCGATGAACATTGCGTCTTTGCCCCGCGCGTTAAAATGCCTCAGACACTTTCTAATTTGAGCCTCAATTGATGGTTTGCTGTTAGCTACGTAGAATCGATGGTAGCCGAAACTTATCCCTGGATAGCCTTTCTGAGGATTAATAAACAGTTTGCTAGGGTCCGTAAAATCGGCAAGCCTAGTTTGATTACCCGGAGCGATTGTTGGCAGCATCAATCCGTATATTTTGTGGAGGAAGCCTGATTCCTCAAGATCATCATCTGTATCAACCAACAATATTGCTAGGTCAGGAGCTAATTCAACTCCTCGCTGGAGAAAGTGTTTGATTTCCGTATCTTCAATTTCCTCTGGCCAGGAAGACTTCGGTTCGACATATAAGAGTGTCGGCGGAAGCCATGCCAAAACGTCAAAATCTCCGTAGGGGACTTCTGCCAGTTTGACCGACCAAGCTGCGCTTCCATCGAATTTCGTCGTACATGCATAGGCAACGTACCATTCGAGCGTCGGACCGATGTTAACGATCGACCGAATCAACCTAATTTTACTATCTGAGATTTCGATTACGTTAAGAACCTTGAGAAGATCAAGGTAATCGCAAGTTTTCCCGCCCGAGATATTTTCTAGATCTGAAATCAAAGCACCTTTCGGATTGGAAGTTATGTGGCGAGATAGCTTCCGAAACGATTTCTTCCCGAAAATCTCTAGTGCGGTTACAAGTTTAGAATTACTAACCTAGTTCCGTAATTCAAACGGTATGAATAGTTGACGGTTATCCCCTTCAGCGCCTACCTCAAAGCCACGGCGTCTCAGTACTGAAACGACTGAATCCAACTTCATGTTGACCATTGAATCTCCACCCAAAGGGGGATTGCCCTAGATGGGAGACAAAAGCGTAGAATCTCCTAAATTGCCGGATGCCCTTTTATTGCCCACAATGTGGTCCGCCTAGCCCACCGTCCGCCAGGGATGCCCATCGGTAGTCTTGAGGAATTCTTCTACTAACAAGGGGCTTGAGACGATTACGCTGGGGGTGAAGAGGGCGCCTTCTTTTCCTTGGCGGTCCACCACTTTCGCGCCGGCTTCTTGGGCTAGGACTAGGCCGGCGGCCAGGTCCCAGGGCATCAGCGAGTGGTGGAAGTACAGGTCGACGCGGCCTGCCGCGGCGTAGGCCAGTCCCAGGCCCGACGAACCCATGAACCGGACGCTGTACATGCCCGGCCACAGAGAACGGATCAAGTCCAGGGCGAACCCGGCTTTCTCATCGACGTAACCAAGGTCGCAGCAAAGCAGGCTGCGGCTGAGTTCGGGGGTCTCGGAAGCATGGATCTGAGTGCCGTTGAGAAAGCCCCCCTGGCCCTCTATGGCCGTGAACATCTCCTCACGAACCGGGTCATAGGTCAGACCGGCAACTATATGGTCGTCCTTAGCCAGGGCGATGATGGTGCAGAAGTGAGGAATGCCGTGGGCGTAGTTCCGGGTGCCGTCCAGGGGATCGACCACCCACTTGTAGGGCGAGTCGCCGTCCACCGGCTTGGACTCCTCGGCCAGGACGCTGAATTCGGGGAACTCGCCCATCAGCAGGTCCAAGATTGTCTTCTCGGCGGCTAGGTCAACGTCGGTCACGATGTCCGAGCGGCCCTTGAAATGGACCTCATGCTCCGAATGAAACCGGTCTCGCAGGATCGCACCGGCAGCCCGCGCGGCCTCCAGAGCAACATCCATGGCATCGCGGCCATTCTTAGATATAGGCAATTCGTCAGGCATAAAAATCCTACTAGTTAAAGTAAAAGAAACCGATAGAATGCTGAGAGCTGATCGCTGAAAGCTGTCAGCTGGTAGCCGTCAGGCTACCCAAGCCCCATCTTGTCGTAGACTTCAGCGATGGTCTCCTTGGCGATGGCCCTGGCCTTCTTGCCGCCCTCGTGGAGTATCTCTTGGACGTAGCCGTGCCGGGCTTTGATATCCTCGCGCCGTTCCCGCAGGTCCTTGAGATAGTCGTTGATGCTATCGGCTAAATGACGTTTGCAGTCGACACAGCCCCTCGTGGCGGTGGTGCACTCGTTGTAGACCGTGCTGGTTGCCTCGGCGCCACTGAAGATCTTATGCAGAGAATATATATTGCAAACCTCCGGGCGGCCTGGGTCGTCCCGGCGCAGCCGCTGCGGGTCGGTGAAGGCGGTCAAGACGCGCTTGGTGGTCTCTTCGGGCGTGGCGGCAAGTTCAAGGTGATTGTCCATGGTCTTGGACATCTTGTGCTGACCGTCCAAACCCAAGATCAACGGCGCCTCGGTTAGCTTGGCCTGAGGCTCAGGGAAAGTCTCGCCGAACATGTTGTTGAACCGGCGCACGATCTCCCTGGAAAGTTCTATGTGGGGCACCTGGTCCTGCCCCACCGGGATAGTGTCGGCCTTGTAGAGGATGATGTCGGCGGTCTGGAGCACCGGATAGCCCACCAGCCCGTAATTCACCGTCTCTTCGGTCTCGCGCATCTGCCGTACCTTGTCCTTGAAGGTGGGCACCCGAGTCAGCCAACCGAGGGGTGTGACCATGCTGAGGAGCGTGTGCAGGGTCATGACCTCGGGGACGTGGGACTGGACGAAGACGATGCTCTTCTCAGGGTCGATGCCCGCCGCCAGCCAGTCCAATATCATGTCTTCGATGTTGGGCTTGATGTCTTTGACCTCTTCGCCGGACTCTAAGGTGGTCAGGGCATGGATGTCCACGGCGCAGTAGATGCAACTGTAGTCTTCCTGGAGGGTGACCCAGTTCTGCAGGGCCCCCATGTAGTTGCCCAGATGGAGCAACCCGGTGGGCCGCATGCCGGAGAAGATCACGCCTTTGTGGCTGAGGTTAGTTGATTGGGTCATGGCACCGTTTTACACATTAATTTAGCGAATTTCACGCCTGAGAGGACTTCAAAAGTCTAGCATAGGGGCGTATCAGCAGCAAGGAGAGCTGACGTAGCAACGGGTTGTCACTCCGGCCACTTAAAGTGCTTTGGATCAGGCAGTAGAAGCCCCAGCCGAAATCACGAGCGTGAATCCCTCCGTAGGAAACCCAGCGGTCAAGTTCGGCACGGGCTGCTGGGTGCATGGCCGCACCGGGCCGAAGGGTTGGCAAGACATATTCGTTCTCAACCTCATAAATGGCCAGGTATTTGGGGGCAGAATTAAACCCAGCCAACGCTGGGTGTTCCAACACACGGAAACGGCATGCCATCACGTAGCCGGGAATCTTCAACAAGTTGGGGACGTGGGATTCGGTATACCAGTTGTCCCACTCAGTTTCGTGCTCCGGGTCTCCGCCGGCCGTTATGATACTAAGAGGCCGGTCCGACTCCAGCAGTGGCGCTCTGAGCGGAGACCCATTTATCTGCTCGTAGACATTGGCAACATGGCCGGATATGCCATCCAGTTGGCTGAAAGCGCCAAACTCGCTGGCTGCGATCGGGTGAAATTCAGAGCTGCCCGTGCGGTCGAGCAATGACGGAAAATCCTCTGCGTCCCTGATCCCATACAAAGCGGTGAACCGGGTTGCGCCGGGCTCGCTCTTTTCTAGGTTGATGTACCTTTGGGCCCAGGTGAGCCCTGGAATCCGCAGCAGATTGGGAAGGTGGCTGTTGTACCAGGTGTTGAAAGCGTCCAAATGGTCGTCGGCGCAGGTGATCTGGACCATCAATAAGAGAGGATTATTCGGCATTCTTCGCTAACGACTCTAAAAGCCCGCCCGAATACCCAGGGTCTTCCAGGCCCCGTTGCTCGCCACGGAGATACCCAATCTGGCCGCCGTGCTGGTTGAATTCCCAGACCAACTGCTGGCACATGAACGCTAGAGGCATTGTTCCGCCTCTGGGGTTGGCGACGGTCAGACTGTTGAAATCGGCCTCGCTCAGGGACCCGAAGTACTCGACGCCCTCTTGCCGGACGACGGCCACGTATTCCAGCAGCGCCTTTGTGTCTGGTGCCCGGTAGGCCTTGAGGTCGTCAATGGTGAAACCATAACCGGTGTCGCTGTCCACTGCTGGGGTGCGGCCCAACCGCTCGGCCCAATCGCCGCCTTCCCACACCTGCGCGTCGCCCTTGAGCCGGGTGTGCAGCCACCGATCCAGGGTGCGTCCGTAGTGCCAGACCAAGAAGGCGATGGACGAGCATTGGTCGTTGGGCGTCCAGGCCATCTCCTCCGGGCTAAGACCGTCAACCGCCCGCATCATGGAATTGTAATGCTGCTCAAAACAGCCCTGGACGAATAGTTTTAACTGCATCGGGGGTTCACCTGCGTACGCTGAAATAGACGGCCAATTATAGCAAGCAAATATGCCGAACGGCCAAATGCATTAGAGCGGGAGGCAATGTTTGAGGGAGGAAAGCCGAAAGAAAACGCGGCTGAGGCGCCCGCCAGGCTACTCGTCGGGATCGGCGTCCAGGCGTCCGCCCAATTCGCTGAGGAACTGCTCGATCTCAGGCGACAACTGGGTGCCCGTAGTCTCCGACTTCTCCGCGGACGGCGAAGAGGTCTCTTCCGAGTCGAGCTGGGCATCGTAATAGGCTTCCATCTGCTGGATCAGGGTTTTGAGCTCCGTGTTCCGGTCGAGGGTGGAGTTCAACTCCCGGTACTGGCGCTGTCCCCGCCGCACGGGGGCCAGATCGGCTGGGATGTTGTTGTAGACCGAAGATAGGACCTCGATCATGCGTGAGGTCCCGGCGTAATCCTCTTCCAACTGAACGTACTGGGGCAGATGCACCATGAAGTTGATTGACTCGATGTCTGCCTTTTCGATGCTTTCCGAGAGTAGGTTCATGATGGTGGTGGGGCCTTGGTAAGTGCTTTGGCGCACCTTGAAGTTGGGCACCGGGCGGTTCTGAGTAACATCGCCCAGGCTGCCGGTCACCAATAGCGGCCTGGTATGGGGCACCGCGTCGTACATAGCGCCCAGACGGCAGTAGCGTTTCACGTTGAAGTGGTTCACAACTTCTAGTATGGAGTCGGTGTAATCTTCGCCGTTGGAGTGAGGCTCCATCAGGTGCAGGAACAGGTAATCGGGGCCGTCATCGGTGATGGCGTAGCGAATGATGCTGTTGGGTATCTTGACTTCGCGTTTGCCGTCCACTAACCGCATATTTGGCCGGTAGCGGGTGAAGTCGAAGAAGGTGCCGGGACGCGAGAGGCGGCCTAATTCCTTGGAACCCATGAAGCGTTCCAGCCGGTTGAGGGTGAGCGTTCCCACGCTGCCGACGTCAACCCACGGACGCACCATGGCGAACACGTGAGGTTCTCTCAACTCGGGAAGCGGTTCGTTCAGTTCAAAAGCGCCAATCTGCATAGGCTAATAGTGCCAGATTAGCTTCGAAGATTCAAGCCCCGCCGTGCCTTGGACTGCCTAATATTCGCCTTTGGTCAGCCTTGGTTGAGCATGGTGTCGGCCGATCCCAGGCCTTCCAAGGCCAACCCGTATCCCAACAGGTCGTGGATCTGGCGCTTGATCACCAGATTCATGGCCACCCGAGTGTAACGCAACACGATGTCCGAGTTCTTGGCCATCTGCTCCGCCAATTCCCAGGCGCGAGGCAGCAGTTCGCTTTGTGGCATGACTTCATTGACCAGGCCCAACTCTTTGGCTTCTTGTGCCTCGATTCTCTGGCCCGTGAGCAGGAAATAGCGGCCACGGTTTACGCCCAGAAGCAAGGGATAGACGATGTGCATGCCGTCGCCGGGGACGAGGCCGCTCATGAAGTGGCCCGAGTCTTGGAACGCAGCGGTGTCCGAGGCTAGAACGATGTCACACAGCAGGGGAATCTCAGAGTGGCGCAGCGCCGGGCCGTTGATGGCACTGATCATGGGCACTTCGATGTCGAGTAGGCTGGTCAGGATGCGTTTTCCTTCCCAGTAGGTCTGGTCCCAGTCTTTGGGCGGGCGTTTAGGGGTGGTGTCGGCAGTGCCCTGGGGGCCGGTGAAGGCATCGCCAGTGCCGGTCATGATCACGATACGGTTCTCGGGGTCGCTGCCAACATCGACGAATACCTGGGAGAACTCCTTGTGGGGGCTGCCTCCCCACTGCAGAGGCCCATCGTCGGTGTGAAATGTCATCTGCAGGATGCCGTTCCGGCGTTCCATGCGGATACTCGGATATTTATCGGCGTATTCGTCTAAAGAAGCCATGTTAAAATCCCCCGAAAAATTCAGCGGGTGTTGGGGTGCGTGGATAGCCCGGTGGGGAAGGAAGCCGCTTAAATATTGGGGCCGCCGGCCCCGTTTTCCCCGCTAGCTCCATCAGGACCGGCAGCCTCATTGGTGCCATTGGACGGCTGATCCGGGAATGGGGTCACAGGCACACTGGGCACGGGCTCTGGAGTCTTGGTCATCAGCGCTTGGGGGGGCGCTTCTTGGGGCACTGCATGCCGGACCACGAAGTTTGCCACGTCACGGTAAAGCGGTTCGTCGAGATTGCAGCCACGCAACATGGTGAATTCGGGGTCGAGCTCCTCCAACATCTGCTTGACCTTGGTGTCGCCGTGGCGGGCGGCCAACGCGTAGGCCAGGCCACGGGTGTCGCGGTCCAAGGAGCGCTCGTGTTCCTCTCCCTCTTCCAACTCGATGTCATAGTCCACGCGGTCGGCGACGGCCAATGCCTCCATGGCCTGACGTCGGGAGCTGTCGATCTCTTTCAAGAGAGTGTAGAGCTCAATAACCGTGCGGGCGGCTTGTCCCAGCAAATCCGGCACCCGGTTCTGCTTGTCGGAGGCTGTTTGGACCGCGTTTTTAGCTTTGTAGAGGGACTCATCTTTGGCCTGCTTGCGCTCTTCTTCCTTCTGGGCTTTGGCCTTTTGCAGACGCAATTGGGGAGCTTCTGCAGCCAATGGCTCTAGCCGTTGCACTTCTCTTTCCGCGGACTCAGCCTGTCTGAGGCGATCATTGAAGCTCTCGTCGATTCCGTTACCGTTGACCATGTTGAATGCTCCTAAATCTGTGGTTACGACCCAAGTATTTACCTGCAATGACTCATTGTTTGGGGTGCGCAACCAAGGGTGGCACATGGCTACCCCGTCTGACAATCTTACCCAAGAAAACAGAAATCGCCTTTCGTGGCCGCGTGCGGTTTTCTCCCCTTTTGACTTTGGCCACTCCTGGCTTGACCCGCGAAGACAGCTTGAATAGACTCCAGTGGCACAGGATTCAGGCGGTTTCATCCATCCAACAGGCGGTCGAAAAATGCGTCGCGCTGCTTTCATCTACCAGGATGCCCTGTCCCAACACGAACTGCGGTCGGACCACCCCATGCGCCCGGTGCGTCTGCGCTACACCTACGAGTTGCTTCGGGAATACGGGGCATTTGACCATCCAGAAGCGGTCCTACTGGACCCTCGTGCAGCAACCGAAGAAGAGCTTGCCTGGCTGCACACGCCTGAATACGTGGCTGCGGTCAAAGCGCTGGGATCCGGCGCAGGCGGTGTGGACGCGGTCCAGTTCGGCTTTAGCGGGCAAGGAGACAACCCGGTTTACCCAAACATGTTCGAGGCGGCGGCCCTGAGCACGGGAGGGTCGTTGCTGGCCGCTGAGATGGTGGCCAGCGGGGAAGTCGGCGCCGCATTCAATATTTCTGGCGGGCTGCACCACGCAGCGGCGGGCCACGCCTCCGGCTTCTGCGTTTTCAATGACCCAGCCCTGGCTGTCCATTATTTCTTGAACCGGGGTATGCGGGTTGCCTATGTGGATATCGACGCCCATCACGGAGACGGCGTACAAGAGGCCTTCTATGCCGATGACCGGGTGCTGACCATTTCAGTCCACGAGTCGGGCCAATACCTGTTTCCGGGCACGGGCGCCGTGGCTGAGTTGGGAGAAGGGCCAGGCCGGGGTTACTCGGTCAACCTGCCGCTTTACCCGTACACCGCGGATGACGACTATGTGGCCGCTTTCAGTGAGGTGGTGCCGCCGCTGGTCCGGGCCTTTGCCCCAGACGTGCTGGTGACCCAACTGGGCATCGACAGCTATCACAGCGATCCCCTGACCCATCTTCAGGTGACAACGGAGGGTTACATCGAGGCGGTGCGGCAATTGGCGGGTTTGGGCTTGCCCTGGCTGGCGCTGGGCGGGGGCGGCTATGACGTCAACGCCGTCGCCCGGGCCTGGACCCTGGCCTATGGAGTGATGCTGGAGACCGACTGGCCCGACCAACTGCCGATTGGCTTCGCCCAGGAACACGGCGCCGGCAGGCTGCGGGATGAGCTAAGTCCGGAGGTCCCATCCAACATCAAAGTGGATGTTAGGAGGCACCTAGAAGAAACGGTTGGGGCCATTCGGCAGCAGATTTTCCCGCTGCATGGGCTCTGATCCTAGTTAGTTGTCATTTCGAGATGAAAGCCGAGGAATCTCGTTGCTGCTGGACACACCAACTGAGGTTCCGGCAACCGCACCCAAAGGAGACCTTTGTAAATGCCCTTCCAAGAGGCAACCGTACGGCTACAAGGATTGATCCATCGGCAAGGTCAAGTGACGACGGTGCTCCATCCGCCCAGTGCATCTCTGGCCCGTGTGATGGAGGCGGCAGGAGCCGAAGCCGGATTCGACGGGACCAGCGGTGTGGTGGGGTCTTATACCGGGATGGAGGACGTGGGAACGGCGACCTTGAACGAGTGCGTTCAGATCGCCGGTTGGATCGCTCGGTCCGTGGGATTTCCGGTGATACTGGATGGGGACACCGGTCACGGCGGTATCATGGCCGTCCGCCGGATGGTCGAAGACTGCATCCGCGAGGGAATCGCCGGTGTGAGGATCGACGACCAGCCGATCAAAGAGAAACGGGGCACCGGCACGGCCGATGTTGAAGTCCAGTTGCTGGATGTAGTGCTAACCAGATACCGGGCCGCGGTGGACCGCAAGCGGGAGCTAACCCGAACTTCATGGTGATGGCCCAATGCTACGTAGCCGAGGCCGCCAATGGGGGCTTTGAAGAATCGCTGGTCAGGATGAAAGCCTACAAAGAGATAGCCGAAGTGGACTGGGTACAACTCACGGCTCCGCGCTCTGTGGAGCAAGTGAAGCGGGCGAGAGACGCGGTGGACGGGCCGTCCTCCATAACGCAGGCCTACGTGGACCCGCCTTTCTCCAACGAAGAATTGCTCAACTTAGGCATAAATCTTTCCTGGTTGCCCCGGCCTGCTCAGGATGTCACCTATGTGGCCCTCTATGACTTCATCAAAGATTTCATGGAGCGAGGCACCAGTGCCTGGGATGACTTCCAGAAACAGTATAAGGAGAACCCATACCTGACCGGCGACTTGAAGATTGGCGGCGTCCAGGTGGCGAAACAGCGGGAACTGGAAGAGAGGTATCTATCCGACGATTCCCTGGGGAAATACGACCGCTCCACTCGGAGAGAGCCCTAGCGATCTTCAGACGATCGAGACCCTCCGGCTTCGACGAAAAAGAGGGCGGTGGCCTAAGCCACCGCCCTCTTTTCTAGTTCCCGGTTTTAGATCGCTTAGTTTACGTGTTGCTCGCGATTCAGCAGTTCTTTGGCTTCATCGCCCACGTTGGCTTCGATGCAGTCACGCAAGGTCGAATAGACGGACTTGTTGAGAGCGTCCATCATCCAAGCCTCGTAATCGGCGTCGGTCTGATAGGAGTTCTTCAGCGTTACCAAGCGCTGCAGCAGGCTCAAGTAATGATACTGGAGGGGCGTCAGATCCTTATCGATACCTACCAGGCGCCAATCGTTGTCGGCAGCGGGAGAATCTATGTCGGAATCCAGGTTCGGCATCACCTCTTCGGTGTTTCCGCTACCTAGGATCTCAGGATCTGCTTGGTCTTGTTCGCTCATGCTTCCTCCATCGGCCTGCACCTTCAATCTCTCAAAGGCCGGTCCAAACTGGGGAGTCGATTTTCTTAAGGATTACCTAGCTACAACTATGATTATAGCAGACCAGTTTCCTTAAATAACATAATACCTATCAATGTTGTGTTTATCGCGGGAATTTGGGTGGATATTCAGATGAATTCAACCCTATTCCCACCTAAATATTCTCTTATGGTTGATACTACGGTCAAACCGCCTGGCCAGACTTCCGGTTAAACATCCGGTTAAGCTCCGGATCAGACTCTGGATTAGACTTCCCGGAACTCACCCTCAACGGTTCCCTCGTCGTCGTCGGACGCGCCGTCTTCGCCGGCGTCTGTATCGGTCCCGTCTTCAGCCCCCGCTCCGCCTTCTGCATCCCCGGCGGTCTGGCTGTACACTGCTTCGCCCACCCGCTGCATAGCGCCACTGAGCTCAGTCGTCGCGGACTGCATCTCAGCGGTGTTGTTGGCAGCGATGGCGGCCTTCAACGTGTCGATCTTGCCCTGGACCTCGGTCTTGAGTTCTTCGGGAACTTTGTCGGCATTATCTTCCAACAGTTTCTCGGTGCTATAGACCAGTGAATCGGCCTGGTTACGGGTCTCAACCTCGGCGCGCCGCACCTGGTCTGCTTCCTCGTTCTGGGCGGCCTCGTTAACCATCCGTTCGATGTCATCTTTGTCCAGACCCGAGCCCGACTGAATGACGATCTTCTGCTCTTTGCCGGTCCCTTTGTCCTGGGCCGACACGCTCAAGATGCCGTTAGCGTCGATATCGAAAGTGACCTCGATCTGCGGAATGCCCCTGGGTGCGGGCAGCAGCCCGTCCAGCATGAAGCGACCGATGGACTTGTTGTCCGTGGCCATGGAGCGCTCACCCTGAAGGACGTGGATGTCCACCGTGGTCTGGTTCTCAGCCGCGGTCGTGAACGCTTCATTCTTCTTGGTTGGGATGGTCGTGTTCCGGGAGATGAGGGTGGTCATCACAGAGCCCAAAGTCTCCAGCCCAAGCGTTAAAGGGGTGACGTCCAGAAGCACGATATCATCGACTTCACCGGCCAAGATGCCTGCCTGGATGGCGGCGCCCATGGCCACGGCTTCGTCGGGGTTAACGTTCCTGTTCGGCTCCTTGCCAAAGACCTGTTTGACCTTTTCTTGGACGGCCGGCATGCGGCTCATGCCACCCACCATGATCACTTCGTCGATGGCGCTGGCGTTTAATCCGGAGTCGGTCAATGCCTGGCGGCAGGGGCCTTCGGTCCGGTCGACTAAATCAGAGACCAATTGTTCCAGCTTGGCGCGGCTCAGTGTCTTGACCATATGCTGCGGGCCGCTGGCGTCTGCGGTGATGAAGGGCAGGTTGATTTCTGTCTCAAGGACGCTGGACAGATCTACCTTGGCCCGTTCCGCGGCGTCACGCAGCCGCTGCAAGGCCATGCGGTCGGCGGCCAGGTCGATGCCGGTCTCGTGCTTGAATTCGTCGATCATCCATTCCAGTATGAGTTGGTCGAAGTCGTCGCCACCCAAGAATGTGTCGCCGTTGGTGGACTTAACTTCAAATACGCCGTCGCCCATCTGGAGGATTGTGATGTCAAACGTCCCTCCGCCAAGGTCGAACACCGCGATGGTGGCGTCGGTCTTGGTCTTGTCCAGCCCGTAGGCCAAAGAAGATGCGGTAGGCTCGTTGATGATGCGCAGCACTTCCAGCCCGGCAATGGTGCCGGCGTCTTTGGTTGCTTGGCGTTGGGCGTCGTTGAAGTAGGCCGGAACCGTGATCACGGCTTGGGTTATCTTCTCCCCCAGCTTGGCTTCTGCGTCCTGTTTAATCTTCTGCAGTACAAAAGCAGAGATCTGGGGCGGGGCGTGGGATTCTTCGCCCAACTGCACCATGGCGTCTCCGGTGGGTCCGGCCACGATCTTGTAGGGCAGCTTGGTCATTGCGTTCTGGATTTCCGCGTCCTTGAACTGCCGGCCCATGAGCCGTTTCACGGAAAAAAGAGTGTTCTCCGGATTTGTTACTGCCTGCCGCTTGGCGACTTGGCCAACGTAACGTTCTCCGGTTTTGGTGTTCAGTGCAACGACGGACGGGGTGATGCGGCCGCCTTCAGCGTTCTCCACGACCACGGGTTCACCGGCTTCGATGATTGCCGCTACCGAGTTGGTTGTGCCGAGGTCGATTCCCAGGACTTTAGCCATTATGATTTCTCCTAATCTCTCACGCGCCGGTGACTATATTGATCTTATCGGGCCGCTTTGGGTTTTTGGTTAACTTTACGGGTCTTTAGGGGCCATGGCCACCATCACCTGGGCCGGGCGGATCACCCGGTCGTGCAGGCGAAAACCCGGCCGGATTATCTGGGTGACATAACCAGATTCGACCTCAATTGTCTCTTCCGTGCCCAGGGCTTCGTGCTCCAAGGGGTTGAACATGAGTCCCACGGCCTCGATTGCCGCTACGCCCTCGGATTCTAGCACGGTGGTAAGTTTACGCTGAATCAGCTTGATCCCTTCCAGCAAAGAGTCCTTCACATCGGCGGCGCCCTCGGAATGACTGATGGCCAGCTCAAGCTCCTCCAATACCGGGAGGACATTGGCGATCAGCCGGCTGTTGGCATATTTAGCGTTAGCAATGCGGTCTTCGTCAGTCCGGCGCTTGAAGTTGACCATCTCAGCCTGGGCGCGCTGGGCGGTGTCCAGGTTTTCGGCGGCTTCTTTCTGCGCCAGCTCCAGCCTGGACTTCAAGGCGTTCACTTGGTCCTCCAACGGGAGGCTGTCCAAGTCAACTCCGGCCTGGGCCAGCAGTTCTTCCAGTTCTTTTTCAAGCCCCTGACTTTCAGCTTGGTTTTCAGGCTGATTTTCGGGTTGGCCATCTGGTTCTTCTGGGTGGCCGTCTGATTCACTCGGTCCTTTCGCCATTGGGCATTTCCTTAGGTGAGATTAAATTACGGGTCGGATAAAATTATTTGGCGCCGGCTTTAACGGTCCACCGGCAGGTTCAGGCTGTCGAATAAAAGATCCATCTCTTCCTGTACCACCTGTTGGGCCGCCGGGATACCCTCAAGCCGTCCGTTGATCCGCTGTTTGATGGTAGACATGTTGTCAAAGGCAGCTAGGGCAAATTGCACTCCGGCCAGGTTCAAGCCCAACTCGTCGGACAGATACCGGATTAGCCGGACCTTTCTGATGTCCTCCGCGGAATAAAGCCGCAGCATGCCAATGGTCCGGCCGGGGTTGATTAGACCCAGTCTCTCGTACTTCCGCAGAGTTTGGGGATGCATGTCTAGGATTCGTGCAGCCACGCTGATGATGTAAACGCCCTGGACCTCAAGGACCACATCTCGGTCCGCTTCTTTGGTGTCGGCAGGCTGAGTGTGTGACAGGTCCGTATTCTCGGGGCGCGGAGGTGGCATCCGACCCGGTGTTACACGACGGTCTTCCACTCTGGGTCTAGATTGTTGGCTCATAAGGACTCCCCAGTTTCTTACACCGGACCCGGTGTAAGAACCCCGCATCAGCGACTTTCGGCCAAGTTGTTGACCGGCGATTACCCATATGATACAGTCTGATACGAGTCGTGTCAACAATGATATATCAGCCTGCATTACATGACTTTAGATTATGCGGTGAATTCCTGTGTTGAATCGGCGCCAGATTGAGGCTACCCGGCAACCGGTAAAAGGAGGTTAATCATGATGTATCTAAGGGAATGTCCAAAGTGTCACGGTGATCTAAACGCGGGGGAGGATATCCACGGCAAGTACGTTAACTGTATGCAATGCGGCTATCTAAAGGATGTGCCGTCGGAGGACTCGTATCCGTTGGCCGGAAAGACTTTCGTGATTGACGCGCCTAAGGCCGCCAAAAAGCGTCAGAAAAGGGTTCGCCAAGCCGCCTAATCACTGGGTTTTGGCTAAACCATAAAGGGGCGGTAAGAAAGCCGCCCCTTTTTTGATGCGATGATGACTCAATGATTATTTTGTCAGTTCAGGCCAGAATCGTTCTTCTTTCCAGGGGTCGCCTTCGTTGTGGTAGCCGCGCTGCTCCCAAAATCCGGGGCGGTCATTGGCCATCAACTCGATGCCGTTGACCCACTTGGCGCTTTTCCAGCCGTAGATGCTAGGGACGATCAGCCGCAGAGGCCAGCCGTGGCTCATGCCCAGGGGGTCGCCGGCCTGCTTGTGCGCTAGCAAGCCTTCTTCCATGGCGAGAAACAGGCGCAGGTTGGTGGAGTAGCCACCGTAGCAGTGGGCCATGACGAACTTGGCTTCTGGTTTGGGTCTGGCGGGGGCGATTAGGTCGCTAAAAGTCACGCCTTCCCAGGTGTTATCCAGTTGGCTCCACTGGGTAACGCAGTGGAAGTCGGCCAGGATGGTCGTCCATTGCAGGGCCGAGAACTGCTCCCAGTTCAAGGTTATCTCCCGCTCAACCAGCCCGAAGATCCGGATTTCCCAGGTGTCGATGTCGATCTTGGGTTCGGGGCCGTAGGTCAGGACTGGAAACTTGGTGGTGAGGAATTGACCGGGGGGAACCCGGTCGCCCATGCCTTGATCGGGCGCCGTCTTCACTTGGTCAGGTCGCTTCATCTGATGTGGCTCTCCGACTGAAATGCCATGGTAAGCCGCTCTCGGGCCATATCGAACCAGAGTCCCCAGTTTAGCACCCGAATACTGTGTGTCAAAGAGAATCGACTTTGTGTTTAGGCCGATACCCCGATACGCCCTGGGTTTTCAGTGGTAATCTCGCCCACTATCGCCTTGGTTTCCACTCCTGAGGCATCAAGCTCGGACAAAAGTTGTTCCAACTTGGGTTTGGGCACTGAAATCAAGAGGCCGCCAGAGGTTTGGGCGTCGCACATCAGCAGGCGCTCTTGGTCGGTTACCTCGTCGCCCCAGTCCATGTCTTCGGACACGCTCGACATGTTGCGGAATGTGCCTCCGGGGACAGTGCCTTTCTCCAACAAGTCCCAAACGCCGGGGAGCACCGGCACGTCGGACACCCGTATGCGGGCGCCGGTGCCGCTGCCGCGGATCATCCCTCTCAGGTGGCCCATGAAGCCAAATCCGGTGATGTCGGTGCAGGAGTTCACTCCCACCCGCATCATAGCTTCCGCCGCGCCTCTGTTCAATTCGGCCATGGTGTCCACGGCTTTTTTCAGGATGGCGTCGGGGGTGATTCCTTGCTTAACACCAGTGGTAATGATTCCCGTGCCGATCGGCTTGGTAAGGACCAAGATATCCCCGGGCTGGGCGTTGGCGTTGGAGACCTCTTTCCCCGGTTCAATCAGGCCGACTACCGAAAGTCCGTATTTCGGTTCGGCGTCGTCCACCGTATGTCCGCCAACGATTAGGCAGTTGGCCTCCATGGCCTTGTCGTAGCCGCCCTTCAGAACGTCGCCCAGCATATCCACTGCCAGCTCGGCGGGGAATCCGACCACGTTCAGGGCCACCAGGGGCTTTCCGCCCATGGCGTAAACATCGCTTAGGGAGTTGGCTGCGGCCACCGATCCGAACTCGTAGGGGTCGTCGGTGATGGGCGTGAAGAAGTCCACCGTCACTATGATGGCGGTGTTGTCATCCAGCCGGTAGACGGCTGCGTCGTCTCCCGTGTCATTGCCCACCAAAAGGTCAGGGTGGCTAACCATGGGTAGGTGCTTCAGGACCTGGACCAGGTCCTCTTGGCTAAGCTTGGCGGCTCAACCGGCGCAGTGGGACAGTTCAGTTAGGCGGACTTTGCTACTGGCCATCCGGCGTTACCTCCTTGGGTGCATGAACCATGGTTAATCTCGCTTATGAAAATGGCTTATATATAGGATACATCAAAGGTGTTAGAAGGGCGCTCTAATTGCTCTGACTCTTGAATTTGGGCATGACTTCTTTCCCGAACAACTCAAGTTGTTCCAGAATAACCGATTGCTCGGTGCTCATAACGGACGCTCCAACGTTGACCTCTTGGAGCCCCGGGAACCGGCCTTGAAGTTCCATCAGCTGTTCCGTGACCAATTCGGGAGGTCCGACGAGCCACGCCCCGGTTTTGATGGCATCTTCGATGGTCGGCAAGCCCGCCGACCGTGCAGCAGACCCTCGTCCTAACGCAGTGATCTGGTAATCAGATAGGCCCCGGACGAATCCGAGGGGAGCAAACATCTTCATGTTTTCTTCGAAGTAACGTTTCACCCCTTTCTTAGCTTTCTCTTCGGTATCGTCGATGAAGGTGGAAACGCCTACGATCAGATCGCCGCCCAACTCGGTCTCCCGTCCGTGTTTGGCCAAGGTTTCCTGCCATTGCTTAACGACCGAATCTGAGGCCCCACCGGTGGCGGCACCGCCACCGACGATTCCTTTGATCCCGTGCTTGGCCATGAAGTCCATTGCCCGCTGGCTGGCGCTTACCATCGGCTGGTAAGTCTCTACCGGCAGGGTGCGTGGGCGTGGGACTAGCGTGATCTCTTTGAGAGTGTAGCCCCGGTAGGGCACCTCTGGTGGCAAGGTGTAATGCTTACCCTGATGGGAGAATGACTCCTCGTTGAACGCCTTCATGATTATCTCGATTTGCTCCTCGAAGATCTCTCGGTTGGCGTCGTTGTCGGTGTTGGTGCTGGGCACGCCAAAGGTATCCACTTCCCGCGAATGGTATCCCCGGCCCACGCCAAAGATGACCCGTCCGCCAGTTAGGATATCGGCGGTGGCATAGTCTTCCGCCAGTCGCAGCGGGTGCCACATGGGATTGACGTTGAAGCCGCAGCCGAAGCGGAGATTCTTGGTCAGGTGGGCCAGGTGGACGTACATCATCAACAGGTTTGGGATGCACTCGTAGCCCTCGTGCTGGAAGTGGTGTTCGGCCGACCAAAATGTGTCGTAGCCCAGTTCGTCCATCTTGACGGCGATGGCCTGCGCCTTGGGAAATACTGATGTTAATTTCTCGTCTGATAATCGACGGTCATTGACCGGTGTTGCGTCATACCCGACATCGTCTAAGTCAACGTGTCCGGCATAGAGCGACCCGAACCTGGTAATCATTTGGATTCTCCCGATCTGGTGTTACTGGCTGTATGCGATTTCTTGCACATTCTATTCTAATTGGGGCGGTCCGACTGTCAAATTTCCGCACTGGTGCAAGTCATCCGATCTACCTGACCTGGCATCAAAGGTGAATATTTATAGGTAACTGGTTGATAGCTGGGGTAGCATGCTATCTGCCTTGGTGATAGATTGCGGGATATGCTTCGCGACTGGACCGCTAGGTTCGTTCGGAGATTTCCCACCAACCAGTAATTGAATAATTGATACGGTGATTTTGTGCCTGGGATAATCGCCAACTACAAAGAAGTAGTCAACACGCCTGAGCGCCGCCAGGTGTTGATCGCCATCACGGGCGGCCAGTTGCTTGTACAGCTATCCAGCCTGCCTGTGACTCTGGCCCTGCCCAGCATGGCCCGAAGCTTCGGCACCGACCTGGAAACCGCTTCCTGGATCGTGATCTTGAACCTGCTGGTGCTGGGTAGCACCGTTCTTTTGGGCGCCCGGATGGGTGATAAATTCGGCCATCCGAAGATTTTCTTTATCGGTGCCATAATCATCACGGTCGGTGCAGTCGCCATCGCTTCATCTCAAACGCTGTTGTGGGTGATTGTTTTCCGCGGGGTGCAGGGTCTGGCGGCCGGGCTAATCCACGGGAACGGGAACGCAATGTTGGCCTTCGCTTTCCCTGCGGAGGAACGGGGTCGGGCCTACGCATTCCCAATATCTGGTTCCAGGATGGGTACGTTGATCGGAATCGCGATCTTCGGCATCTTCTTGGAATTCCTCAGCTGGCGGTTGGTTTTCCTGACTATGCTGCCCATCGGTTTGATCGTCATGTGGACCAGTCTGCCGATGCTCCGCCGGAACGCTGAAGCATTGCCCAAAGTACCGGTCTCCATCGATTTAATCGGCGCGGGACTGCTGATCGCTACAGCAGTGGTATTTCTGCTCGGCGGCATGCACGTTCACGGTGGGGATGAGTCTTTCATCTCCGCCGAAGCGTTGAGATTCCACCTACCGATGAATGTTCTGTTTGTAGTGTTATTGGGACTGTTCATCTTCGTGGAACGCCGGATATCCCAGCCATTTGTGGAATTCCGGCATTTTCGACACAAGTATTTCTCGCTGTCGCTGGTGTCCAACGTGATGTTCCACGTGTCGATGCTCGCCACGATGACTCTGTTGCCGATCATGATCGAAGACGGTCTGGGCAAGTCGCCCATCTTCGTCACGGCGATCTTGATACCCCACCAGTCGTTCGGAATTTGGCTGCCGGCCATCGCGGGAAACATCCATGACAAGTACAGTCCCAAATTGCTTAGAACTTTCTGCATGTTGTCCATCGCCATGGGCTTTGTGTTACTAGCCGTATTTGCGGCCAAGGTCAACTTCTGGCTGCTGCCGTTGTTGCTGCTGCCGATTTCTTTTGGTACCAACATCTTCAACACGGTGAACAACGCTGTTGTAATGAGCGGTCTCCCGACAGAACACCGGGGATTCGCATCGGGAATGTTGGAAACAACCCGGGACCTGGGGCATGCCGCCGGGGCCACCATCTCTTCTATCATCTTGGCCATGGTCCTGCCGGTGGGTGTCGCTTTCATGGTCGCCAGCGAGGCTCAGAGTTTCTATGTGAAGGGCTTCCAGACGGCTTCGTTTGCGGTTGTGGGCATAATGATTACCGGCGCGATCATCGCAGCCTTCCACCAGGCCTACGACCCGGCCAAAGACCGGCCACGGGACCAGGCCACCCCCGCTGCTGCCGACGACTAGGCCCATAGCGTTTACTAAAAAGAAAAGCCCGGGCATTTTATCCCGGGCTTTTCTTTTTAGGACTGACTTACGCCGCTACCCCTGAAGCTTCAAGGGCTCGAATACGCCCGTATCCGGGACATAGTAATGGACCTGGCCTGAGCTGATCTTGGTGGCGATCAGGGTGTAGTCCAGCTTATATTCGTCGATGTGGCGATAGATCCGGGCGTCTCTCCACTCGTCCGGTGAGAGAGTCTCTCGAACATTCTTCAGCTCTTGAATCGCCGGTTCCATTTCCGGTTGGTCGTTAGTTGCAGGCATGCTGCGTTTAATTCTCCGGTATCACGTCTAGTTGCTGCATCATCGCCATGGCGTTGGCCAGGACCCAATACTCAACTGCCTTGTTCTCGGCTGACATGATGTTCCTCTTGGTAATTTTCGATTACTAGTGGAATACCCAACGGCCTTGATTTATATCGCTAATCCACAGAAGCGTTATCCCTTTCGGACATACTTGTCGATGGCGTCGGGAACACCCGCCAAGTATATGTCTCCTAGTGAATCGATCCAACTGCCGTGACCGGAACCGCGGCAATCGAACCGCGACAATACGCCGCCCTTCTTGTCCAAGATGCTGATGCGGGCTGAGTTTTCGCGCTGGCCTTCGCTCACCATATAGTTGCCGTCTGAGTCCATGGAGATGTCCATGGGGCGTTGGATGTTGTCCCAGATCTCTTTGAAATCCCCATCCAAGCCGAAGACCTGGATGCGGTCGTTCTCCCGGTCGCAGACCACCACGTTGTCGCCGTCGACCAGGATGCTGTGGGGCAGGTGGAATTCATTGGGCCCGCCCTTGCCCGGCTCGCCCCAGGACTTCTTGAGCTGGCCGTCTGCGGAGAACCTGTGCACCCTCGAGTTGCGGTAGCCGTCGGCCACGTAGAGGTCTCCGGACGCTGAAGGCACCAATTCAGCGGGGTAATTGAACGGTCCGGCAGCTCTCGGTACGAGGTCTCCGGGGTTCTCGCAGCCCGTGTCCGAGTGGACACCGTGGCGTCCCAACATCTGGATGGGCTTGCCGTCCAGTGTGTACATTATGCAGACCGAGGTGTTGCGGTCGGTCACATAGATCACGTCATCTGCGATATGGATGCCGTGGGCGAATTCAAAGGAGCCGTTTCCCCAGGAGTCGGTGAGGTTCCCGTCCCGGTCGAAGATGAGCATGGGCGGGTCCTTCCGCTGAAAAGCGAAGACCCGGTCATTTGAGTCGGTGGCGATGGCACTCACCATGCCAAAGGTGTCGCCCGCGGGCAATTTCCCCCAGTTCTCGATCACATCGTACGTGTATTTGCCGGTACCTACTGTGGCCATTTTAGGTTGCCTCCTATCGGGAAAGTTGGTTTGGTCTGGACTGCAGACGCCTACCGGCGGCCTGCGTCCCGTTTGTCGAATAATGATTGTAAGGGCGAGATTCCGCCCAAGGTATCCAGGTCAATGCTGTCAACGGTGGTGCGGCCGCACATACCCATGGTGGCGGCCAGTTCATCGCGGAGTATCTCCAGCATAGAACTGACGCCCGCTTCGCCATCCACGGCCAGCCCCCAGAAGAGGGGCCGGCCCAGCAACACTGACCTGGCGCCTAGGGCTAGGGCTTTGAAGATGTCCGAACCCCGGCGGATGCCCCCGTCCAAGTAGACTTCCGCCTTTCCGTCCACCTGCTCCACCACCTCTGGCAGTACCTCGATAGTCGTGAATGTAGTGTCTAAGTACCGGGCCCCATGATTGGATACAATGATTGCCTTGGCCCCAGAATCTGTAGCAGCTCTGCCGTCCGCTCCGGTCATGATCCCCTTGACGACGATTGGCATTTTGGTCTGGCCGGCCAGCCATTCCAAGTCCGTCCAGGTTGTGGCCTGGTCTCGGATGTCCGAGGGACTTGCGGGAGCGTCGGCGGCGAACTTCCACGAGTGTGTGCCCAGGTCTAAGTGGGCATAGTTGGGGGAGACCGGGCCTACGTAGTCATTCCGTATGTTTCGCTCCCGTTTGGGCGAGATCTTGGCGTCTAGTGTTAGGCATAGCGCGGTGTATCCGGCTTCTTCGGCGCGGGCGGCCATGCCCAGGGTCAACTCTCGGTCTTTGAAGAAATACTGCTGGAACCATATGGGGCCGGTGGCGGCTTCTGCCACGTCTTCCAGGGTCTTGGCCGAGTGGGAACTCAGTACCATCACTGTGTCTGCTTTTCCGGCGGCTTTTACCGTGGCCAACTCGGCGTCTGGGTGGGCTGCGCCGTGATTACCGGCCGGGCAGAGCATCACGGGAAAACTGATCTTTTGGCCCAGGACTGTGGTACCCAAATCTCGATTGCTCACGTCCACCATCATCCTGGGTTTCATGACGATGGAGTCCAAGACTTCGCGGGTGCGCCGCAGGGTAATCTCGTCAGTGGCGGCTCCGGCGATGAAATCGTAGTCGCCTTTGTTGAGGCGCTTCTTGGCGATCTCCTCGTACTCAAAAATATTAACCGGGTCTGGGGCCATAGAAAATTCCTCCGGGGAACGTCTGGAATGAGATTGCGAGGCAAGTCTAAAAGCTGGGCTTTGCGTAGTCAAACGCACGAGTGACACTGGTTTCCGCGGACCGTTAAGTCAGACCCCGTGTTATTCTTGCCTACGGCGGGTAAAAGATGGTTTGTGGAGCGGAAAATTGGCCAGCAACGCGGTGGACTACGAGATATTTGAGGCAGGCGATCTGGAACTCAAGTCAGGGGAAACTTTGCGGGGGGCCAGATTAGCCTACAAGACCCACGGCAATCTGAACGCCAACAAAGACAACGTGGTGGTGTTTCCCACGTTCTTTGGTGGCAAACACACCCAAAATGAAGGGGTGATTGGCGAGGGGCGGGCGCTGGACCCCAACAAATATTTCATCATCGTCCCGAACATGTTCGGCAACAGCGTTTCCAGCTCCCCCAGTAACGCCATGCCCCCTTACAACCGGGCCCGGTTCCCATCAGTGAGCCTCTACGACAATGTGTCCTGCCAACACCGCCTGGTAACGGAGGTTTTTGGCATCGAAAAGATCGCCTTGGTCACCGGCTGGTCCATGGGCGCACAGCAGACCTTTCAATGGGGCAGCCTTTTCCCAGATATGGTCGAGCGCATCGTGCCCGTCTGCGGTTCAGCCAAAACCTCTCGCCATAATTTCGTGTTCCTGGAGGGAGTCAAAGCAGCCATCACCGCCGATGACGCCTGGGCCGGCGGGTCCTACGAGAAGCCGCCGCTGAAGGGCTTGAAGGCCATGGGCCGGGTTTATGCCGGTTGGGCGGTGTCCCAGGCATTCTACCGGGAAGAAGTCTATCTGGACCTGGGATACCCGTCTCTAGAAGACTACCTGGTAGATTTCTGGGAGGCCCGTAGAATCAGCGCGGACGCCAACGATTTGCTGTCGATGATTTGGACCTGGCAGAACGCCGATATCAGCAACAACCATCTCTACAACGGGGATTTCAGCAAGGCGCTCGGCGCCATCAAAGCCAAGGCGATCGTGATGCCG
>Ga0207966_1000376_pt1 | contig 25959 bp, 23 predicted proteins | sample Knorr_S23_td_NAD_FD_185611 | JGI IMG/M metagenome (GOLD analysis project Ga0207966, IMG submission 185611) | Marine microbial communities from Southern Atlantic Ocean transect - Knorr_S23_td_NADW_ad_2500m_LV_B (SPAdes) (version 2) | ecosystem: Environmental > Aquatic > Marine > Oceanic | place...
CAGACTTACCTTGCATACCATCATTAAAACCTTGTGTTCCGTTTGAAAATTGTCTTTGAACAGTCATACCACTCATACTCATAGTCATAGAGAATGAATTTGGTTTTTGTTGTAAAACTTCCATATCCAATGACATCGGAGCTCCTGTAACAGCAACAGAATAATTAAATTGAAGGCTGTTAAGTTTGTTCAACTTCTTAGCGCCACCCAAAGCAGCAATGTAGTCTGCAACAACTGTTTGGGAAGTCACAGAAGCTGGCACAGGCTTTAAATCAGATTTCTCAACACCATAGCTATCATATAGAGTTACCTCCCCAAAAACAGCTAATTTATCAGCTAAATTTTCTGAATCACCAACTACAATGATATGTGTATTGTTAGGTTTTAAATATTTCTGCGCAGCTGCGTAAATATCCTCTACAGTAATTGCAGATAAACGTTGTAAATAAGTTGCATAATGGTCGGCATCATAACCTAAGTGATCGATATTAATTGCGAATCGAGCTACGGTAGACGCACTCTCTAAAGCAATAGCAAACTTTCCAGACATATTATTAAGTACACCTTGCAATTCCTCTTGACCAACCTTTTCATTACGCAATAGGTTAATCTCCTTGAAGAATTCAACAATGGCACTGTCAGTTACCACATTTCTTACCTTTGCTGAGGCATTGAAAGATGAACCTAATTCATCAATGTCCATATTCGAATAAGCACCGTAAGTATAGGCTTTATCCTCGCGTAGGTTTCTAAATAAACGCGCTGCAAAGCCACCACCTAAAATATTATTCAAAACCTTAACAGCTAGTGCATCATCCGAAGAAGGATGCAAATCGAATGGGTATGTAATATTAATTACCGACTGAACTGCTCCCGCTTTATTGACTAAGGCTACTTTATTTTCTTTCGGAGCATTTGAACTAGTATATGTCGCATTAGGTACTTCAGAAGCTTCCCAAGAGCCAATATGCTTTTCAAGCATCAGTTTTGCCTCCTCAACATTAATATCGCCCACAATGGCTAAATAAGCTCCCGAAGGCTTGAAATAAGTATTGAAGTAGTTTTGACATGCTTCTAGGCTGATATTCTCCAAACTCGATTCAGTCATCAACTCACCATAGCTATGAGCCTTTCCAAAGGTTAATACATTGCGCACATTAGATGCAATGGCATCTGGGCTATCCTTAGCAGAAGCTAAAGAAGATTGATTTTGAGTTATTGACTTGTCAAATTCTTCTTGAGTGAATTCTGAATTCAACACAACATCCGAGAAAAGCTCCATCAAGACAGGAAGATGTTTTGTAAGCGAACTTGCATAAATCCCCGAAGCAGAAGTACTCAGAGAAGCTCCAATATAATCTACTGAAGCGTCAATCTCATCTTTAGTACGACTCGTAGTCGCAGTACCTACCATAGCACCAGCAATGCTAGCTATACCAACAGCATCTCCCTCTAATTCAGGATTGCTTTTAAACTGTAAGGAAAGGGATACTTTGGGTAGTTTATGGTTTTCTACTACAAAAACTTTCAAGCCATTATCCATTTGGAATGACTCTGTAGAACCCAAGTGAATTTCAGGTGCTGGACCTGCAGAAGGTCTTATGCTTCTATCTTGAGCAACAATAGATGTGCTCAAAAGAATACTTAATGTAAATAGTATCTTTTTCATAATTCTTATTCTTGATCCGTTTTAGGAAGGTAGTGAAGTGTTACACGATTTTCTACTCGGAGATATTTCTGAGCAGCAGCTAAAATATCCTCTCGTGTCACGGCTAAATAGCGTTCCAGTTCTGTATTAATTAAATTCGTTTCACCATTATAGTACAAATAGTAATCTGAAAGACTCTCGGCAATTCCAGACATTCTAGCATTTCCACTAACAAAATCATTTTCAATTTGATTGCGAAGTTTTTCAAACTCCTCAACGGAAATTAATTCCACAGACATTTTAGCTACTTCAGTATTCACCGCATTTTCTAAATCCATGGTTTCTATTCCCATATTAGCAATAGCAAACATCAAGACCAAGCCTGGATCTTCTGTTGGCATTGGGAAAGCCCCAGCAAACAAAGCCTTTTGTTGCTTGTCAACAATATTTTTCTGTAAACGAGAACTATTACCTTGAGATAAAACCATACTCATCATTTCTACTGCATAAGCATCTTTCGTTCCCTGTGCAGGGCCGTGATAAGCTTGTACTACAGCAGGCAATTGAATATTGTCGTAAACCGTATCTCTAACCTCTGCAAACTTTTCAGCCTCCACAATTGTAGGACGTGGAATGATGTGCTTTCCTTTTTCAATGGAAGCAAAGTACTTAGCAATCCATTTTTTTGCTTGCGCTGGATCAATATCTCCTGCTATAGACAAACAGGCATTGTTTGGAACATAAAAAGTCTTGTAGAAGTCCATAAACTCATCCAAACTCGCTTGATTGATATACTCTGGAGAACCACCAGGAGTCCAGCGATAAGGATGATCAACAAAGGCATGTTCAAAGACCTCGTTCATTATAGAGCCATAAGGTGTATTTTCATTGCGCTGACGCAATTCTTCTTTCACAACTTCTCTTTGAGTATCAACCCCAATTTGATCTATTTTTGCATGAAGCATACGTTCAGCCTCCATCCACAATCCCAATTCTAATTGATTAGAAGGAAGTATTTCATAATAAAAGGTTCTATCGAAACTAGTGTTGGCATTAAGTACGCCCCCATTATCTTGGACTAGTTTCATATACTCACCTCTCTCGATATTTTCAGAGCCTTCAAATAATAAATGCTCAAAGAAATGTGCGAAGCCAGTACGACTAGGGTCCTCATTTTTAGAACCTACATGATAGGATACAGAAACAGCAACTATTGGCGTACTGTGATCTTCGTGAAGAATAACATGCAAGCCATTATCGAGGTCGTATTCATCAAAGGCTATTGTATTCATTTGCGCCCAACCCACTAGTGGGAAAAGCAATGCAGTAATAAAGATTTTTTTCATTGCAATTAGATTTCATTCAAACAAATATACCTATTAAATAAATCACCAATCTCTGATTAAAAATTTATTGCTTTAAAGAGTGTTAAAAGAGATAGAGCATAAAAAAAGCCCTCAAGTAGTTGAGGGCTTTTTTTTATTTAAGGTGTTTATCAACCAGAATAAATATTTCTTTCTGATCTTCATCTGTCATCGCTAGGCGATGCATAGACTTTTTCAAAACCTTTAATTTGGTCTCTCTATCCATTTTAGTATTATTAAAGAGAGTAGTGATTTTCTTAGCTATTTTCTGCTACTGTTCTATCATCAGCTTTCAACACAGGTGTGATTTCCTTACTTAAAGTCATAACATCCAAGTCCTGCCACTGTTCTGTTTTAGCTTTATCTGCATTTTTGTCTGAGCTAGCTTGTTGGCAACTCAAAACAAAAAGCGATACTAAACAAACAACGATTGTTTTCTTCATCTTCATGGTTTTTTATTGAATAGTGATATTGAAAGAATAATTCAAAAAAAAAGCCGTCCATAAATGGACGGCTTTAATTCTTATGATAAAAATGAATTACTTCACCTCTTCAAAATCAACATCAGTCACATCTTCCGTGTCAGTGCTAGCCTCTTGATCTTGCGCTCCAGCATCCTCACCATTCGACTGTGCATACATCTCTTGAGAAGCCGCTTGGAAAATTTGATTTAATGCTTCCATAGAAGTCTCTATAGCAGCGATATCTCCCGCTTCGTGAGCCTTTTTCAATTCTGCGATAGCAGCTTCGATAGGTTCTTTTTTGTCAGCAGGTAATTTATCACCAAACTCAGCAATTTGCTTTTCAGTTTGGAAAATCATTTGATCTGCTTCATTCAGCTTATCAACTCTTTCCTTCACTTCTTTATCAGCATCTTCATTTGCTTTGGCTTCGTCACGCATTTTTTGGATCTCTTCGTCTGTAAGACCTGAAGAAGACTCAATATTGATATGTTGTGCTTTACCAGTAGCTTTATCTTTTGCAGAAACTTTCATGATACCGTTAGCATCAATATCAAAAGAAACTTCAATTTGTGGAGTTCCTCTTTGTGCTGGGGGAATATCTGTTAATTGGAAACGACCAATAGACTTGTTATCTGCAGCCATAGAACGTTCACCTTGTAATACGTGAATATCTACTGCAGGTTGATTATCAGCTGCAGTAGAGAACACTTGTGATTTGTTCGTAGGTATAGTTGTGTTGGCATCAATCAATTTAGTGAATACTCCACCCATTGTTTCGATACCTAAAGAAAGAGGCGTAACATCCAATAAAAGAACGTCTTTTACTTCACCTGTTAAAACACCACCTTGAATAGCTGCACCAATAGCAACAACCTCATCAGGGTTAACTCCTTTAGAAGGTTTCTTACCAAAGAACTCTTCAACAATCGCTTGGATTGCAGGAATACGAGTAGAACCACCAACTAAAATTACTTCGTCAATTTCGTTTTTAGCTAAACCAGAATCAGCTAAAGCTTTCTTACAAGGTGCAATAGAACGTTGGATTAATGAATCTGCTAATTGCTCGAATTTAGAACGTGTTAAAGTTCTTACCAAGTGCTTAGGACCTGAAGCAGTAGCAGTAACATAAGGTAAATTTATTTCTGTTTGCGTAGAAGCAGACAATTCAACTTTAGCTTTTTCTGCAGCTTCTTTTAAACGTTGAAGAGCCATTGGGTCTTCACGTAAATCGATAGATTCGTCAGATTTAAACTCTTCTGCTAACCAGTCGATAATTACTTGATCGAAGTCATCACCACCTAAGTGAGTATCACCATTGGTAGATTTCACTTCGAATACACCATCACCTAATTCAAGAATAGAGATATCGAAAGTACCACCACCAAGGTCAAATACTGCGATGTTTACGTCTTTATCTTTTTTGTCTAAACCGTAAGCTAATGCAGCCGCAGTAGGTTCGTTGATGATACGACGAACTTTTAAACCAGCGATTTCACCAGCTTCTTTAGTTGCGTGTCTTTGTGAATCGTTAAAGTAAGCAGGAACAGTAATTACAGCTTCAGTTACTTCTTGACCTAAATATTCTTCAGCCGTTTTCTTCATTTTTTGAAGAACCATAGCCGAAATTTCTTGTGGAGTGTACAAACGACCGTCGATGTCTACACGAGGTGTATTGTTGTCTCCTTTAACTACTGTATAAGGTACATTTTTAACCTCTTTTGCACACTTGTCAAAAGACTCACCCATAAAACGCTTAATAGATGAAATCGTTTTTGTTGGATTTGTAATCGCTTGACGTTTTGCAGGATCACCAACTTTACGCTCACCACCTTCCACAAAGGCAACAATTGATGGAGTTGTTCTTTTCCCTTCCGCGTTGGCGATAACAATAGGTTCGTTACCTTCCATCACCGACACACAAGAATTTGTAGTTCCCAAGTCAATCCCGATAATTTTACTCATATCTTAAAGTATTAATTAGTTCTCTTTAATTACACTTTTCATAAGACAATCATTGTTCCATTATAAAAATGAAGGTAGAAGGCGTAAAAAAGTCATATTTTGACAGATTTAGAGCCAAAACATGACAGTTTAAAATGACATAATGTCCGTTTAATTCCAGTATAAAGTATCAATTTCATTATCACCCCCCAATTCAAAATATGCGAAATTCAAATGATTTGTAAGTTCATGAGTCGCAATTTCATAATTCGTTGAATTGTTAATTCTAACCCCAGAAATATAATCTTGAGACCTAGATGAAAATATTCCAATCCCATTCTCAATATTACTGTACTCTGGCCGATCTGTTACTATTGACGATGAACTTTCATTCAACAACAAATAGGTAGACAACTCATCACCTGCTACATTTAATGTAAAATCTAAACAACTATGTGAAATAGCAAAACCCGTAGGAACCTGAGCTGCCTGCATTCCCTGTACTTGTCTGTATACATTAGGATTTTCCTCAATGTTTGCGGCTATAAAGGCTAAAAATTGATCAGCATCAATTATAATAACCATCTCATCTCCACCTAAAAGATTTAAAGCTTGTTTTATAGGGAATACCCATTCAATAGACTTATGAACGGTATCACTTAAATCAGCTTTAATTTGTTCTACATATCTCATAAGCATTTTCATTTCATACAATTTTCCACCAGAAACTGTATTCCATTCAGCTTTTGCGGGGTATGAGCCTGGAACCATATTTAAAGGAATCCCCTGGCTTGGCTTAGAAAAATTAATTGGCTTAACCATTTGAACAGGAATTGTACAATGAGCAATTACGGCATTCACAGATTTACGATACACCTCGGCATCATAAAAACGGTTCATATTAATTTCTTCTGAAGTTTTATAAATAATTTGTCTGTCAGAATGGAAATCACCCGGAGGCTTAACAATTTCTTCGGTAGGCTCCATTTGAATAATACTGCGTACTTCAAATTGATTTCCAATTTTTTGATACTCCACTAAACGCAAACCAATAGTATCCGGATGGTAGTGCAATGAATAAAAGTCTTGAGCCATTACCATCATATCTTGCTCACCCAAAAAGGCTTTATTGAGCTTAATATAGTGAACAGTGTCTTCTACATTTAAAAGCCCGTACACCACTGGAACGTCCTTCCAGTCTGCATTAATCTTCAAGTCGTTGTCACAAGCTGTAAGCAGCCCAACAATACCAAGCGCTAAAAGTGTCCTTTTCATCATAAAAGCAAAGGTATAATTATTTTGTAAGTTTGTTTTCTAAATAGAAATTAGCCTATGCGACAATTATCGTGCCTTTTTACAATCTACCTATTCTTTAGCCAAAGCATATCAGCGCAACAAACAGTTCATATAAAACTAAATCAGATGATGCTGGAAGAGAACTTTAGTGAGCTGAATACTATATGGCCTGTCATCACCAATAACGATAATTTTTTCGCCTTCGATAATGGTGAGTATTTTATGAACCGTAGTAAATCGGGATCCCCCTACGCTATAATGGCTAGTTGGGAAAATGACCTTGAAGCCTTCAGCATTAGAGCATCTATTATGCTAGGCCCTGCTGAAAACATCAACCAAACTTTAGGTTTTATTTTTAGAGCTACTACTGATGGGCAATCAGCACTTATCATAGAATTTAACAAATACCATAAATTCCGCATTCGTCAACTAGTAGAGGGACGCTATCAAATTGTTAGCGATGAAGGAAAAGATGGTTGGGTGAAAAACAGCGCTGTAAAAGGTATGAATGAATACAACGACATTAGCCTTAACACCAACGGAACTGATCATGACTTATACTTTAATGGAGTACTCGTTCGATCATTCAGAATTGAAAATATAAGCTTTGGGAATTTTGGACTGTTCATTGGGCCTGAAACAAAAGGTAGAGTTGATTTTGTAAACATCTATGCAGATGAATTGTACAGAGACAAAAACAAAATCTATTTAACAGATGATGAGGTTCGAGAATTGATGACTGAAAATGAGCACTTAAAACTGGAGCTTGAGCAGTCGTTAGATGCAAGAGCTCTAGAGTTGGAGAATGCGATTCGCATTTTGGAAAATCAACTCAGAACAACTCGCCTCATAAACGAGCAATTAGATAAAGAAAACTCTCAATATGCCATTATCAAGTCGGCTGTGGATACCAACCAAATGGACCTACTACTCGACTTAAGCCATAAAGTAATCAGCCGAACACTTGAGAATCGTCAGATATCTATTGAGAATAAAATACTTAGCGATTCGCTCAATAGTGTGCGCTTTAATTTCGAGGATCTTGAACTTGAACTCTTTCAGAAGGTGATAGATAAAAAAGTTGAAGAACAACACTTTATTGATTCCATTTTAAGCAAGTACAAAACTATAGATACCGTATTTTTGCATATCGATTCTTTAGCTATTGACAGCTTAAGAGGATTAGATACTGTAAAGATTGATACACCCAAAATAGAAACAGAATAATTATGTCTGTACACAAACAAGAATTCAAAAGAATCACCACTAATGTACTTCAGGAAATGAAGCGAAATGGTGAAAAGATAAGTATGTTAACTGCCTATGATTTTACCATGGCTAAAATGGTTGATCAAGCGGGAGTTGATGTAATTCTAGTTGGCGACTCTGCTTCAAATGTTATGGCAGGACACGAAACTACTCTACCCATCACCTTGGATCAAATGATTTACCACGCCTCTTCTGTGGTAAGAGCTATTGATAGAGCTTTGGTAGTTGTTGATCTTCCTTTTGGTTCTTATCAAGGGAATTCTATAGAAGCTTTAAACTCTGCTATTAGAGTGATGAAAGAATCTGGCGGACATTCTGTTAAACTAGAAGGTGGAGCCGAAATTATTGAATCAATTGAACGTATTCTTACTGCAGGAATTCCTGTCATGGGACATCTTGGATTAACACCACAGTCCATTTACAAATTTGGGACTTATACTGTTAGAGCTAAGCAAGAAGCTGAAGCTGAGAAGCTCATCGAGGATGCCAAACTACTAGAAAAGGCAGGTTGCTTTGCTTTAGTTTTAGAAAAGGTTCCTGCTAAATTGGCTAAAAAAGTTGCCGAAACCATTAGTATCCCCGTAATTGGTATTGGTGCTGGTGCCGATGTTGATGGACAAGTATTAGTAATTCACGACCTCTTAGGAATGACTCACGAGTTTAACCCTCGATTCTTGAGAAGATACCTATCCTTATTCGACGAAATTACTGGCGCTATCAAGAATTATGTTAGCGACGTGAAATCCGTTGACTTCCCGAATGAAAAAGAACAGTATTAATGCTTGATGTTCTTTACGAAGATAATCACCTAATTGTCATTAATAAACAATCTGGTGATATTGTTCAAGGAGATAAAACTGGAGACAAACCTCTTGGAGGCTTTGTTAAGGATTATCTACGCGAGAAGTATAATAAGCCAGGGAATATATTTTGTGGTCTCATACATCGCTTAGATCGTCCTGTAAGTGGGATTGTAATTTTCGCTAAAACGAGTAAAGCTTTAGCAAGAATGAATGAAATGTTCCGCGAAAAGACCATTCAAAAAACTTATTGGGCAATTGTTGAGAAAGAGCCTAACAATGCAGAAGGAAGGTTAGAGCACTACTTGCTGAAAAATCAGCAGAAGAATAAGTCAAGAGCATTCCTAAAACCTGAAGGGAAAGCCTTAAAAGCGATACTTGATTACAAATTATTGAAAAAGTTAGATCGTTATTCTTTACTTGAGGTGAAACCCATCACAGGGAGACATCATCAAATTAGAGTACAACTAGCAAGCATGTCTTGTATCATTAAGGGCGATTTAAAATATGGAGCTAGGCGTTCTAACAAAGACGCATCTATCTGTCTTCACGCAAGACAAATAGATTTTGTTCACCCAATAAAAAAAGAAGCTATACGCATTATTGCTCCCTCACCAAAAGATTCTTTGTGGGATGCATGTTTATAAAAACAAAAAGAGAGGCTTTCGCCTCTCTTTTTTATTCTATCCATTATATATGAACCGTCAACAGTTCACTAATTAATCGTCATTTCATCAACAAGATATCCAGCTCCCGCAAATTTATCGACGATAAAAAGAATATAACGAGCATCAACCATAATATTTCTACAACGAGAAGCATCATAATTAAAATCACTCATCGTTCCTTCCCAAGCTCTATCGAAGTTCAAACCGATAAGCTCACCCTTAGCGTTAAGAGCAGGACTTCCTGAGTTCCCTCCCGTAGTATGATTTGTAGCAATAAAACAAACTGGTAACTGTCCGTTATCATCGGCATAGGTACCAAAATCTTTACTCTCGTATAATTCAATCAACTTTTCTGGTAAATCGAATTCATAATCACCGGGGACATACTTCTCCATCATACCTTCTAAATAAGTTATATGATCGTAAGAAATTGCGTCTAATGGTGATACTCCTTGAACTTTCCCGTAGGTTAAACGCAAAGTACTATTCGCATCAGGATAATAGTTTTTATAATCTGGTAAGGCTTCCATCATCGCTTTCAAGTACAATCTATCTACCGCATCTAACTCATCTTCTAATGACCAATATTGTTGATAGATATTCTCTCTGTAATGATCAAACAAAGATTTAGCGATTTTATACACTGGATCTTTTGCCAACTTTTTACGAATCTTTTTTGGTGATGAAGCTAATAAGTCCTCTATTTTTTCAGCACTTGAAAAATAGGACTTGGCAAATAGCTTCTCTGCAGACAATCTTTTTGAAGTCTTAAAGTAGTCAGGACATAAATCAGAATCAGCTTGATCTACTTCATATTTAGTCATCAAGGCATCAAACAAGAGTTCATCGGTACGGGCGTCGTAATTTTTGAAATGTCTTTCTATAGACTTTCTCATTTTCTCTAAGAGCTCAACATCTCCAGAATCAATAAACTTAGATGCTGAATTAGCATATCGAATAATGCCTACTCCTCTGTAAGCGACTTCGATAAAGTAATCTCTAGCGAGAGCTATATCCTCTCTTAAATCATATAATGAGTCATAAGTCTGCAATAAGTTCTTATAATCCGAAAAAGACGCATCAGAAGCTACAACCTCCACAAATGCCTTCTCGAATTTCAATTTGCGCTGAATACCTCTAGTCTTTTGTATTCCTGTATTTTCTCCAATCCACTTCTTATAGTAATTGGCAACACTCGCATATTTTGCGGCATACTTAATACGAACCTCATCAGAAGCGCGCATTTCCTTGTCCATAATATCTAATGCAGTTTTGCGAATTGAAATCTTTGAAGGATTTAAAACCTTTGTAATTTGCTGTATAGCAACCGCAGGTAAATACTCATCAGTACTACCAGGAAAACCGTATACCATCGTAAAATCACCTGGCTTAACACCTGCTGTAGAAATTGTTAAATGCTTGTATGGACTGTAAGGGACATTATCTTCTGAGTATTCAGCTGGCTTATTATCCTTATCGGCATAAATTCTAAACATCGAGAAGTCTCCCGTATGTCGAGGCCACATCCAGTTATCGGTATCCGAACCGAACTTACCAATCGACGAAGGAGGAGCGCCTACTAATCTCACATCTTTAAAGGTTTCTGTTACAAACATAAAGTAACGATTCCCTTTAAAGAATGGCTTAATCATTGCCTCGTAATGCGTGCCTTCTATTTCCGATTCAATAAGTGCATCACCTAATTCATTAATCTTCTTCTTGCGATCTGCTTCGCTCATACTTACAGTTTCGTTGGCTAAAACTTCTGCCGTAACCTCTTTCATATACTTAATAAAGGTCGCTGTCAAGCCTTTATTCACTAATTCTTCCGATTGATTAGCAGCCCAAAAACCATCACTCAAATAATCGTGCTCTAACGATGAGTGTGATTGTATTTGACCATAACCACAGTGGTGATTGGTTAATAACAAGCCCTGATCAGAGATTACTTCAGCAGTACAACCCCCTCCAAAATGAACAATAGCATCTTTTAAGCTACCATTATTGATACTATATATATCTTCAGCAGTAAGTTCCAAGCCCATTTCTTGCATTTCTGCCTCGTTTAGTTGCTGTAGAAACATAGGTAGCCACATTCCCTCTTTAGCTACTAATGTAAAAGAACATAGTGCGAAAAAGCCTAATAGTGTGTTTTTTAAGTTTTTCATCTTAAGAGAAATAATCTTCAATTTTACTTTTAAAATTCTCAAGTATAAAGCAAGGCTTGCCTGTTTCGTTATTCACAAATACCAACGTAGTTTCTGCTTTAGTAGTTAAATCACCCTTCTCATTGTGAAGTTCATATTCAAAATGAATTCTCGATACAGGCATTTCTTTGACGCGCGTAATCAAACTTACTTGCTCGTCGTAAAAAATAGGTTTGATGTATTTAAGATTGAGGTCGAGAACAGGTGAAATTACCCCTATATCTTCCATCACCTTATAAGAAAGCCCTAAAGAACGCAAAGCTTCTACCCTTCCCATTTCTAAATATTTCGCATACTGACCATAATACATATAACCCATTTTATCGGTATCTGAATACAGAACTCTAAACTTAACTTGGTGTTCAAACATAATTATTGATTGTGATATGCGAATTTATTTAAAGACATAGGTAATTTACTATTTCGTGAACATAATTCTTTTTATTCTAAATCGATTTTACAGCAATGGTATTTATCCAATAGTTACAAAACACGACTAATCAAAGGGGCTCAAATCGACTTCAAAACACTCTTTATATAATACATCTTTTGATTGAACATAATGATTCATAAGAGTTCAAAAAAATGACAAGTAGTGTCGACGGTAAGTTGATGCAAATATTTACCATAAAATCGAATAAAAAAATCGATTTTCTAATTCAAAGTACAGACGGAATTATCAATAAAAAAATCAACTCTTTGATTAAATTAATCGAAATAAATAAAGCTTAATTAAAATGAAATATGTAGATTGCTCGTAGAGCTATATTCCACTAAAATCTAGACAGGCTAAGCATTAAGGTTGTTTCGACTGAGTGAATTCACCTAGAATATTAAGTCTATAAATATGTAAATATCAGAATGTACTCTAATCCTTAATTACGTAAAACAAATTTGTAAAACAATAGCACTTTCATTTTTTTCTTAACTTATTTGTTGACAAATTTGTACTATTAATAACGAATGATATTCTACCACCAAACAAATGGACTTTAACCCTCATATTCTCCCTTGGAATTGATGAAAACAACACCTGAAACTATATGGGATAATTGTCTCGAATTTATTAAAGACAATATCAGCTCTCAGAGTTACAAAACATGGTTCACCCCTATTAAACCTCTCAAGCTAAAAGGACAGACGCTTAACATTCAGGTGCCGAGTAGATTTTTCTTCGAATGGATAGAGGAGCACTATATCAGCTTGCTAAAAACAGCTATTCGTAGAGAACTTGGTGAAGATGCCAAATTGATGTATTCTATCATTATGGAGAACACTTATGGTAATGCAAATCCATATACAATAAAAGTACCAAGTAGCAACCGACCACCTATTAAGAATCCTAAAGTAGCAGTTCCTGTAGAGATAGCTGCTGCAGGTGTAAAAAATCCTTTTGTAATTCCAGGATTAAAGAAGATACATGTTGAATCGCAACTAAACCCAAACTATACTTTCGAGAATCTTATTGAAGGTGATTGTAACCGCCTACCTCGCTCTGCAGGGTATGCAGTAGCAAACAAGCCAGGAGGTACTTCTTTCAACCCATTATTATTATATGGTGGAGTTGGTTTAGGGAAAACACACTTAGCACACTCTATTGGTATTGAGATTAAAGATCGTTACCCTGAAAAAACTGTCTTATATGTGTCCGCTGAAAAATTCACTCAGCAGTTTATAGATTCTATACGCAACAATACTAGAAATGACTTTGTTCACTTCTACCAAATGATTGATGTATTAATCATTGACGATGTTCAATTCTTTGCAGGTAAAGAGAAAACGCAAGATGTATTCTTCCACATTTTCAACCACCTACACCAACAAGGTAAACAATTAGTTCTCACATCTGATAGAGCTCCAGTTGATTTACAAGGAATGGAACAACGATTACTTTCTCGTTTTAAATGGGGCCTTTCGGCCGATTTACAAACTCCAAGTCTTCAAACTAGAATTGAAATCTTAAAAAAGAAACTATACAGTGATGGCATCGAAATGCCTGAAAATGTAATTGAATATCTAGCCTATAGTATCACATCAAATATCCGCGAGCTGGAAGGTGCTTTAATATCGCTTCTTGCACAATCATCGCTCAACAAAAGAGATATCAATCTCGGCTTGGCGAAAGAAATGATTGATCGATTTGTGAAAAACACAACTCGTGAAGTTTCTATCGACTATATCCAAAAAGTAGTTTGTGATTATTTCGATATGACTTTAGAAACTTTAAAATCGAAAACAAGAAAGAGAAATATTGTACAGGCTAGACAATTAGCCATGTTCTTCTCTAAGAGACTCACCAAGTCTTCTTTAGCAAGTATCGGCGCTCAATGTGGAGGGAAAGATCACGCTACCGTTTTACACGCCTGTAAAACAGTAAACAACCTAATTGATACTGATAAAGATTTCAGGACTTACGTAGACGATCTGAGTAAAAAGTTAGAGCTACAATAATTGCCCCCAGACTTTAAAAGGAATTAAGTATACTTAATTCCTTTTTTTATTTTTGATTATGAAGCAGAAAAAGATCTTAATGGTTTGCTTGGGGAATATTTGTCGCTCTCCTTTAGCTGAAGGTATCCTAGCCAACAAATGTAAAGAGCTTGATGTGCTAGTCGATTCTGCAGGGACCTCATCGTATCATATAGGGCAAGCACCTGACCCTCGATCACAAGACATCGCAAGAAAATACGGCATTGACATCAGCAATCAGAAGGCTAGACATTTTCAGTATAGCGACTTTGAGGGTTTTGACATCATCTATGTGATGGATAGTTCTAATCACAATAATGTGGTGGCACTCGCTAAAACTAAAACTGAACGTGATAAAGTAAAACTTATTCTGAACGAAATCAAGCCAGAAATGAACAGCACTGTTCCAGACCCTTATTTTGGAGGGGGTCAAGGATTCGAGACCGTTTTTCAGCTACTAGATCAAGCCTGCGAAATCATCAAAACAAAGATCGAAAATGAGCTCTAAAGGAACTTTATATATGATTCCTTGCACTTTGGGAGATAGCGAGCCTATGCAGGTTTTACCAATATCAGTAAAAAACACCATTCATCAGTTGGATGAATTTATTGTTGAAAATAGTAAAACAGCAAGGGCTTTTCTAAAAAAAATGGAAATTCCTATTCCTCAATCAGAACTGAAGCTTCATATATTAAACAAGCGAACAGAAGATGCTGAACTCGCTGGTTTCTTAAAATCCTGTGAGGATGGAAAAAGTATTGGTCTTATTTCTGAAGCTGGATGTCCGGGAGTAGCTGACCCAGGAGCTGAAGTAGTTCATATAGCACATCAAAGAGGGATAAAAGTAATGCCCTTGGTTGGCCCATCCTCCATCCTACTAGCTTTAATGGGAAGTGGAATGAGTGGGCAATCATTTAGTTTTCACGGCTATATACCAATTGATCGTTCTGATCGTAAGAAGAAGCTAAAAGAATTAGAAAGACTGTCGATACAGCACAAACAAACTCAATTGTTTATAGAGACTCCTTACAGAAACGATAAAATGTTTGAGGACCTTTTACAAGTTTTAAATCCAAAAACAATGCTATGTGTGGCTTGCGAATTAACTCTTGCCTCACAAGAATTAAAAACCTTGAGTGCTGGGCAATGGAAAAAAACTAAAAAACCTAATCTCCATAAAAGGCCTAGCATCTTCCTAATTTACAATGCTTAATGTTAAATAAAGTTAAGTTCCACTGAGGGCTTTTCTTTTTGTTTATTTTTGAGCATGCCCAAAAGAAATCTATACAGTATTATCACCCTGATGACCTTAGCATTGCTAGGACTTATCGCTTTCCAATGGTATTGGGTAATCAATTATTTTGAGGCCAATAAAAAGGAGCTCGACTGGGAAATTAATAGGGCTCTAAGTAAAACTTCGGAACGCTATTTACGCTAGAGTCTGGAAAATTCAGGTAGCTACATTTGGGGTGATGGATCGGATGAGGAGGCTCTTAATCTCTTCAATCAATATCACCAAAATTCAGGAATAGCTATTGATAGTGCTCTAGGTGTGGTGAGCAATGAGATTGGAGCTATGAGCGCTGAGTATATGCAGAAGGTTAATGATATGATTAACGACTTTCTGATAAACATCTCTCATCCTAAGATTATTAATTTCGATAGACTCCTTGAGTTATTGGATGAAGAATTGAAAAGAATTGACATCAATAATGAATACAATCTTGCCATTTCTAATATCGATAATAAGGTAATCTACTTTAAAGATCCCGAAACACTACAAGCAACTATATTATTTGGCTATAAGAGTCCTGTGATACTTAGTAGTATCTCTAACCCTTATTTCACCCACCTGTTTATTTACCATAAAGGTAAATTACTCTTACAGAAAACCTGAATTATACTCCTGAGTTCTATATTGCTGGTCTGTATCATCCTCACATGTTTTGCCTATGCGCTTCATATTATTTTAAGTCAGAAGAAGATTTCTGATATTAAGAATGACTTTGTGAATAATATGACTCATGAATTGAAGACCCCTATATCAACGGTCTCTTTAGCTCTTGAGGCATTGGTAAACTTTGATGTTCGAGACAATGAAAAGAAGACTATGCAATACCTCGATATATCACGTAGAGAAATAAAGCGTCTTAGCTCTATGGTTGAGAAAGTTCTGAATATTGCTCGTTACGAAAGAGGTGATGTAGAATTAAAACTACAAGAAGTCTCACTAAACGAATTGGTTGAGAGCGCCATAGACACTATCTCTATGCAAGTACAAAGAAAGAATGGTGAAATACACTGCGATTTGGAAGCAAATCCAGATATGATAAATCTTGACAAAGATCATATCAGTAGTATACTCTTCAATTTAATTGATAATTCGAATAAGTATTTTATCGATAAACCGATAATTTCTGTCAAAACTAAAAATTATAAAGAGGGATTCTTACTGGAAATATCTGATCAAGGGATAGGTATTCAGAAAGATGCACTAAAAAGAATATTTGATAAATTCTACAGAGTACCTACTGGTAACCTCCATAATGTTAAAGGATATGGCTTGGGGTTAAGTTATGTTCAGGACATTATCATTATGCACGGAGGAAGCATAAAAGTACAAAGTGAATTAAATAAAGGAAGTCGTTTCATTATTCATCTACCTTATGAAAACAAAAATCAAAGTACTAATAGTTGAGGGCGATCCATTTATAGGATTAATAACTAAAGAATGCTTCGAAACACGTAATTTTGAGGTAACATTATGTGAAAATGGTGAGCTTGGCTACAAGAGCTTCCTAGAATTTAAACCAGCTATTTGCATCCTGGATGTGATGATGCCTCTTAAGGACGGCTTCACTCTTGCAGAAGAAATTCGTGCTATTAACCAGCAAGTACCAATCCTCTTTTTAACGGCTAAGGCATTAAAGGAAGATGTTATAAAAGGCTTTCAAATAGGTGCCGACGATTATGTTAAAAAACCATTTAGTGTTGAAGAGTTAATCGCGAGAGTCAATGCTATACTTAGACGCACTAAAGTAAGCGAAGACCTGAATGAACATAAAATATTCCAAATAGGTACACTTCAATTTGATAGTGAATTTCAATTGTTGCGAAATGAGAAAGAAGAAATAAAACTTACCGAGAAAGAATCCTCGATACTTGCAGAGCTCTGCAAAAAAGAAGATCAAATAACAAACAGAAGTGCCCTACTCATGAATATATGGGGCGACGATAGTTTTTTCAACTCTCGTAACTTGGATGTTTATATTACCAAGCTTCGTAAATACATGAAAAATGACCCTAATGTGGAACTAGTTACTGTGCGAGGGAAAGGCTTTAAACTATGGTCTGGAAATAAAAAAGCATTTGAAAATTAGCCTTTTAGCTATTTTTAACTACCTTAATGCCTATTAATTTAAAAAATCCAAAATGGGAAAAGGTGATAAAAAATCAAGAAGAGGTAAAATAAATAATAATACTTATGGAGTTCGACGCCCAAGAAAAAAAGCAGCTGAAGTTTTTGTAGAAGCAAAACCAAAGGTTAAAAAAGCTACTCCTACTAAAAAAGAAACCACTGCTAAAAAAGCTACTCCTACTAAAAAGAAGGTAGTAGGCACTAAAAAGAAAACTAGCACTGAAGAAAAAGCTGACGCTTAGTCAGCTTTTTTCAATTTATCGAAAAAGTTCTTTTTGAATTTAGCCACTTTTGGCTTCACTACAAGTTGACAATAAGGCTCTTCGCCATGAAGTTCAAAATATGATTGGTGATAATCTTCAGCGGGATAAAACATTTCAAAAGCACAAATCTCTGTCACTACTTTTTGCTCAAAAAGGTTATTAATCCCCAATGAATCTTTCAATTCATGAACCATCGTTTTTTGTCCCTCATTATGATAAAAAACTATAGACCGATACTGAGTACCAATATCATTCCCCTGTCTATTTAGCGTTCTAGGATCGTGAACTTTAAAGAAAACATCAAGAAGATCTTTATAGCTAATAAGTTTTGAGTCGAAAATTATTTGACAAACTTCTGCATGACCCGTTTCACCGGAACAAACTTCTTTATAAGACGGATTTTTAAGAGCTCCACCAGAATAACCAGACTTAACTGATAACACCCCATTTAGAGAGCTGTAAATGGCTTCTACACACCAAAAGCATCCTGCTCCAAATGTCGCAAGACTGTATTTCTGATTATCTTTCATATTGGTAAAGGAAATAAAAAGTAGGCAATAAAAAAAGAGCCCCATGAGCTCTTTCTCTATCTTTTCTCCCCTCGAAGAAGCGACAATCATTATATTAAGTACTAAATATAGCAACTAATCACTTAATTGTCAAGTAGTTTTGAGTTAACGGTATAAATTATTGAGTTAACGGTAATTTTTTGAGATTTTTTCAACAGATTTATGCGTTCCATCGCAGAAAGGTGGATTGGATGTCTGCTTACAATTACACCATGCTAGACGCTTTGTCTCTTTCACAACAACCACTACTGGAAAAAATTCAGTTGATTTATGCGAACCATCGCAAAAGGGGTTTTTCTTACTTTGCCCACAAGCACACCAAGCATAAGTACCTGGTTCCATATCTTGAACATGTGGTTTATTATCATACACTTCGCCTTTCATATTCCTTATTTTATATTCAAATAAATTTACAAAATATATAGCAATAAAAATGCCCCCTCCCGTTTATACGGAAGAGAGCTTTAATAATTAGTTATAAAGGAGGCTTAGACTCCTTTTTCTGCCAAGTATCTTTCAGCCTCAAGAGCAGCCATACAACCACTACCAGCAGCTGTTACTGCTTGACGATAAATTTTATCTTGAATATCACCTGCTGCAAAAACTCCTTTAATATTCGTTTGAGAAGAATCAGCTTTAGTTAATAGATAACCTACCTCGTCCATATCCAGTTGCCCAGTAAAAAGGTCTGAATTTGGTTTATGACCAATAGCAACAAAGAATCCAGTACAAGGCACTACAGAGGTCTCTCCTGTTACATTATTTTTCACACGCACACCTTCTACACCTTTTTCACCCAATACTTCATCAGTCGATGAATTATACATTACTGTGATATTTTCTGTATTTTCAACACGATGTAGCATCGCTTTAGAAGCACGCATATAGTCTTTTCTTACTAACATGGTAACCTTAGTACAAAGCTTCGATAAATAAGTAGCTTCCTCAGCTGCAGTATCACCTGCACCAACAACAACTACATCCTGACCTTTGTAGAAGAATCCATCGCAAACTGCACAAGCCGAAACTCCAAAACCATTCAGACGTTCTTCAGACTCTAAGCCCAACCACTTTGCAGTAGCTCCAGTAGAGATGATTACTGTATCGGCAAGAACTGTTTTATTACCATCAATTTCTACTCGGTGAGGCGCTCCATTTTTAGAGAACTCACATTTTGTAGCATATCCAAAACGAACATCAGTACCAAAACGCTCCGCCTGCTTTTGCAGATCAATCATCATTTCAGGACCATTAGTACCTTTTGGGTAACCTGGAAAGTTATCTACTTCTGTTGTGTCTGTTAGCTGTCCCCCAGGCTTCATCCCTGTGTAAACCACTGGGCTTAAATCAGCTCTAGAAGCGTAAATAGCGGCAGTATATCCTGCAGGGCCCGATCCAATAATCAGACATTTTATTCTTTCTAAGTCTTCAGACATTTTGTTGTAATTTAGGTTTGCTAAAGTAATCAATGAGCATGAAAAAACTAAAACTTAGTGTTTTTTATTACCTATACCTTGCCTTCATATTAATAGGTTCTGAACTTGTTTATTCTCAGGACAAGCAAGTCAATTATTATACCAATCATACTATAGAGGACTTTTTGTCAGATAATGAAGCTCAGTCGGCGATTAATCATCTAGAATGGAATCGAGAGTTACTTGAGTCTATAATCTTCCACTATACCAACAAGGCAAGAATTTCAAAGGGTTTAGAGCAATTTCGTTATGAAGCAACCTTATATAAAGCAGCAAGAATTCATGCCGACGAAATGATCTTAAAAGATTTTTATTCGCATATAAACCCGTTTAGCCAAAAATGGAAAAGCCCAAAAGATCGAATTCATTACTTCAATCCTAATTACTACACCCACGCTGAAAATATCTCGCAGAACAATTTGCTTTACCACCAAGGCGAAGCATTAAAGTATAGCGTATCATTCAATACTAAAAAACAAGAGTATATTTTTTTAAATGAAACGAATACAGCAATCCGGAATTTCACATATATAGAACTGGCTCAAAAAATTGCGCAACAATGGATGGACTCCAAAGCCCATCGAAAAAATATTCTAAACAAGGACTTCAATAATTTAGCCTGTTCTTGTAAACTTCAAGAAAAATCTTTTAAGAGTGATGAGCCTCCTATAATAAGATGTGTCCAAAATTTTGGTTCGTTGAAATAATAACAGTCTAATAATTGTCTAAGATGAAAAGCAACAACATGAAACGATACATACTTAGTTCTATTTTCTATTTATGTGGATTAACGATATTCGCACAATCCATTCCACAGGAATACTATTTCTCAAATAATAACCAGATATTAATTCGTGGTGGACAAGCATCCACAGGATTTTATGATGAATCAGTTATTGACACCCTCTATCTCTATTTTGACCAACAAGATTATTGGACACAACTTCAAGATAATTATTGTGATAAGATTAACATCTTATCAACCTTAATATACAAGGGTGTAACATTCGATAGTATTGGAGTACGTTTTAAAGGTCAAACCTCTTATTTAAACACCACTGGGGAAGGTGGTGGTGGCCCTGGTGGGGGAAGTAATAATGTTTACAGCGACAAAAAGTCTCTTAACATTGAATTAGATTGGGTGAAAAATCACGATATTGATGGTTATGAAACCATCAATTTGAATAACTGTTTCGGAGACCCTAGTTTCATTCGCGAAGTGCTTTTCGAAAATATTTCCAGAAATTACATCCCTGCTACTAAAGCTAATTATGTTGAATTAGTTATCAATGATGAAAGCTGGGGACTTTACCCAAGCATACAGCAATTAGATAAAAAACACGCTAGTCAATGGTTTTTCAATGATGAGTGTACACGTTGGAGAGCCGAAGACCCAAACAATACAGCACCTGGTTGCGGGGAAGGCCCTGGAGGTGGTGGCGGAGGTCCAGGTAGTGGCCCTCATTTTGGGGCAGGTACATCGTCGCTCAATTATTTAGGTTCTGCGGATGAAGATTATTATGAGCACTATACACTCAAAAAATCGTACAAGGAAGATCCTTGGGCTGACTTAATAAATGCTTGCCAAATAATTGACCAAGCTGATGAATTTCAAGACCCGTATCAAGAGCTAAACGAATCTCTTGACGTAGATGCAACTTTATGGCATTTAGCAAACGAAATTATTTTCTCTGATGACGACAGTTATATCTTTAAAGGTGGCATGGATTACTATGTGTATTTCGATGAAGCCAATCAACGTATATTACCAATAGAATACGATGGAAATAGTGTTATGGCTTCCTCGCATCAATATTGGAGCCCATTCTACCACGAAGAAGATCCAGATTTCATTTTATTGAATAAACTACTGGCAATTCCTGAATTAAGAGCAAGGTACTTAGCACATTTCAGAACCATTTTAAATGAGCGTTTTCAAACTAATTACATCAATACAAAAATTGATGATTATGCCGCTTTTATTGATGAGCACGTTCAGAACGATCCTAAAAAAATCTATAGCCATCAAGAATTTATGAGTGAGATAGCTTCTTTAAAAATATTCTTTCAACTAAGAGCTCAGTATTTATGGGATAATGCTGAGGTGAATCAAGCCGATTTACAAGTTGATGACGTTGAATATGTGGTGGAAGGCCAAGCTTTTAGTCAGCCAAATGCCACACAAGAAGTAGAGATTAGGGCCGATTTATCTAATAACAGCCTCGCAGTGGATAAAATAAACCTTTACTATGGAACGGGATTGTCAGGAAGGTTTGACCTAATTGAAATGACATCTCCTAATAATGATGCACAGTATACGGTAACACTTCCAGCACAAACACAAGGAGAATATGTAAGATTTTACATTGAAGCTATTGGAGGAAATGGTTCACATTCATATATGCCTTCTGGTGCTGAACATCAAGTATACACTTATAGGGTTAGTGGGCAAGATCTTATTATTGGTGATGTAGTTATAAATGAATTTATGGCTTCTAACTCAAATACCATTGCAGACGAATTAGGCGAATATGATGATTGGGTAGAATTGTATAACAACAGTTCTGAAGCTCACGATATAAGCGGCTATTTCCTTAGTGATAAGGTAGATTCATTAAACAAGTGGACATTCCCTGAAGGCAGTATTATTGAAGCAGATTCATATTTAACCGTTTGGCTAGATAAAGATCCTGAACAAGGAACTTACCACGCAAACTTTAAGCTATCAGCTAATGGTGAAGCCTTGTTCTTGTGCAACACAGACTTAACGATAGTTGACGAAATATACTTCTCGGCACAATCGAGTGATATAAGTTATGGACGCTACCCAAACGGTACTGGAGACTTTAACTTCCTAGATCCAAGCTATGGACAGACAAACAATCTAATTGGGATTGAAGAACTTACATCAAGTGCGTTCAGTATGTATCCTAATCCATCTAGCTCAATCGTAAATATTAAGTTGAACTCGAATGAACCAATGCATTTAGTTATAAGTAATCTGCAAGGGCAAATTCTTATTTCAAAAGAAATTAGTGGCCAAGACCAAATTGATATAAGTAGTTTTTCTAAGGGAGTTTACTTTGTTTCTTGCGATGGGAACTCAGCTAAAAAGTTGATTGTAAATCACTAGTAAAATTCCTTGAAAAAACTTTTACTGGGACTTGTTTAATCAGGTCTAATATCTATATTTGCACCTCAATTGTTCGGGGTGTAGCGTAGCCCGGTCATCGCGCCTCGTTTGGGACGAGGAGGTCGCAGGTTCGAATCCTGCCACCCCGACTGAACAATTAAAGAGCTCCTTATTAGGAGCTCTTTTTTATGGTACTACACACAAAAAAGCCTCCTGAAATGGAGGCTTTTTTATTTAATAACTAGTCTATAAATTCAATCGTTTGTTCACTTTAATAGTACCATCATCATAATAGTACTTTTCAATAAGCACTTGATAAGGGTAGTCTTTGGGGTTTCCAACTTCTCTACCCATCAGATCAAAGTATTCAACCTTAACTAGGAGCTTATCTCCTACTACATCATCGAGACTAAGATTGATAATTTCCACAAGAATAACTTCAATAATTTCTACGTTTCCATCAGACACTATAAGACTAACTTCATAGGAACCATTTTCAGTATAAGTATGTATTGGGTCGTGCTCATAAGAAGCTCCACCATCACCGAAATGCCAGAAAGTAGAATACTCTGTACCCATTCCTAAAACTATTGCGCTAAACTCAATCATACCAACTTGTGAGTTTAAAGCAATAATTTCAAGCAGGTAATAATAACAAGTACCATCATCGGTATTTGCTGCTTCAAAGTAATTCAAGGCTAATGGATCGGTACAACCAAAAATAACTGGGCTTATACAAGAACCATCGTCTGTATTGGCCTCAGGATTATATTCAAAATAGTAATCGTCTAAACATCCCTCAATTACTGGGATACAAGAACCATCGTTGGTATTGGCATCTTCGTTATAATTAAATGCAAGAACATCAGTACAACCTAAGACCACTAAGATCTCACAGGAACCATTATCGATATTGACATTCGGATTAAATTCTATATATTCAGGATTCATGCAACCTTCCAAAATGATAATAGTACAAGAACCGTCATCGGTATTTGCTAATTCATCATACTCCAAGAAATTTGAATTCGTACATCCCTCAACGATAGGCGTTAAACATGAACCGTCCTCGGTGTTTGCTAAATCGAAGTAGTCCAAATAAGCCTCATCCATACAACCCAATACAACTGGGGTTTGACATGTATTATCATCAATAGTGGCCTCTGGATTATACTCCAAGAAGTTAGAGTCTGTACAGCCAATATTCACTAGATTAACACATGAACCGTCATCTACATTAGCATTAGGGTCGTACTCTAAATAATAAAAATCGGTACAACCATAAAGGATTAAAGTCTCACAAGAGCCGTCATCCATATTGGCAGGCGCAAAATATTCGATATACAAATCATCCATACAGCCAAAAATGGCTACTATAGCACATGTACCATTTTCGATAGTTGCAAATTCATCATATTCCACAAATAGTGGATTCATACATCCCTCCACTTCACAAGAACTATCGTCGGTATTAGCCCATGGTTCGTAATTCAAAGCATAAACAATGGTACATCCATAGACTACTTCAATCGAACAAGAACCATCTTCAGTATTCGCTAGTGCATTGAATTCCAAATAATTTGGATCCATACAACCCATTAAGACGCCTTGACAAGAACCATCTTCCATATTAGCTGCGCCATTATAATTGAATGCTACAGGATCCATACAACCGTATATGATCACTATCTCACAGCTACCATCATTTACATTTACATCAGGGTAGAATTCTAAATAATTATCGTTGGTGCATCCGTAAAGAATATCCTCACAAGTACCATCATCAACATTGGCATCCTGATTATAATTAAAAGCGCCTTGGTCGATACAACCAAATACTACTGGACTACTACAAGAACCATCATCAACATTGGCCTCCTGCTCATAATATTCGGCAAAACTATCATCCATACAACCCTCTACTACTTCGATACAAGAACCGTCGTTTACCGTAGCTAATGTGTCGTAATTTAAAGCGATATCATCTGTACAACCTAATATTATCAATACTTGACATGAACCGTCGTCAAGATTAGCCTGTAAATTATACTCTAAATAATCCTCATCAGTACAACCCAAAACTGCCCCCTCTTCGAAGCCAAAAATAGCTCTTACTGAAAAGGCGAAATCTTTTGGTTGTGGTTCCTCATAAATAATTGGGTCTTCAGCCATTAACTTACGTGAAAAGGCTAAACTTGGGTCTAACTCTTTAGAAGTCCAAAAAATAGATGCTGCATCGACATTTAAAAAGCCAATAGTCTCTGTAAATAAACCAGCACCACCAGATAAAATAGCTTCAAAGCCTGTTTCACCATTTTCTTGAAGAGATATACCATTGGTAATCTCTAATGCAGAAAGTTCACTCCATTCAATATTTGAAGGCAAATGCCAGCCAAAAGGAATAACATCATCGGCAATGGTCCAAGTGTAATATCTTCCGTTATCTTCTGGGTTGTAATCATCAACACCTGTATAAACAAAGCCATCTTCTAACTGACTTGCAGTAGCACCTTCAGCTAATTCCATAGTTGAAGCTCCTTCAGGTAAATACCTAACATTTTCTGCCAACCAACACTGCTCACCTATTAGTACCGTCAGATAAGTATAATTATCTCTGCTGTCTCTAAAGTATCCACCACAAGTCCATGATTCCAAGTCGTAAACACAAGGATTACCATTAACGTTATAATTTGAATATGGATTGTAATTCAGAGCCAGCTCATCAAAACAATCATCTATCAATGTAGTTTCACAAGAACCATCATCATGATCGGCAATAAAACCTTGGGTGTAATATTCTACAAAAGTACTATCAATACATCCCGGGCTGTAATAACAGGAACCACAAGTACCAAAAACGTTAGATATATTATACCCGTCCTGGATAGTCCATAGTCTACTTGCATAAGTCTCCTCATCTGTAATAGGTGTACACGACCAATCGCCCGTAGCTGTATTTCCCGGAATTAAGTTT
>Ga0207966_1000378_pt1 | contig 25938 bp, 27 predicted proteins | sample Knorr_S23_td_NAD_FD_185611 | JGI IMG/M metagenome (GOLD analysis project Ga0207966, IMG submission 185611) | Marine microbial communities from Southern Atlantic Ocean transect - Knorr_S23_td_NADW_ad_2500m_LV_B (SPAdes) (version 2) | ecosystem: Environmental > Aquatic > Marine > Oceanic | place...
TAGGGGAATCCCCCTGTGGTGAACACCTTTTGTCCCTAACAATGGCATGCGGTGCCGCCTCGGCATGAACTAGTCGGAAGCGACGACCTCCAGGGACTGGATCACGATGTCTTCCACCGGCACATCACCGTGGCCGCCGACGTTGCCGGTTTGCACCGCGGCAATCTGCTCAACCACATCCATTCCGCTGACAACCCGGCCGAACACTGCATAGCCCCAGCCGGCCGCCGATTTAGCGGTATGGTCAAGAGACCCGTTATCCGACACATTAATAAAAAACTGGGAAGTTGCTGAATGGGGATCGTTGGTTCTCGCCATCGCGATCGTGCCAATCGCATTCTTGAGTCCATTATCCGCCTCGTTTTCTACTGGTGTCCCGGTGGCTTTCTCTTTCATCCCCGGACCCATACCACCTCCTTGAATCATGAACCCAGGAATCACGCGGTGAAAGATGGTGTCGTCATAGTGGCCACTGTTGGCATATTCAACAAAGTTCTTCACTGTCTTAGGCGCCTTGACCGCATCAAGTTCAAGTTCAATCACACCAAGAGATGTTGTCATTCGGACCATGAGCTGGAATTCCTTTACAAGTTGAGCTGACTGCTTCGGTGCATCACAACCCATCACACTGAGCAACAGCAGTCCTACGGTTATAAATCGAAAAAATCGCATAGACGGTAGGCAGGCCCGATCAGACCTCACCTGCCATTTTTAGAATATGACGCCATTCCCTAGCAGTGACTGGCAGAATGGACAGTCGATTCCCCCGCTGAACCAGGCGCATGTCAGATAGACGCTTCTCTGACTTCATCGCACCTAACGTGACTATATTCGAAAACTTGCGCCGAAAACGGACATCGACCATCAACCAGCGCGGATTGTCAGAAGGACTATCTGGGTCGAAGTATTTTTCTTGTGAATCAAACTGCGTGTGGTCTGGATAGGCCTTGCCGACAACCTCCATCATGCCAACCACCGCCGGTTCGGCACAGTTAGAATGGTAGAAAAAAGCAAGATCCCCCTTCACCATCTGGTCACGCATGAAATTGCGTGCCTGATAATTGCGAATGCCATCCCAATGGTCAGTTTTCCTTGGTTGTGCGGCCAAATCATCGATCGAATAAGTGTCAGGTTCGCTTTTCATCAACCAGTAACTCATCACTTACCTCAATCTTCGTCCATTCGGACCCGTTTGATTGACACACTCTTACCATCGATCTCATCGATCTCGATGATCACTCCGCACACCGATCCGCGTCCACTGGCTGGCTCAAATCGCTCCGGGATACGCTCGACAAACCGGCGCAGTACCTTGTCCGTCTGCATACCTATGACCGAATTGTAACAACCAGTCATACCCACATCAGTGATGTGCGCCGTACCGTTTGGTAAGACTCGCTCATCTGCCGTCGGCACGTGGGTGTGGGTGCCGACCACCGCGGATACCCGTCCATCCAAGTACCACCCCATCGCCATCTTTTCACTGGTCGTCTCTGCATGAAAATCGACTAATGTCACCCTGACCGAATCTGGTTTTCTGGCAAGCACTGCATCGACACATCGAAATGGACAATCGAGGGTTGGGTGCATGAACACCGTACCCATCACGTTGATCACCCCTACTTCTACTCCATTTGACGCGGTCGCGACGCCCCAGCCGTGGCCCGGTGTACCCTCGGGATAATTCTGTGGTCTGAGCAAACGGGGTTCTTCGTCAACAATGGTCAGTGCTTCGGGCTTGTCCCAAATGTGATTGCCGGAAGTGAGTAGATCGATTTCACCTGAGGCCAGGAACTCATCTACAATTTCTGCAGTCACACCAAATCCACCGGCCGCGTTTTCTGCGTTAACCACGGTCAATTCCGGACTGTGTGTATCCTGAATCTCAGGCAGGAGCCGTCGTAATGCCCGCCGGCCCGGCCGACCGACAACATCCCCGATAAAAAGAATCCTCATGGGCGCATTGTCTGCTTCTAACCGGAAAGACGCTAGCCCTTGGCTCGCAGGAAGCGTTGGTCTGTCAATACCCCCTCAAGCGGAATGTCCCAACTATCCGTGTCGAGATGCTCAACACGCTGGCATTCGTGAGCCAGACCAATCAGCCGTGGCCGTTTAAGATGAAAGCGGTGCCGCATCGACGCCAACGATGCATCATAGAAAGCACCGCCACGACCCAGCCGATTGCCTTGAGCATCAAATGCCACCAGCGGAACCAGGATGATGTCTAATTCACGCGCATCGAACCAATCTTGGCGCGGCACATCAGGCTCGTCTATCTTGAATCGATTAGCAATCAGCCGACTGTTCAGATTAAAACTCGCGAACCGAATCCTCGGCCGGCGTCCCGGCACAATCACGGGCAACAGGCAACGCCGGTTTCGGCGCATGAACTCAATCAAGGCAGGTAGCGGATCGATCTCGCCGTCCGTTGCGAGATAAGCTCCGATGCGATGAACATTGGCCAATCCCTGCAAACGGGTCACTCGCCGCGCAAGCTCCTTGGCTGCAAGCCGTTGGGCAGCGAGTGACATAGACCGACGTCGCTGACGCATCTCCCGGCGGAGCTTATTTTTGTATTGCGCTCGCAAACTCATGGCTGTGACGCGATCTGTCCTGCCATTACCGTTTTTTCGATTGGACGTTAAATCTGTCTAGGCAAGTGGCATCGCCCGCGTGTGCCGTACCGTTCCGGGTACCTTGAACCAATCGGTTCAGGTGGGGCACCTGCGACATCTTAAGGCTTTCCGGTCATCAAACAATCCGGACCTGCACAACAACGCCTGCAAGGCAATCCCCGATATGTCATTTAGGTTCTAAGGGATTAAGGAACCAGTCGAACACCGCAGGCGATGCCAACAACAGTCTAACTGATCTCGCCGGTTCCGGCGACGCCACACTCAGGAAACAATCGGCGTCCCGCTGACGACGTTCTGAACCCGCTCGCGCAACGTTCGTATTCTCTCCAACAACGCTTCAGGTGCCTGGGGGTGGCGGCGCAACTTAAGAAGTTCGTTAGTAAGATTTAACGCTGCAATCACAACGCAGTGTTCAAGGCCAACAACTTTGCTTTGTGCTTGAACAGAACGTAATTGATCATCGAGATACGCTGCGGCATTCAAAAGGTCTTCTCGCTCCTGCTTCTTGCAACCCACCGTAAACTGTCGATCCATAATGTTCACTGTGACACTTTCTTTTGCCATATTTAGAAAACTCTCGAGGGATGGTTAGCGTGACCCGAAAGAAAGACTGACCTGAATCAGGCAACCTCGGATGCCCGAAGTCGATCAATAATCTGATCGATACGATGCTTGGCTTCGCGGTTTCGGTCCAACAAATGTGCATTGTCTTGCTCTAGTTGTTGCCGATTAGTCTGTAACTCTGAGTTTTCACTTTGCAACTTGGCACAAACACCGATGAGGTCTTCCAATTGCCCGGCAAGGCCATCTACTTCATCGTTCACGTCGGTCAAGGGGTAATCGCCTTCTTTCATAGAACCATTCCGCCCGAAAAGGAGTTAGTGCGCGTGGGCCACAAGCAGGCCCACGCTGCGTCGATCAAAAAATCATAGGGGGATCGTCGCCTCTGGTCAATGTCAATGGCCCGAGTGCGTCCATTGCTATACTGCTGCTTTTGAGGTCTGCTGATTGATAATGGACCCGTCCGAACTGCAACTAGATGGCGTATTTTACGTCGGACTGCAAGCCCGATTAGACCTCAATGGCAAGGGATTCAGCGCGGCGGAGTTGCATGGCACCCTGACTGGCCTGGCCTGCGCCGGCTGGCTTGAGACAGAACTCGACAGTTGTCAGGCGCTGTTGGGGCAGGACACGATAGAGAATTCTATTGAAAATGACCTATTGACTGGCCTGATGGGGCTGATCAGACAAACGCTTGACGCTGGCAATCTGGAATTTCGCCTGCTGTTGCCAGGAGACGATGAACCCCTAGAAACCAGGGCGCAGGCACTGGCTGACTGGTGCCAGGGCTGTGTGATGGGCCTGCACCATGGCGATCGCTTCAAGACTGCCGAACTGGATGATGAAATAACACAGTTTCTGTCCGATCTTGGGCAGATCGGCATAGTCCAAGTGGGCAATGACAGTCCCGAAGAGCAAGAGAGGGCACTGTTTGAATTGGAGGAATACACCCGCGTGGGAGTCCAAATGGTCTTCGAAGAAGACCCCTCGAGTGGGCGAGTTAAGCCAAATGGCACGGGTAACACAAGAGGTTCAGTCAAATGACGGTCATTCATGAGCGACGTCGACGCGCCATTATGGACTTAATGGGTGAAGGCATCGCCATCATCCCCACTGCACCTGAGTCGCAACGAAACAGTGACGTGCACTACCCATTTCGCCCGGACAGCGATTTTTACTACGTTACGCATTTTCCCGAACCTCAAGCGGTGGCGGTTTTGATCCCGGGACGCGCGGAGGGTGAGTTCCTTCTCTTTTGTCGCGAAAGTAACCCCGAACAAGAAACCTGGCATGGGCGGCGCGCTGGACTAGAAGGTGCCCGCAATAACTTTGACGCGGACGACGCGTTCCCGATTGAGGACATTGGCGATATTCTGCCTGGACTGATCGAAAATCGGCCGAAAATCTACTACAACCTGGGCCGCTATGCCGATTTCGATAAGCGTTTACTACGCTGGGTCGGCGAAGTGAAGTCGAAGGTGCGCTCCGGCATCTCTGCACCGGAAGAATTGGTCGATCTTGGCCATATTTTGCATGAACTTCGTCTGATCAAGCAGCGAGAGGAGATTCGACACATGAAACGTGCCGCACAGGTCTCTGCGGCCGCCCATCGTCGTGCTATGACAACCTGCCATCCGGGTATGACAGAAGGACAAGTGCAAGCAGAGCTTGAGTATGAATTTGGCCGTGGCGGTGCCAAATCGTGGGCCTACCCTTCCATTGTTGCGGGCGGCGCCAACGCCTGCATTTTGCACTACACAGAAAATGCAGATGTCCTTAACGACGGTGACCTGCTGTTGATCGACGCCGGTGCCGAAATTGACTGTTATGCGGCCGACATCACGCGAACGTTTCCGGTCAATGGGCGCTTTACTCCGGAACAACAGGCGCTCTATGAAGTTGTACTGGCTTCACAACTGGCGGCCATCGACAGGGTCAGGCCTGGTCAGTCGTGGAATGACCCCCATGAAGCCGCCGTGGTTGTACTGACGCAAGGATTAATTGAACTGGGCTTGCTCAGCGGAAACGTTGATCAATGCATCGAAGATGGTGCCTACCGTCGGTTTTATATGCACCGTACCGGTCATTGGTTAGGACTCGATGTGCATGATGTTGGAGAATACAAAATCGACAATGCGTGGCGTATGCTGGAAAACGGCATGGTACTCACCGTTGAGCCCGGCCTGTATATCACAGCGGGCAAAGACGTCGATCAACGATGGCACAATATTGGCATCAGGATAGAAGACGATGTATTGGTGACCTCCACTGGTGCCGAAGTGTTAACTGGCGACGTCCCGAAACGCCCTGCTGACATTGAAGCATTGATGGCGACTGAACGTGTCAACTAAAGCCGCCAACGGCACTTATGACATCGTTGTCATCGGTGGGGGCCTGGTTGGCACCAGTCTGGCCTTAGCTCTTCACCCGCTTGGCCTGCGCGTTGCACTACTCGAAGCCGCCACGGGAGACAACACCCCAGCGCCGGCGACTGATCAGCGCACATTGGCCCTGAATTGGGGGTCGCGTCAGATTCTCGAAGGCATTGGCGCCTGGTGCCAGGTTGAGCCTCTGGCCTCTCCGATTCATCGACTGCATGTATCAGATGCGGGTCATAGCGGCATCACACGACTCGACCGCACACTGATCGGTCAGTCAGCGCTGGGTTATGTAGTACCCGCCCACTCACTCAGTGCCGTTCTCGCTGCACAACTGAAAACTTGCGGCACCATCGATCACTACACGCCCGCAATCTGTGATCAGGTTTCCGTCACGGATACACAGGCGGTCGTTCGATGTAGCGCAACAGATCTTTCACTCACCGCTCGTTTGGTGGTCCTCGCTGACGGTGGTCGATCCACACTGCGCCAACAATTTGGGCTGGATGCCTGCGAGAAAGCCTACGACCAGGCCGTTCTAGTGACAACCGTGCTAACCAGCAAGGTGCACGGACAACTCGCCTTCGAACGTTTTACTTTAGGTGGACCACTTGCCCTATTGCCACTCGCGGGGCCGCGCTTTGCGCTGGCTTGGACTTTACCTGCCGATCAAGCGCCTGTGCTTGCTTCACTGCCGGAATCAACCTTTCTTGCCAAACTGCAGGACTGTTTTGGTGACCGAGCAGGCACTTTCTTAAGCGCCACTGCTCGCCATGTTTTCCCACTACACCTGACAGATGTCCCCAACGCCGCAACCGAAAGAGCAGTCGCCATTGGTAACGCAGCACACATCATGCACCCGGTGGCGGGCCAAGGTCTCAACCTTGGACTGCGTGATGTCGCAGAGCTTGCAGAGCGTCTGCAGGCAGCCCACCATGAAGAACATGACATTGGCAGCACTGCCTTTCTAACCGCTTATGTGGCCGCGCGCCGAGGCCAAACCCGCCGAGTCCTGTCCTTCACCGATGGACTCGTTCGGCTATTTTCAAACAACGTTCCGGGGGTTGGGCTGGTGCGAAACATCGGGCTCAACCTGCTGGATATCGCGCCTCCGATCAAACGAACGTTATTACGGCGCACCACCGGCCTTGCGGGTCGTCTGCCGCGCCTTGCGCGCGGCTTACCGCTGCAGACACACGCCAAGACCCCTGCGATACCTCATGGCTGACCCCATCGATATAGTCGTCGCTGGCGGCGGCATGGTCGGGAGCGCTTTTGCCGCCGCCCTCGCCGACAGTCCATTGCAGATCCATGTGATCAACGCGCACTCACCCTCCCCCTGGCAAGAACACCACTATGACCCTCGCGTCAGCGCGATTAACCTAGCCTCCGAATCCATATTGTCCTCTGTCGATAGTTGGCAACATGTTCGAGAAAGACGGGTAGCACCCTTTCGAGAAATTGAAGTCAGTGACCAAGCCACGGGGCAGATGCTGTGCTTTGACGCCGCTGATTCTGGACTCGCGCATCTCGGGCACATTGTCGAGAACTCGGCGATTACCGATGCACTGCGCCTGCGCCTTGAAGCAGCTCCAAACGTTACAGTCAGCCAAGACGACCGTGTGCAATCGGTCAATCATGCGCAAGGACAAATTCTTGTCAGCACCGAGCAGCACCAAGTCATCACTGCGCGCCTGCTGGTCGGAGCCGATGGTGCGACATCAACGATACGCGCGCTCTCCGGTATTTCATTCAATCGAGCGCCTTACGGGCAGACCGCACTGGTCTCCACCGTGACAACGCGGGAACACCATGGCGACATCGCGCGTCAACGGTTTCTGCCAACAGGTCCGATCGCATTCCTGCCACTTGCCGATGGTCGTTGTTCAATTGTTTGGTCAGCGGATAGCGCATACGCCGAAAAACTCATGGCAATGACGGATTCTGCCTTTCTGGCTGAATTGAATACCGCTTTTCCGAATCAACTGGAGGTTACCTCCGTCACACCGCGACAGTCATTTATCCTCGAACAACTGCATGCTTCAACCTACTGTGTAAAGCGAATAGCGCTGATAGGCGACGCTGCCCATACACTTCACCCACTGGCAGGACTTGGGGTTAACTTGGGTTTACTGGACGCAGCGTCATTGGCTGAGACAATCTTGCACGTTATTGACCGCCATCGTGACATCGGGGGGGTCTCGACGCTTCGTCGATATGAACGTTGGCGCAAGGGCGAGAACACGCTTGCCTTGGCGACGATCGAAGGCATACACCAATTTTTTCAACAATCGAATCCATTGGCGCATCAACTTAGAGCAGCAGGAATGTCCTTTTGCCAGCACAACGCGTTTATCAATCGTTTTTTTGTGCACAGAGCGACCGGCCTTTCCGGAGATCTACCGCGGGCTGCTAGGTACGCTGAAACCTAGTACCCGGTCACTCAACCGCATCGTATAATGACCGCCACGCTTGATCCTTTAGAAACCCATGCCCAATACCAAGAATCTCAAGCAAGCTGGGCTGAAGACGACTCAGCCCCGTCTCAAGGTTCTCAATGTGCTGGCAACAAGCGAAATCCATCACATGACTGCCGAAGATGTCTACAAACGGTTGCTCGAAACTGAACAGGAAATTGGGCTTGCAACGGTTTATCGCATCCTGACCCAATTCGAAACCGCCGGGCTGGTTATCCGTCATAACTTCGAAGGCGGAAGAGCCCTGTATGAACTCGACAACGGGGCTCACCACGACCACATGGTGTGCGTCGAGTGTGGCAAGGTGTTTGAATTTTTCGATCGTACGATAGAGCAGCGACAACGTAATGTAGCAGCCAAAGCAGGTTTCTCCATGGAGGACCACTCGCTGTCACTTTACGGCGTGTGCAATGGTATGAAAGAGTCTGGACGTTGCTCAATGAGCAAAAGCAACTGACTGATTGCCCCGCTTTTCATTCCACCGACCGATTGAGTTTCTAAAGTTTTGCCTATTCTGATTTGCGGTTCTTTTGCCTACGACACCATCATGGTGTTTCCGGATCAGTTTAAAAATTACATTCTTCCTGACCAGATTCACATTTTGAATGTCTGTTTTGTGAATCCGGAGCTACGCCGTGAGTATGGCGGCTGTGCCGGTAACATTGCGTACAGTCTAAAGCTGCTGGGTGGCAATCCGTTACCCATGGGGACCGTAGGAAAGGATTTTCAAGAATATCGTCAACGCCTGCGGACACTAGATATTCCGGACCACCTAGTGCGGGAGTTACCAGAGCTGTACACAGCACAGTGCACCATCACCACCGATCAAGACAACAACCAGATCACTGCATTTCACCCCGGGGCGATGACCGAAGCCCATCAGAATCGAGTCGGCGACGCACACGATATCGCACTCGGCATCGTGGCACCCGATGGCCGTGACGCCATGCTCCAACATGCCCATGACTTCGCGGCCAAGGATATTCCATTTCTGTTTGATCCAGGCCAGAACCTGCCCTTGTTTTCGAGGGACGAACTGATCACTTTTCTCGACCAATCAACCTGGTGTGTCCTAAACGATTACGAATCACAATTGTTGATGAACACGACCGGTGACCGTATCGAAGATCTTGCGGCGCGGGTCGATGCGTTGATCATCACACGGGGTGGCGAAGGTTCTGAGATACACGTCAATGGAGAGGCCATCGCGATTCCAGCTGTATCGGTAACCAGCGCCATCGATCCGACAGGTTGCGGCGACGCCTATCGGGCAGGGTTACTCTATGCGCTTGACAAAGGCTGGAGTTGGGATGTCGCTGGGCGAGTGGGTGCACTCCTGGGCGCCATCAAAGTTGAACACCGCGGCACACAGAATCATACGTTTACACGAGAAGAGTTTTCAGACCGCCTGGTAGAGAGCTGCGGCATTGACTTTATAAACCTCCGTCACTGAACTGCTGGGGAACGAGGCCTAGGCCGCAACCTTACGATAAACCGGTCCCGAAACGGATACATCAGTCTCAGATATGACAATGGCCTGTTGCGCCACGGTTATCGCATCTGTCGCTGCCGCATCGTCGCGAGCATGGACCTGACACAGCACATCGCCGGCGTGAAACATCTGCCCTACTCGCGGCAAGCTCGACAATCCAACGGCTGGATCGACCCGGTCGTCAATCTGCAGACGACCACCGCCAAGTTGGACCACGATCTCGCCCAGTTGGCGTGTATCAAGCGTGTTGACCACCCCCGTGTGCGCCGCTAGTACTGGACGAACGCAAGGCGCGGTAGGCAATCGACGCTGACCTGCATTCAGCAGGTCTCGTGGGCCTCCCAATGCCGCCACCATCGCCTCAAATCGTTCTGCTGCCGCTCCATTGTCCAGTACTTGCTGTAACCGCTGGTGCGCAACCGATGGATTCGAAGCCAACCCGGTCATGCCCAACAGTTCTACACCAAGTGCCAGAACTACGGTGTGCAGACGTTTATCACGGTAACGACCCGTCAAATAGTCAATCGCGCTTTGAACTTCCAGTGCATTACCGGCGGTGTTCCCCAGTGGCTCATTCATATCAGTCAACAGGGCAGTCGTATTCAAATTCAGTTGCTGTCCAACGCGCACAATAGATGTCGCGAGTGTCTCGGCCGCCGTCATATTCGATGCAAACGCACCGTTACCCACTTTGATATCCATTACCAGCGCAGAAAGCCCTGCCGCCAGTTTCTTCGAAAGAATTGAGGCTGTAATGAGAGGAATCGATTCGACCGTTGCGGTGACATCCCGCACGGCATAAAACTTGCGATCAGCCGGCGCCAATTCGTCTGACTGTCCAACAATCGCGCAGCCTGTCTGCACCACCGTGTCCATAAACCGCCTCTTGTCCGGGTGAATGGCATAACCTGGGATACTCTCAAGTTTGTCGAGCGTCCCACCTGTGTGCCCCAACCCGCGCCCCGAAATCATTGGCACGTGCGCATTACAGGCAGCCAACATGGGTGCTAAAACCAAACTCACGGTATCGCCCACACCCCCAGTCGAGTGTTTATCAATCACGGGGCCACGCAACTGGTCCAGTGGCCAGGTCAGAACAGTGCCCGAATCTCGCATGGCAGCTGTTAGCGCCACACTCTCATCAATCACCATGCCACGGAGAAACACCGCCATAGCAAAGGCCGCAATCTGCCCTTCGCTAGCCGTTCCATCGACGACTGCAGCCACCATATCTCCAATCGCTGCTGTATCGAGTTGCTCACCGTCGCGCTTGCGTCGAATCACTCTCTGCGGTGACTGGCGAGTCGAAATCATGGCTGGAAATCCGCCCGAGCAACGGCGACTCCGCCACTCGGCCACCTTATCAACCAGTGACCGCCGTATCGGCCAGCAAGGTGAAGAAGCGATCCAGCAACCTCACCATGCCCGGTACCGCTTGCTGACCACTGGCGAGTGTTCCTTCATGGGATAGCACTCCAGAATCAAGCCCAGCGGCAAAATTGGTGATCACGGCCAGCGCCGCAACCCGTAAGCCACAGTGTCGGGCAATCAAACATTCGGGCACGGTCGACATCCCCACCGCATCCGCGCCAAGGTATTGGAACGCACGGATTTCAGCCGGCGTTTCAAAATTTGGACCCAGGCTCCACAGATAAACCCCCTGGTGCCAATCCACATGACCCTCCACAGCCGCTTGTTCGAGCAATGACCGCAAACGAGCATCATAAGCCCCCGTCAGATCAACGAAGCGAGGACCGACATCGTCGTCATTTGGCCCCATCAAGGGGCTAAGGCCGGACCAGTTAATATGATCGGTAAAACACATAAAATGCCCTGGCGGCATCGCCGGGTTGAGACTTCCCGCTGCGCAAGTCAGTATCACCATGTCACAGCCTGCTGACTTCAGTGCGCGTATGGGAAGTCGCATCTGGCTTGGGTCTCCACCTTCATAAGCATGCGCCCGGCCCTGAAGGCACGCAATTCGTACGCCGTTCCACTCGCCAAGCACCAACTGACCTTGATGGCCCTCGACACTCGGGATCGGGAATCCTGGTAACGCGTCATAAGCAATCGCGGCGGATTGATCAATCGAGTCAACAACGGTTTCAAGACCGCTGCCGAGCACCAACCCTACTCGAGGCAGGTGTCCTCTAGCCAACGCCCGTATCTCATTCGCGGCTGGACGAAAGTCATTCATTGTCCGACAGTGGCCATGTCATGCTGCGTCTCAATGTAATTGATTCAACCTGTCACCTGGCATTCTATAATCACACCAGTGCACCGTCGGCATTTAACCATGTCGGCGGGCAAGACAGGCACTCGAATCACACTCCTATCAATAACCATCCACCGTCTATGAAAAAACCATTCTTGTTATTCCTGTTTCCTGGCCAAGGCGCTCAATATGCGGGCATGGGCAGCGATCTTCATGCCCAGCATGAGATTGTCCGCCATACCTACGAAGAAGCCGTTGATACGCTCGGTTATGACATTACTCACCTTTCATTCGCCGACTCGGACGGGACAATCAATCTCACGCGTTATACCCAACCTGCCATCCTCACTCACTCCGTGGCCTGCCTTCGACTCTTCTCAAAGCTCACTCAAGGTCAACTGCTGCCGGACGTCACAGCAGGCCACAGCCTCGGTGAATACTCCGCTTTGGTCGCCGCGGGTGTACTTGATTTCACGTCGGCGCTTCGATTAGTCAGCACGCGAGGGGAACTGATGAGTACCCACGGTGATGGTGAGATGGAAGCCCTACCGCTTGATTTACAAGCATCCGCCAGATTGGCTGAAAAACACTATTGCGCCATTGCCGCCTGTAACCTGCCAGACCAAACTGTCGTCGGTGGACACGCCAGCGACTTGGACAACCTCGCTCGTGAGTTCACAGAGATCCATCCAAAAAAGCGCTCGACTCGGCTCAAGACTGAAGGGGCTTTCCACACTTACTTGATGATTGAAGCCGCCAAACGTTTTCGTCCTGTGCTAGAAGACACCGTATTTCAAATCACCGATATTCAGGTATTGTCCAACTACACGGGCGACTTCCATGAATCAGACAGTGCCAGTATCCGTTCGCGCCTCTTCCTGCAATTGTTCCATCCGGTGCTGTGGCACCAGAATCTGGTGAGTGCCATCGAAAGTGGGGTGACCACGGTGATCGAGTTTGGCGGCGGTATCGGGAAAGGCACCACCCCGGCTGAGAAAAATCCGAATATAGCCAGCATTGTTAAACGAGCCTTCCGCGGAGCCGAACGGATTCCCACATATCACGCTGTGATTAATACCGGAACGCTCGAACAGACACTGGCAGCCTTGGACTCATCTGCTTCCTGACCCCAGAAACCTCAGTTCAAATGTTCGGCAGTGAAAGAGTGGGGCAGCAACTCGGCCAAAGAAAATACCGCGCGTAAAGCATCGGGTGAATACAGCCGTATCAGCGCTTCAGGGAGCGCAAATTCTGCAATCTTCTGCCGGCAACCGCCGCAAGGCGAACAGAGCGCCTTGCCCGTTGCCATCACGGCAACTTCGATCAGTCTGCGCTCGCCAGCCATCACCATAGCCGCAATCGCACTAGCCTCTGCACATAATCCCTCTGGGTAAGCGGCATTTTCGACATTGGCTCCGCTGTACAACGCTCCCGATTGGGCGCGCACCACAGCGCCCACTGAAAAATTTGAGTAGGGTGCATAAGCACGAGACAACGCCGCTCGCAGGAGCACAAGATATGGGTCGTCGTTCAAATTCCCATCACCCTCCGAAAAACTGCTGCATAATTGATTTAAAGGGACGCTCGAAAACCGATGGTCATGCTGCCATTATAGTGAGGATCGACACCCAACCAAGTTAACCCCTTGAAGCTCGAGAAATTGACTGTGACAACCCAACCGGACGGTAACAATCCATTCGATCGTAACGGGGAAATCCTGCTTCAGGCAAAAGGCATCACCAAGGGGTTTCCTGGGGTCTGGGAGCACCTGATTCTTGATCACATCGATTTTGATGTGCGCGCGGGCGAGGTCCATACCCTACTGGGGGAAAACGGTGCAGGAAAAACCGTCATTGCCAATATTCTTTCTGGCTACTATCAAAAAACCGCTGGCGAAATTTGGATCAACGGCCAATCGGTAACATTGAACTCCCCACTGGACGGACTCCGCCACGGAATTGCGATGGTCCACCAGGAATTAATGCTCGTGCCCACCTTTACGGTAGCAGAAAATATTATGCTAGGTCTTCAGGCTCCCGCATTTTCTTTTCCTCGGAGAAAGGTAGAAGATCACATACGACAACTGTCGTCGCGGTACGGACTCAAAGTTGACCCCAAGACACGTGTCCAAGCACTGTCGGCCGGAGAACAACAACGGGTTGAGATCATGAAAGTTCTGTTTCATGAACCCAACGTCCTGCTGCTCGATGAGCCGACCTCACTCCTCACGCCTCAGGAAGCCGATGATTTATTTATCGTGCTCCGGGCGATGACTGACGAGGGCAAGGGTATTGTCTTTATCACTCACAAGATGCGTGAGGTATTCGCCATTTCAGACCGAGTGACCGTTCTCAAACTGGGTAAGACCTGCGGTACCCGACCCATCGGAGATACCAACGAAGCTGCACTCACTCGGGAAACATTTGGTGAGACTGTACCCACGCATCTCGAACGACCGGCTGTTGAGTCAGACGTCATTGCGCTCGAGGTGCGAAACCTCGTGCCTGAACAACCGGGGCATCGCCCCCAGGATGCAGGGTTTTCACTAGCACTGCGCCAGGGCGAAATCATCGGCCTCGCGGGAGTCGCTGGCAATGGACAGACCGAACTCATCGAATGCCTCACTGGGCTAAGGCCGGCACGTCAGGGACAAATTTTCATCCTCGGCAAGGAAGTGAGCGGCGACTCACCTCGGGCCTTTATCGAACAAGGTGTGGCACACATTCCAGAACGCCGCCGTGAGATGGGTGTTGTCGAGGATATGTTCGTGGCCGAAAACGTGGTTCTTAAGGATTATGCCAAAGCCCCATTCTCGAGATGTCATGTACTCAATCACCAAGAGATCACTCGTCATACACACAACATCGTGGCGAGGTTTAACACACTGGTACCGGACTTATGGCAAACAGAATCCCGCATTCTCTCGGGTGGCAACATTCAACGGCTGATTTTGGGCCGGGAAACCTGGCGCCGTCCGCCGATCATTATTGCCGCTCACCCGACCGAAGGGCTGGACGCCAAAGCCATCCGTCATACTTGGGAATGTTTTCTCGAACTCCGGGCTACGGGCTCAGCAATTTTAGTCATCTCTGAGGACCTGGACGAAATACTGTGTCTGGCGGATCGCGTGAGCGTTATCTATGAAGGTCGACTTGTCGGTAGCATGAATGCAGCACAGGCCAACCGTCGGACCCTGGGCCAATGGATGGCAGGAGGCAACACCGACACAGCCAAACGACCATCACCGACCGCCAGCCATCACACTAATCCCCCGTAGCAAAGCTCACTCGCGCCGGTAGGGCACGCCGAGTGCCGCGGGAAAGCGCACTCGGCCAATGGCTCCCGCCACCACGAGCAATGTCACGATATAGGGGGCCATGGCAACAAACTGCCACGGAATCACGTCTTTGATCTTGGGATAAGTCGAAACCCAGGTAGCGAACCCATCAAAGAAACCGAACACGAACCCCCCGAATAGCGCGAGTAGAGGATTAAGACCGCTGAACACCACCGTCGCCAAGGCAATAAACCCTCGACCCGCTGTTAATTCCTTGGTCACAGCACCCAACCAATCGACACTCAGATAAGCCCCGGCAAGACCCGCAAAGGCCCCCGCCGCCAAGGCCGTTGCAAGCCGCAGCGCATTCACATTGATTCCCGCAACATCGGCTGCGGCCGGGTTCTCACCGACCGACCGAATACGGATACCCAGCTGGGTGCGTCGAAGCATCCAGTAGACGGCTATGGCAAGCCCAACGGTGACGAACACCAGCGGACTGAGGCTGCCGACACCCAATGAGATCATTTTGACCTGCACGTCGCGCGGTACACTGTGGAACCCAGGTGCGCCCAGATTGATCAGCATGAACGCAACAAAGCCGAAAGCAAATAGATTAATTCCGACCCCGCTGATCAACTGACTTCCCCGCCAGTACGTGCTGATAAAACCAAAAAGTCCGCCAATCAAAGCCCCGGTACTCAAGCCCGCCAGCAAACCCACCGTTGCGCTACCTGACATCTCTGCGCCCAATGCACCGGTGAGGGCGCTCAAGAGGAGAATCCCCTCTAGACCGATATTGAATAGTCCCGCTGCCTCCTCAATGGTCTCGCCTATTGCCGCTAGCGTGATGGGCACCATCGCATGAAGAGAAATGAACAAAATTCCCCACAGGTGTTCAACTTCCATTGTGTACCTTCTTTTTTGCAAATCGCCGCCAAAAGGATCCCAACAAATTTCTCAGTTCTGGCACCGCGAGCGTCAAGATAATCACCCCCTCGATAACCCGGACGAGTTCCAGCGGGACGCCCGGTGAAAACTGCATAATTCTGCCCCCCGCCATGAGGCCGCCGAAAAAGATGGCAGCGACAATAATACCGATGGGATGGTTTCTGCCAATCATGGCAACACCAATGCCATCGAAACCCAGATTGATCAACTGAGGCAATCCACTCAAGACAGCATAGGTCGGGGGCCGACCCATGACCTGAACTGCACCAGCAAGTCCTGCTGTCGCGCCACCTATCAACAATACGGTCAGAATCTGCCTGCGTTGACTGATACCGGCGTAACGTGCCGCCACCGGGTTGTGGCCACTGACCCTGAGTTCAAATCCCACTGTCGTCCGCCACAGTACAAACAACACAACAACAGCCGCAATGATAGCTATGATCAACCCATAGTTAAGCGTCGTGCCGGGCAATATCCGCGCTAAGCGAGATGTTTCAACAATGCTGATCGTTTTCTCACCACGGATCGGGTCTGTCAGTACGTGTGCGATCACATAAAGCGCCAAAAAATAAGCGATCCAGTTGAACATAATCGTCGAAATCACTTCGTGAACACCGCGAGTGAGTTTCAGCAAGGCAACGGGCAAACTCCACACCATGCCCGCCAACATCGCCGCAAGCAACGCCATCACAATATGTATCGGTGAAGGGAGATGAATCAGGCTAACTGCCACCGCCGCGAGCGCACCGATATACAGCTGACCCTCGGCACCGATATTAAAAAGCCCACCGCGCATCGCCACCGCAAAAGTCAGCGCCGTCAGAATCAACGGTGTTGCGTTTGCAAGAGACTCTGCCCAGCTGTAGAAACTGCCGAAACTGCCTTGAAAAAGTGAGACATAGGCGGCCACCGGGTTATAGCCATATCCCAACATGATCACTGCGCCAATCATCAGACCAATGACGCCGGCCAGAATCGACTCGATGATGGGATGTAATCGCTTGATCAGGATCGCTTTAGCTGTCATCGATGAAGCGGTTAATCCGCTTTCTGTGTATGTCGCGACCCGTTATCGACTCAAACACCAGTGGGACATAGTTGGACGGTTTTTTAAAACAACGGCAAGAAAAAAGGGAGAGAGACGCGCGTCCCTCTCCCTGTCGCCGAAGCAGAACCCATCTCAATTTCAGTCAGGATACTGGGCCCGTATTGCTTTAATCGAGTCCGCGCACCAGTCACACGGAACCTTGGCTTCACCAGAACTGATCTTTCCTTCCAACTCTTCAACTGCCTCCCAGATCCAAGCCGGAACAGCCGCACGCATGGCCCGCCAATTGGCTGTGATCTGGCTTCGATCATTCTCCGAGATCGCGCCTCCCTTAATACCAAAATCAATGAAGTCGCCCAAATCCTGCTGGCGGGAAATTGCGATACCTCCGTTACCCGGTCCGAGGATCCTGACGCCACTCTTGAACGTCCCGTTGGCAACTGACTCGATCACCGAGTACACGCCATAATCCACCCGCTTCATCATGCTGGCCAGCACACGGTGTCCATCACCGAGATAATCCTGATTGGCATCGACACCAATCATGAACGGCGGACCTGCCGTTTTGCCTTTTGCCTCGAGGTGTTCGGTAATGGCTTCTAAATCGCCGATGCCTAGGGGTCCGGCGACGTTGTAGATAAGCCCCGCCCCCTGTGCCAACATAGCCTGCGTTGCCATCTTGCCTTTGGCAATGTCGCTGAAAGTACCCGTGTAGGTCCAAAGGAGTCCAACGTCCGCCGCCTTACCCGTCACTTCGGCAGTTTTCGCATTACCCCAGTGCAGACCAAAACGATACCCTGCTTCGAATTTGTAGAGCACAGGAATTTCAATACCCAATACAACGCCGATCTTGTCGTATCCATAGTGCGCCGCAACCATCGCACCGAGTGCCCCGACCAAAGCTGAACCCTTGTGCTCTTCAAAACCCACTTCCTGAAGATTCGGTTTACCTAACCAGGTCACATCGATGATGGCAAATTTTTGATTCGGAAATTGATCGGTCACTTCGGCCATGGCATCTGCCAGCAGAAATCCAACACCAATAATGAGATCAAATGTATTCGAGCGCGCCGCATTCTGCAGGTTAGGCAAATAATCGGCTGCCGAATTACTCTGAATTTCAACCAGTTCCATACCGAACTTGGCCACCGCTTCATCGGCCCCCTTAAAACCCATGTCGTTGAAGGACAAATCACCTCGTCCTCCCACGTCCACCACTAATGCCACTTTCCCGGCAGCCTGTGCTGTCCCAACCAGCGGTCCACCCACCACTGCAACCACCATAAACAGTACCGCTGCGAGTTTTATACGAAACACCTTCATTAGGTCTCTCCTCCAGGATAATTTTCCCCAACGGTCACTCTAGCGGTGATCTTGCCCCGCATCAACAAATAGCAAACCATGGTGAGTCACAACAGATTCACTTCGTCACCGAAGGGAATGCTGGTTTGCGCACCCAGTCCAATACAGGCTCGCGAAGCGGCCACAACCGCACGCTCAAGATGGGTGGTCCCTGTGTCTCCCTGAGCAATCCCCGCCGCTAGGTACCCCACGAAAGTATCCCCCGCTCCGGTTGTGTCTACCGCTTGGATGGCCGGTGCCGGAAATGTCAGGATCTGCGCGTCGACTACCGCGATCACAGTCCCCGGACCCTGGGTTACCACAACATTGAAATGGTTCGAATCAGCGAGTTGTTCAGCAATGTGGGTGATATCTTTCTGCCGGGGGCTACTCGCTAGGAAAGCCGCTTCGACTTCATTGACGACCAACCAATCGACATGGTTGAGCAGTGCATCGGGGACGTGCGTAGCCGGCGCGAGATTGAAAAGTACCGGCGTGTTCAAATGTTGCGCACGCTGCGCCAGCCGCAAGTTCTGCTCGATCGGGATTTCCTGCTGTAGCACCACGACCCCGGCCTGGTCTATCAGTTCATCGGCAACCTGATCGGATTGGATATCCTGATTCGCACCACTGGCTACTCCAATCAGGTTACAACCGACCTCGTCCACCATGACCACAGCGCAGCCCGTGTTGCGGTTCGACTTGACGGTATAGGACAAATCGACACCGTCTTGCTCGAGCAAAGCAAGTGCCAAAATGCCATGTGCATCATCACCCACCGCTCCGACAAACACGCTGTCAGCACCTGCCCGTCGAGCTGCCAACGCCTGATTAGCGCCTTTCCCACCAGGTAGGGGCTGATAATCGTCCGTCAGCACAGTTTCCCCGCTGATCGGCAGCGCCGATACACGCATGACGAGATCGACGTTAACAGAGCCGAACACCAGCACGCTCGGCCGCGCGCTCATGGCAACGTTGATAACTTCTGTGTCAGCTGTGAGAAAAACGCCTCATCATCCACCGCGTAAGCGACGTGGCAGTTAGCCTGCGCCTCAGTCGCCTGCCACCAATCTGCCACTGTCTGGCCAAGGGTGAGTGGCGAGGCAATCTCAATTTGAACATTGACATGACGACAGGCGAAAAGCGCCGGATCCACGAGATGCGCGATCACACAGGGATCATGCAACGGACCACCGTCAGTTCCATAACGACTGCGATCATAACGACAGTAAAAACTGAGCAAATCGGCCACTACCCTGGCGGTTTGGCCACCACAACTTCTAATAGTCTCAATACGTTCAGGGGTTACCAAAACCTGATGGGTGACATCAAGCCCCATCATCGTGAGCGGCACACCGGATCGGAAAACGACATCCGCTGCGTGAGGATCCACATAAATATTGAACTCAGCTACCGGTGTAACATTGCCAGGATTAATCGCAGCACCACCCATCAGCACAATTTCTCTGATTTTTGGCACGATCTCCGGTGCCCGTCTCATGGCAAGCGCAATGTTCGTCAACGGCCCAATTGGACAGACGGTCACAGCGCCGGCGGGATGAGCCAACAGCGTGTCAATAATGAAATCAACAGCATGCTGATCTCTTAATCGCATGGTGGGCTCTGGCAGACACCGCTCGTCCGGTAAATCAAGGCCCGAGACTCCATGCACTGCCTCAGCCGTCACCAGTGATCGCACCATCGGTCGATCTGCACCGGCATACACCCCAACATCAGAGCGCCCGGCTAACTCGCAAATCTTGAGCGCATTGAGACTTGTCAGCGACAACGGTACGTTGCCGGCAACGCAAGTAATACCCAGCAATTCGAGTTCTGCCGGTGAGGCAAGAGCAAGCAGAATCGCCACCGCATCATCGTGGCCAGGATCACAGTCAAGAATCAGTTTTCTCGGTTGCATCAAGTTGCACGCACAGGACGATCAGCAAAACCCGTGAGTAGTCGAAACGGGTACAAGAGTAGGCCCATCATCAGCAGCTTGGCACAGAAATCGCCCAGGCCCCAACCGATCCAGGGCAACCCTGTACCGGCAAACGCAATGGAGAAAAATAGTGCGGTGTCGACGAGCGAACCGGCAAATGAGGACGCGACCGGCGCCTTCCACCAGTTTTCGCGTCGCAACCGATCAAATATATGGACATCAATCAATTGTGCAATCAGAAAAGCCGTTCCAGAACCTATCGCCACACGCAGCATAGAGCGGGCATCGGGATCATTAAAAAGCGCCTCCAGAACGGTCGCTGAGATCCCATTAGCACGCGCCGCCGCTGTGACAAGCGCATCCGTCAGCGTTAGCAAAACCCCCAGTGCGAAGCCAACATAAACCAACTGACGGGCGTGGCCCGGGCCAAACAGTCGGTTGGTGCTGTCGGTAATCAGAAACGCCACAGGATAGGTAAACGCGCCCCAAGTCAGCCAATCGGAAAGATCGACGGATCCAAATACCACGGCTACTGGGTAGTGAACCAAAAGGTTAGACAGGAAAATAACAAGACCCATGGCTGTGATGGGCAATCCATAGCGGATCACGATGGGAAACCGTTTCAAATGAAAACCTTGCATGGCGAGATCGTTACACCTGAGGGTTATGAAAGCGGCGTTTCCCCGGAGCGGGTCTAACTCGCAAGCGACCGCATCGCAGTATCGAGTCCCGACAACGTCAGCGGGAACATGCGGTCATCGACCAACTCTTTGACCATATGGATGGACTGGGTGTATCCCCAATATGATTCAGGTGTCGGATTAAGCCAGGCCAATCGATCATAGGTACCCGCCACCCGCTGCATCCATGTCGCACCGGCTTCTTCATTAAAATACTCGATGTTTCCCCCGGGGCTGGCGATCTCATAAGGGGCCATCGACGCATCGCCTACAAAAATCACTCGGTAATCGCGCGCGTACTTGTGTAACACATCCCACGTCGCTGTCACTTCACTGTTACGACGCCGGTTGTCTTTCCACACAAAATCATAGATAAAATTGTGAAAATAGAAATAGTCAAGGTGTTTGAACTCGCTGCGTGCGGCAGAAAAAAGCTCTTCACACGATTGCACATAAGGATACATTGAGCCGCCGACATCAATAAAAATTAATACTTTGACCGCATTGTGTCGCTCGGGAATCATCTTGATATCAAGCATCCCGGCGTTTCGTGCAGTCGATTGAATGGTGTCGTCCAGATCGAGTTCCTCCTCGGCACCCGTGCGCGCAAACGCGCGTAATCGCTTCAACGCAACCTTTACATTTCGAGTCCCGAGTTCAACCGAACCATCGAGATTTCTGAACTGTCGCTTGTCCCACACTTTGACGGCCCGGCCCTTTCTACCCTCACCCCCAACACGAATTCCCTCGGGATGATATCCCGCATTGCCAAACGGTGACGTGCCGCCAGTACCAACCCACTTACTACCACCGGAATGCCGCTTCTGCTGCTCCTCCAAGCGTTTCTTGAATTCTTCGATCAGTTTTTCAAGGCCCCCCAGTGACTGGATCTTGTTTTTTTCTTCTTCTGTCAAATATTTTTCAAATTCCGAGCGCAACCAATCTTCTGGTAAAAGCGCCTCTAATACGTCATCAAAGGACTCGAGTTCCTTGAAAAACGCGCCAAAAGCACGATCAAAACGATCGAAGTACTGCTCATCCTTAACCAGCGACGTTCGCGACAGTCGGTAGAAATCATCGATTGACCCAAAGGCAAGACCGCGCGTCATGGCTTCCAGTAACACCAGAAACTCGCGCACCGAAACCGGTACGCCGGCTTTCTTCAGGCTCAGAAAAAAAGTCACCAACATGGACGATCACCCAGTGTCGCGACGAACCATAAAGGCCAGGCGCTGCAAAGTGTGCACATCTTGCTCGTTTTTCAATAGTGCGCCATACAGCGGAGGAATCGCTCGAGTGGGATCACGCTCCTTCAGGATTTCATCTGGAATATCATCCGCCATCAACAACTTTAGCCAGTCAATCAACTCCGAAGTCGTTGGTTTTTTCTTCAACCCCGGCACCTCTCGCACATTAAAAAAAATATCCAGCGCTTCGCTGATGAGCTCTTGCTTAATGCGCGGGTGATGAACCTTAACGATACGCTCCATGGTGTCTCTATCCGGGAAACTGATGAAGTGAAAAAAACACCGCCGCAGAAACGCATCCGGCAATTCTTTTTCATTATTACTGGTGATAATCACGATCGGGCGATTTTTCGCTCGCACCGTTTCACCGGTTTCATAGACGAAGAACTCCATCTGATCAAGTTCAGTCAGGAGATCGTTGGGAAATTCAATATCGGCTTTATCGATCTCATCAATCAACAACACGACGCGCTCATCGGTCTCGAACGCATCCCATAGTTTCCCCCGCTTGATGTAGTTGCCAATGTCCTGGACCCTCTCGTCACCCAGTTGCGAGTCCCGCAGACGTGACACAGCGTCATACTCGTAAAGACCTTGTTGCGCCTTGCTGGTGGACTTAATGTGCCAATTAATCAGTGGCCGGCCGAGGGCGGCCGCCACTTCTTCGGCGAGCATTGTTTTACCCGTACCCGGCTCACCCTTAATCAACAGCGGACGCTCTAGTGTGACCGCCGCGTTAACGGCCATCTGCAAATCTTCGGTCGCGATATAAGTGTCGGTACCCTGAAACCGCATTAGCCCCCCTGCTGGGAATTAGCCCCAGCCGATCAGAAAAAACAACCAAAACCCCTTTCTACGCCGGACTTTCCATCTGCGCCTCGTAACCGCCTTGCGCAGCAAGACCATTCATCTGAGCCCGGTGATAAGCAATGGCCTGTGCCGCCATCAGGTTGTCCTGCTGTCCATTCCATGCCTGCATGGCAGCAGCCTGCAATGCGCGTCCGTAGGAAAATGTCACCGCCCACGGCAATGCGACACCCAGGTGATGCATAGCGTTCAAGTGCGCAGTTGCTTCTTCGTCAGACTGCCCGCCGGAAAGAAAAGCGATGCCTGGCACAGCGGGTGGTACTGTACTGAGCAAGCAACGGAGTGTTTGGCGTGCCACCTCCTCTATACCGGCGCGACCCTTCGCTTCGCTTCCCGAAATCACCATGCTCGGCTTCAACACGATGCCCTCTAGCACGACACCTTGATCCGCGAGCGCTTCAAATACGGTCTGCTGTGCGTGTTGAGTGACCTCAAAACTGCGCTCGATACTGTGGTCACCATCAATCAACACCTCTGGCTCTACGATCGGCACAATATCGTGCTCCTGACACAACGCAGCATAACGAGCCAAGCCATGCGCATTCGCGCTGAAACAGGCCTGACTGGGCAATGTATCGGTAATGGCATAGACCGCACGCCACTTGGCAAAACGCGCGCCTAACTCGCTGTATTCCGCAAGACGAGGCCCTAACCCATCTAACCCCTCGGTGACTTTCTCCCCCGGCCGCAGGGCAAGGTCCTTGGCACCCGCATCGACCTTAATCCCTGGCACGATTCCCTGCTCAGTAAGCACCTCGACGAAGCTTCGCCCATCAACTACGCAGTCGCGTATCGTCTCGTCAAACAAAATTGCTCCACCGATGTGCTGTCCAAGCTTGGGCGTCGTCACCAGCATGGTCCGATATTCGCGCCGCATCTCCGGCGTCGTCGGAATACCAAGCGCCTCGAAACGCTTGTTGCACGTCGGATGGCTTTCATCCATGGCAAGGATGCCTTTACCAGGCGCTACCATCGCTGCGGCGGTGGCCTTCAGGGTGTCGATGTTCATCATGCTCTCCAATCTGTCATCCAAGGTATCAACCGTTATCTATGATTTTCACATCGTTCGCGTTTCAACCACCTTTCTCGCGAACCGTTCGTGCTTCATTTATATCATCAACTGTGATGATCTTCATCGAATTAGTACGTCCGGATATGCCGGACCAATCACCCTGGGTCACAACCAGCCGATCTCCATTCTTGACCATCTGGCGACTTTTTAATTCGGTCATCGCCTGTTGGTTGATGTCATCGGGAGAAAAACCGGTGGGATCAAATGCCACGGGGTAAACGCCGCGGTACAAGGCGGTACGACGCTCAGTTGTCGGCCATCGTGTCATGGCAAAGATCGGGATCGCCGACGTAATTCTTGACATCCACTTGGCCGTTGCACCGGACTCGGTCATTGCCAAAATACCACTGATTGAATAATGATTAGCGGTATACATTGCCGCCATGGCAATGGCCTCGTCCGTGTCACCAAACCGAGCATCGCCTCGTTCACGGGGTGTTGTCACTCCTGCATGCTGTTCCGCACCTTGGCAAATGCGGTCCATAGCCTCAATCACTCTAGGCGGATGTTGCCCCATTGCGGTTTCCGCCGACAACATGACGGCATCCGTTCCATCCAGTACGGCGTTAGCGACATCAAGCACTTCTGCTCGTGTTGGCTGCAGACTGGTCACCATGGACTGCATCATCTGAGTGGCCGTGATAACCACTTTGTTGGTCCGCTGGGCGGCGGCAATCAACCGTTTCTGTACCCCCGGCAGCTCTGCATCACCAATCTCAACGCCCAGGTCCCCTCGGGCCACCATAATGACATCCGATGCATCAATAATAGCGTCGATATTCTCCAGCGCCTCTACGCGCTCAATCTTAGCCACAATGTGCGCCTGACTCCCTGCTTCACGTAACCATTCACGAACGGTCTCGATATCATCAGCATCGCGTACGAAGGACACACCGATATAGTCTGCCGCTACCGTAGCGGCCAATTCGACGTCTTCTCTATCCTTCTCTGTCAAGGCCGGGGCTGTCAGGCCACCCCCTCGCCTGTTAATTCCTTTGTGATCAGACAGTAAGCCGCCTTGGATTACCTTGGTGGTCACCGCTGTATCGGAAAGCGCCTCAACACCCAAAGCCAAGTTTCCGTCATCCAGCAACAGGGTATCCCCCACGACAAGATCCTGAGGCAACCGCCGGTAACTGGTGCCAACGCACGCGGCCGTTCCCTCGCCCGGTGGAAAGGCCACATCGATGGTAAACGGCGCGCCGATCTCGAGCATTACCTGGCCTTGCCTGAAGCGCTCGACACGAATTTTCGGTCCCTGCAGATCCAGCAACAAACCTACGGACCGCCCCTCCGCTGCAGCGCACTGCCGTAAGGCAGCAGCCCGCCGACAGTGCTCCGCTGCGGTTCCGTGAGACAAGTTAATTCTAGCAATGTCAACACCGGCACGAACCACATCGGTCAACACAGCCACCGCATCGGTGGCCGGCCCAAGGGAAGCTACAATTTTGGTTCGCCGCATCAATTTACCCGTGGCCACCGCCGATTTAGCCGTTTGCGCGTGACTCCAGGATCTCTACAGCTGGCAGGGTCTTTCCTTCAAGAAACTCAAGAAACGCACCACCACCGGTGGAAACATAAGAAATTTTTTCACCGAGATTGTACTTGTCAACAGCAGCCAAAGTATCGCCACCACCGGCGATTGAAAATGCACAAGAGTCGGCAATCGCGCGCCCGATGGTCCCCGTGCCGGCCGCGAAGGGATCCAACTCAAAAACCCCTACAGGCCCATTCCACAATATGGTTCCGGCACAACC
>Ga0207966_1000379_pt1 | contig 25936 bp, 28 predicted proteins | sample Knorr_S23_td_NAD_FD_185611 | JGI IMG/M metagenome (GOLD analysis project Ga0207966, IMG submission 185611) | Marine microbial communities from Southern Atlantic Ocean transect - Knorr_S23_td_NADW_ad_2500m_LV_B (SPAdes) (version 2) | ecosystem: Environmental > Aquatic > Marine > Oceanic | place...
TGATGCTTCATCATATTTTTGCTCTGGACTTTCACCTGTAACAAGCAGTGCTTCTACGCACCTGAGTTTTACCGCTGATTTTGCTAGATTTTTCACGTCATCAATATTCATCATTGAAAGCTTGGATTCGCCAATTTCAGCCTTGTATGTACAATAAGAGCACGTATCTCTGCAAAGATTTACGATGTTGAAGAACACCTTTTTAGAAAAAGAGACTACTTTTCCCTTATGACTGTCACGAAGATTACTAGCAACTTTGAAAATTTTTTCTGAATTATATTTTGAATGTGAAAATATTTCGTATGCATCATCTTTTGTGATTTCTCTGCCGTCTAAAACTTGGTTTAATGCTTCAAAATCAAATTCTAATCTACTCAACAGAAATGATGTTTGACTTCAAGTATTTATTTTTGATTTTTAATTATAGATCTGGTCTTTCAACTAATGCCAAAATTATATGCATTATTTCACCATCCCTAAGGATACCCAAAATCATTTCATCCCCGACGGATTTTTCCTCTTGTAAGTGAATCAGAATGTCGCTAATTTTTCTTACCTCCTTGCCATCAACTGAAACTATAATGTCACCATCCGCGGGATATTCCTTATCACCGATTATTTTTATTTCTGAGACTCCCTTCAATCCAGCTATTTCCGCTGGACTGCCTGGTACAACTGTAACTATCAAAAATCCTTTTGATTGGTCTAGATCACGGACTTTGGCTAGTTCAGGATCAATGTCTTTTCCAGAAATACCAATCCATGGGTGGGAGTATTTTCCCTTTTCAATTAAAACAGGAACTACTTTTAAGATTGTATTAGAAGGAACTGCAAACCCAATTCCAGCAGATTGTCCAGTTCCAGATTGGATTGCAGTGTTGATTCCCATAACTTTTCCTGCCATGTTCAATAATGGTCCGCCAGAGTTTCCTGGGTTTATTGCGGCATCAGTTTGAATCACATTGGGAATTGAAAACCCTGTGTCTTGAGAAGGCAGTAATCGTCCTATCTGGCTTACTATTCCTGAAGTCATTGAGCCAGAAAGACCAAATGGATTGCCAATTGCTGCCACTTGCTCACCAACCTTGAGAGTGGAGGAGTCACCCATTTGCAAAGGATGTAAGTAACGTGGTTTCTCTTCAACTTTGATAACCGCTATGTCAGTAAATTTGTCTAAACCTATTATCTGTGCATTGTATTGACTTCCATCTAGGAATGTTATCGTCACACTACTAGCACTCTCAACTACGTGCGCATTAGTTATGATGTGACCTAAATCATCAAAAACAAAACCTGATCCAAGGCTACCTGTTTCTCGAGACGAATTAATTTTATCGACGTCAATTCTTACCACACCACTTTCAGATTTTTCAAATAATTCCACAAGAGTGAAACTCTTTTTTGTTGAAAGTATTGTTTCATCACCAAACTTTGTAACGTCATGTCCATTTGAAATAATCAAATCAGGAGTCAAAATTTGTTGGGCAGGCATTAGGACAAACGCAAAAATCAATATCACTGCAGCAGCTCCAATCACTCCTCCTACAATGAATCCTGATTTTGTCAAGTGTATACCTCCTCAAGTTTTTGACTATAAATTATACTATACATTAATCGATTTTTGAATTTGATCCTTCATATAATATGTCCTACCCCTCCATGATACTGCATCTTTACTAGTTGCTTGAAGCAAACCCGCAAAAAAACCACAAACTACAATAAAGCATCCTACGGGTACAAATAACGAATACTTCATTCCTGAACCTACACCCTTTGCAGCATCTAACATTCCTCCTGTGTATACTAGTACAGATGCAGTCACAGCTATCACAAAAAGAACTGATGACGAAATACCTATGTTAAGAAAAATTGCTGAATATACAAGTAATGGAAATGGCATGAAGAGTAAAAATAAAACCGCAAAAGAACTTCCCACTGCAGTTTTTGCATTTTGTAGATAAAGTGGTATCATGAGTCTTTTCAGCGCATTCCACAGGGTAAAAGAATCTCTTGCCCAAACTGCATCGATAAGGTGCTTGCCGTCAACCATTCGCATTTTAAACCCAGATTCTTTTACCTTTTTTCCTAACGCACCGTCTTCAATAAGTTCCCTCTTTACGCCTTCATGCGTCCCTACTGAATCATAGGTTGATTTTTTGATAATGAAAAAACTTCCAAAAAAATATCCTGTATTTTTTGATGCGTCATTAACCCGTAAGGCAGAAAACCGTGTATGCAAGAATATAGAAATAATCGGAAGTGTAATTTTAGTTATAGAATCTAAACATAGCATTTTTGGAATAACTGTCAAGGCATCTAGTTCTAATGATAATAAATGAGATACGGCCAGTGATACTACAGAAGTTGCGTGCTTAGTGTCAGAGTCCGTAAACAAAAACAAATCACCAGTGGCTTTTTTGTATCCCTCCATACATGCCCAATTTTTTCCTATCCATTCTTCTGGCTTTGGTCTCGCATCTACATGGATCAATTTGGGAAATTTTTCAGCATACTTTTTGATTATGGTTCCAGTTGAATCATCTGATGAGTCATTAATTACTATAATTTCGTAATTAGTGTAATCTTGATTTAAGAGAGAATCAAGACAATTAGCAATAAATTTTTCCTCATTTCTGGCTGGTAAAATTATAGATACTTTGGGACTTTCATGCTCTTTTTTTTTGAATTTATCCAAAAACGGTGTTTGTTGGAATGTCCTAAACATCGATTTGATTAAAAAAATCCATGTTGCTGATACACCAATTAAAATTGCCACAAATATGTAATTGAAAATATCTAGTGCCAGGTTCATAAATTACTGACTCTCAGCTTCTAGTTTTATAGATTCAAGCGCTTGTTCTGTTCCACTTTTCACGTGTTTCGTTATCATACCTGTAAACATGCCAGCTAGACCAGACATTTTAATGTCCCAATTGGCTTCAAGTGTCAAATTACTTTCCTTGGGTTTGAGGCTTAATGTTTTTGAGCCCTTAATGATCCCTTGAGTAAATTCAGCGTAAATTTTTTCTTTAGGATACAATGTAATTTTTTGCATGCATTTGGAATCTCTGAACGCAATAATGATTTCTCTAGTTATCTCATTCCCATCTTTTGATATAGTCCTGGTTTCTTTAGTGCCTTTCCAAAATTTTGGCTCGTTATCAAGATCTGAAATTATGTTCCAAACCGTATCTACAGAAGCGGTGATGTCAACAGACGTGTTTATTTCTGCCATATCATCTGTAATGTTTTTCAAAATATTAGTCTTTGATTTCGAAATTGATTTTAAACCGGTAAACAAGGGAAAGTTATGTCTGTTAGTTATGATGATTTTAAGAAACTGGACATACGAGTTGGGAGCATACTCGAAGTGGAAAAAATTCCAGGCAAAACAAGAATTATCAAAGGTGTGGTTGATCTTGGCAATGAAACACGGAATGTAATTATAGGAGGTGCTGAGTTTTATGAGCCACAAGACTTGGTTGGTAAAACTGTAATTGTTATTGCTAACTTGGAAACAAAGAAAATTGCTGGGATAGAATCAAACGCTATGCTCTTAGCTGCTGATGTAAACGACAAACCATTTTGGCTAACCGTAGACAGTAATGTACCAGCTGGAACAAAAATCAAGTAGCAAATGTTTTAATTTGATCGAAGATTCGATTTGTTTGTGGATTTTAGCGATTTAGATATACTTGATGAATTTTTCGGAATGGGTGATGATTCAAACCCACTTATGATGCTAATTTGGATTCTTCCGATAATTCTTTTTGTGTTTTATGGCCAGCGAATACAATTAATTATCACATCAACAGATATTAAAAAAAAACTTGCTCAACTAGAACAATTTAGAAATGATTCAAGAAGTGAACTGATTGAATATATTAAAAAAGATTTGGGAGTCAAAGACGACGTAACTCAGAAACTTGATAGAATATTTGATTACTTTACCATCATGCCGATAGACATTGACCCAAATGGTATAATTCCTAAGATTCACCGTCTAATCCGTTCAAGGGAAGATACTACCAGGAAGCAAATTCAGTTATTATTCTCTGAAATTGATACAATGGAGATTACTAAGATTCAAAACTTGTTGGAAATTGTTACATACCTGCAACTTTTGCACAAAATTGTAAGGCACTTATTTTTAACTGCAAAAAAACAAAACAACTATCCTTTGATACTACCACTGCAGATGATGTTGCCATTCATTATGGAGCAGGCTGAAGCACTCAAAGATGCAATCCCCGCATTTAAGCTTGGGCAACCAATAGGTGATGGGATTGGTCCACTTGTAGTAGGTGAAATGATGCTTGATACAAAAAAACAGAGAGTTGAATTTGAAACCGTTTATAGTGAGTCAAAATTTGAGGGCAGAAAATTAATCCTGCTCAAGGCTGAAGGACCATTTGCTACTGTTGGTAGGCCAGCTGAGGCTGTTGAATTTCTTGTTGAAAAATACAAGCCTGACATTATTGTGATGATTGACGCCGCGTTAAAACTAGAAGGTGAAGATTCAGGAACTGTGTCACAAGGATTTGGGGCTGCAATCGGTGGAATTGGCACTGACAGATTTAAAATCGAGGAACTTGCTACAAAATTTGACATTCCTATTTTTTCAATTGTGGTAAAACAATCAGTAAAAGAAGCAATAACTCTCATGACAAAAGAAATTGCCGACAAAGCTGAAAATGTCAAAACACAAGTTCATGAAATGATCACTGATAATACAAGCCATGGTCAAACTGCACTTGTTATAGGTGTGGGAAACACTTTGGGGGTATCCCAGTAATGTTTAACAAAAACGAAAATATGGAATCATACACTTTAGAACAATGCGGTTCCTGTAGGAAACAATTCAAGCGTAAATTTTCCAAGGGGGATTTTGTTTTCAAGATTATGTCAAAATGTTCATCATGTCAGGGACAAGTAGTAATCACAAAGATTTTTGCTGATACACTTATCCCATAGTAGTTACTGTGACGCCAGTTTTGGTTGGAATAAACGTATGTTCTGCTTGAGCAACTGTTTTGCCATGAGCCTCAACAAGAATAGCATATGCGTGAACTACTTTCTTTTTAACCAAAATTTCTAGTAGTTCTCTTGCTTCCTTTTCTTCCCATTCTTTAACAAGCCACCTTAGTGCAAATGGTAACATGTTAAAGTTATTCCAGATATATTCTACCAATCTATCTGCCTTTTCATCTTTGGTTTTTTTTCTTGAAGATAAGGCATAGATATTTTTAATTTTACCATTACGGACAAATCCCAAGCCATTCTTAGTCGTAACAAACGGCTCACACGCAAATGCCTCATTTTCTGAAAACAAAAATGAGCCTATTGTCCACATGTTAGGAACAGTTTTTCCCGCATGTATTGTGTATTGATCAAGGGAGTGGCCACTTAGATTAGCAATCGGTTTCAATCCCATATCCATTATTGTTTTTTGAATTTTTCTACCAACATCTTTTGATTTTACACCAACCTTGATCATGGACATTGCATTTTGTAGTGCATTTTCTGCTGCCTGAACAAGCAAATCGTATTGTGGATCATAATTTACCGTTACTGCGGTATCTGCAATATAGCCATTGATTTGTGCCCCGAGATCAATTTTGATCAAATCTGTGTCTGAAACTGTTTTGGGATCATTTGGTTCAGCTGTATAATGAGCTGCAATTTCATTTAGACTGGTATTTACAGGAAATGCACATTTAGCACCTCTCTTAATAATTTCTGATTCAACATACTCACAAATATCTTCTAAAGTAAAACCAATCCAATTTTTTCTACGAACATTTTCCCTTACTTCCCCAGCTATACTTCCAGCCTTTAGGTAATTCTCAATCTGCAACATGTTATCTCATTTTTTAAGTTATTAAAATCATACATTAATTAATTAAATTTAAATTCAAAATAGGAATGAACAAGCAAATTAGTTTTATTTTAAAGCGTTCTTTTTTATTTGGATGCCTCATCATCTCTTTTTCACTATTTGGATTTATTCTGGAGGTTGAGAAAACTCCGACTTCATTTCAGTTTGTAAACCCTATCGAAGTATTACGTTTTCTTAGCATAGAACATTTTGCTGGCCATATAGTGTGGGGACTAATGGTAGGATTTGTCACCCTAAGCTTTAGGTATATCATCCTCACCGGTTTTTTTGCTATTTTGGTTGACGCGGACAACTTGTTGAAAATACTGGGTCTTGAAGAATCATTCAGGATGGCACATTCCATTCCATTTGGAATTTTAGCTGCAGTTGTGATGATGTTAGTTTTCGGAAGAAAAGATTGGAGATTGGCAGCTATATCTTTCGGAGCGATTTTAACTCATATTTCATTTGATATCATTTCTGGACGTTCTGGGAGTTTTCGAATTTTCTCACCGTTTTACATCGAAAATATATATTTTCAGGAGTTTTACTGGATCATTTTTCTTTTGGCGGGATTTATTTTGGTTGGCATTGTTACTTTTTTTACACGACATAAACAGCAGGTAGCTTAAATTGGGCGTGAAATTTTGTCACACAGAGGGAACGTGGTCTAGCTTGGTATGATTCGGGCTTTGGGTGCCTGAGGTCGCAGGTTCGAATCCTGCCGTTCCCATTATCTTTTTATCAAAATCTTCTTGATACCTTATTGTGCATATACAGGTATTGATGTTAAAGCAGGATGACCCAAAAAAATGCACTGCTGCAAAATTAGTAAAATTTGGACTTGCAAAACCTATTAACCAAATAACTTCTCGCACACTTGTCTTAGATCCATTTTCAAAAAAAACATTGTTGAAATCAGATAAAAAACTTATCAGCTCTATTACTGCTATTGATTGTTCTTGGAATCTTACTATCACTGTGTTCAGCAAGAAATTTTCCGGCATCCATAGAAAACTTCCACCATTATTAGCTGGTAATCCTGTTAACTATTCTAAATTAAATAAATTGACCACTGTAGAGGCATTGGCAGCTGCAGTTTACATAATGGGTGATTTTACCCTAGCGTCTTTACTACTTGACAAATTCAAGTGGGGTCACACGTTTTATGCGTTAAATAAAAACCTCCTAAATGATTATTGTAAAGCGGAATCTGCATCTAACATTTTTGAAATTTGTGGTGAATATGGTCTTGCTGGCTCTGCGGTCGCTGATATTTGATTAATAGTTCTAATAACTACAGTTTTACTCATGACTAGGGAGTAAAATTTCCTTTAGATTAAGCTCATGTTCTACAAGTGCTACAGATTTATTCAAGTGTAATCTCAATCGGTTCGATAATGAGTAGTGAAACAAAGTCATCTGGACTAATCCGAAGTCTTTCTCTTTCACAGGCAATAATGATAGGCGTTGCCTCAATGATCGGTGGAGCAATCTTCGTGCTAGTAGGACCTGGTATAGATGCAGCAGGACCTGCTTTGATAATCGCATTTCTTCTTAATGGTTTTATCACCCTCTTTACTGCATTAACTTACGCTGAACTTGGTTCCGCATTACCTGCTACAGGTGGGGGTTACAAATGGGTAAGAGAAGGGCTTCCTAGACCAAATTCATATCTGAGTGGCTGGATGGCGTGGTTTGCACATACTATCGCAGGCAGTCTATATGCTGTTGCATTTGGAACGTTTCTTGGACATTTGTTAAAGTCTGCTGAAATAATTGATAATGCATCCGGATTACCACTTGAAAAGATCTTTGCGGCAATTGCAATTGCGGTATTTGCTTTTGTTAATGTTAGAGGATCTTCACACACAGGGAAGGTGGGAAGTGCGATTACATTTTCCCAATTAGTGATTATTGGTATCTTGATAATTGCCGCCCTAGTAGCTATGACGTTCGTAAATCCTAATTGGCCTGGAAACTTTCAAGACTTTTTTCCTAATGGCACAATGGGATTGGTGCTTGCAATGGGTATAACATTCATCGCCTTTGAGGGCTATGAAATAATTGCGCAAGCTGGGGATGAGATTAAAAAACCGAAAAAAAATATTCCCAAAGCCATTCTTATCTCCTTAGGAATTGTGTTATCTATTTACGTGCTGTTTGCATTTGTCTTTATTGGAGGCTTGGATCCCATGCAGTTGGGACAACCTGCATGGGAGTTTATTGGGGGATATGGAGAGCTTGGAATTATTGAAGCTGCTGAATACTATCTTCCATTTGGCGCTCTAATTGTACTGGCTGGGGGATTTGTTTCAACACTTGCTGCGCTGAATGCAACAACATTCGCTGCAAGTCGTGTCTCTTTTGCTATGGGAAGAAATCATGATCTACCACCAGTTTTTAACCGCTTACATAAAAAATACCGTACACCATATGTTTCCACAATTTGTTCGGCCATAGTTATGATGGTTTTAGCTATGTTATTTGATCTAACAATGATTGCACTTGCCGCCAGTGTCATGTTTTTGTTTTTGTTTGCACAGGTTAATGTAGCCTGTATTACAATACGAAGACTTGCCAAAGAAAAAAAGTTGGTTTATGGTTTTAAAACGCCATTATTTCCTTTAGTTCCAGTTGTTGGTTTTGCCCTTGTTTCTATCCTGGCTGTTTATCTATTATTCTCTCAACCGCTTAGCTGGTTAATTGCTATTGTTTGGGTGGGAATAGGTTTCTTGATTTACAAATTGTATACGTCAAGGAAAGAGAAAGAATATCATGCGCCTCTTGTGTTCAACCAATCACCTGAAGAAAGAAAGGAGTATAGAATTTTAGTTGTTTTTAAGAAACGAACGGCAACTAGACTAGTCAAACTTGCTGAGGCAATATCTGATCAGAAAGATGGTGAAATATCTTTTCTTAACGTTATAACCGTTCCAAAACAAACCCCTTTGTCTTTTGCAAACAAATCAGGTGAAACTGGTATCGATGTATTTGATAAATTTAAGAAATCAATCTCTCATTCAATACGGCATAGATATCTAGTTAGACTTTGTCATGATCCTACTGAAGCAATTCTAGCCACAGCAGAGGAACAGAGTATTAACACGTTAATAGTGGATTTTTCCTTCCTGCGGAATAATAGAAAATTACTGTCACTGACTACTTGTGATATAATTGGGGTAAAATTAAGAAAAAATTTTGCTAAGGATATTTCTAATCTCATTGTTTCATATGACAGTGGACGTCATTCAAACCTTGGGCTTGAAATTGCAGCTGCAATCTCAAAACAACACCAAAGTAAAATTAGAGTCGTTCGTGGTATAAACCGGTCTCCTAAAATTGAGACTGAGATTGTTAACAAAATTAATGACGTGATGTTCAGTCTTGATATAAAAAAGATACAGTTTGAAGAGGTAGAGCCCAAAACAAAAAATATGCTGGTATCATCTGAACTCTTGAAGAACTTTGGCCGAACCAAAACGGGCATTGTGATTTTAGGCGCAGGGAACCAGGCTGATACAGCTTTTAGCCCGAAAACATTGGAATTAGCAGACAAATCAAACAAGTCAACAATTATTGTGCGTAATCATATGTTCTCAGAATTTCATGCGAGATCATTTTGGAATGTATTCATGCAGATATTAAAACAAAACAAGTATCTTTACCGTACATACATAGAGTGTTTAGCATTTGTATACATGATTAAACCTAAGAAGAAGATTGAAAAGTATAACGAAGATTACTTTGAATCTCGATTATAAGAAATGTTGAAATTACCTATTTTTTAATCCTAATCAAGTGTGAGCTAGTGGACGAAACGCTGCTACGGCAGAGGAAACTCCTCCCTTCATACAGGAAATGTGATCTGTAGATAGATAGTCAGAGATGGCTGGCAACAGAACAGAAAAAAATCCCATCTGGAGTACAGTGATGGTACTGCCTGAGGTTTCCAGAGACGGAATGAAAATCTGCCCCACATGAAGCAAGGTCAAATCGAACCATAGGTTCCTGTAACAGGTTCAGGTAGACCGCATAGCGAAATATCGTTTAGAACAGAAGGAGGGTTACGGCTAGCACTCACTTATTTTTTTGGTTTGAAGCCTTTTGGCATGGCGCCACCTGTTGTACTGGCTGATTCAGATTTTTCTTCAACTTGTGGCTTATCGTCACTATAATAGTTTCTATGTTGATCATAATCATCTAGCCCTTTTACTTGAGCTTCACCCCTAACTGTTTGGTATCCACCAGAGCTTGCACTTGTTGCAGTAGCAGTAAGATCCTTTGGATCAATTCCAATCTGATCATAATGTCCTTTCTCTTTTGATAGTTTTCTCCAACTCATCAGCATCATTGCAACACCACCAACACCTGCCATACCAGCCATGCCATACAGAATAAAGGCTGGGAATTCTCCAGCTGATGTTGTTGCATAACCTTCAGGTGCATTTGGTGTCACACCAAAAATTTCTGAAGTTCCTAAAATATCTCTGTTTGCGAATCCAATTATGTCTATACTTGCATTAGCAGAAGATTCTATGGATTTTATCACGTACACTTTGTCACTAGTAAATGTAGATTCATTTACTTGTTCTCTAATCAATCCCTCCCGAAGACTGCTTTCTCCCATTGTAAATGAAGAAAGTACACTACCTGTAACAAAACCATGTTGTGCTGCATCTACACCAATTCCAGTAGGATCAAACAAAAAGTGCCAGTTTCCAATTGGTTGTGCTTTTATTCCGTCACCATCCATCAATCTAGCAGTAAGAAGTTCACCTGAATCACCAGCCTTCATTGATAAACCCATTGATGGAATGAAAGTTTCAATAGCAGAAATTGGTATGTTAATTTCAACATCACCATACATTGGTGCAGAGATTACAACTGGTCCGAGAGCTCCAAACCCTCTCCAGTCTACGTCTATTAGCGTTGGTGAATTATCATGACCAGCTGTAATTACAAAATTTTGAATCGTTGGTCGCAACACAATCTTATAGTCTATTGATGCACTTCCACTTCTTCCAGTCAAGGTTGCAAGATATTCTAAATCCAAGTCAATAATTTGTGCTTGACTGCCTTGTGATAGGATATATGAATTCAAGTTTGCAATCAGCGAACTCATGCCAGGAGTATATGAAGACGCAGTAAATGATATTTTGTCACTTTTTCCAGCCAATGCATCAGCCAACTTTCCACCCTGTGAATAATCCAAAACAATTGATCTTTGATATGTCATCTTAGCAACTGCAGTGTCTGAATTAGGATCTATCGTAACTTCTAGCTGGGATGATGCCAATGCTGGAGCTAAACCACTAATAGCAATAATAGCAGTCAGAAAAAGCATTATACTTAATCTAACAACAGCCATAAAACTTTGCATATTTTTTAATTAATTAACCTTTTCGCAAAAACCCCAAAAACCATCTATTGAAAAAGTAATATTGGTAGACATCATTCCACTATAATGTTCTGATAAAAAATGATTACAATTCTAGCTGGCGGTACGGGATCTGTTAAACTTGTAAGAGGATTTGCCTCTCAGAGGTCTGACGTTAACGTAATAGCAAATGTAGGTGATGATTATTGGCTTTATGGGATGTACATCTGTCCAGATATTGATACAATCATTTACGGATTAGCAGATCTGCTAGACCAGGACAAAGGCTGGGGTATTAAAAAAGACACATTTGGATTTTTAAGACAAATGGAGATTTTTGGTGAAGAGACATGGTTTAGGATTGGTGATAGAGATACTGCCACGCATCTTACCAGAACTAACATGCTAAAAAATGGTAAAAGTCTAAGTGCAATCACCAAGTGGATGTGCGAAAAATTTGCAATTGAGACTAAGATTATCCCAGTTACTGATAATACAGTATCAACTAGAATTACAACTAGCAAGGGCAAACTACACCTACAGGAATACTGGGTAAAGTATCGTGGAATGGATCCGGTAGAAGGGATTGAATATGAGGGTATAGAAAAAGCTCGTCCTAATCCTGAAGCTATAGCTGCCATACATGACTCTGAACTTGTAATTATTGCCCCTGGTAATCCTTTAACCAGTATAGGCCCAATGATGATGATGAAAGGAATTAAAAAAGAATTATCCAAAAACAAACGCAAAGTAGTAGCGGTAAGCCCAATTATTGGTGGTAAGGCAGTTAGTGGACCTGCTGGGAAATACATGGAGGCAGCTGGTATTGAAGTTTCAGCATACGGTATTGCAAAATGGTATGCAGAAGTTTGCTCCAAATTAGTCATAGATACTAGAGATCGTATACAAACAAAGAAAATTGAGTCATTGAACGTGAGCGTGTATGATACCAAAATAAAAATGACAAATAAAAAAGATGAAGATGCGCTTGCATCATTTTTACTAAAACAAATACGCATATAGATTGAAAACATGTGCAATAATACCAGTAAAGACTTTTTCCGTGGCCAAAACAAGATTAAAACTTTCTAAAACTCGGAAAGAAGAAATATGCAAAGCAATGCTTGAAGAAGTATTAGACACCGTATCAAAGTCTCAACTCATTGACAAAATTATCCTAGTGTCAAAAGATGAAACAATACTTAAACTTGGCAGACAATTTAATGCTGTGGAAATTTTTGATGACGAATCAGGCGTTAACCATGCTGTACATTTAGCGGACCAATACATTTTGGATAACAAGTACGACCGTTCGGTCATCTTTCCTCAAGATATACCGATAATGAGATCTTCTGACATAGATAATCTATTGGGTTTTCGTGAATCCGAAAATTCTGTAATAATTGTTCCATCAAGACAATTGAACGGAACCAATGCGTTAGTGAGGTGTTCTACCAATATAATGAAAACACAATATGATAGAGGTAGCTATGTATTTCAATTGGATGCTGCGAAAGCAGCATCTCAAAACGTATCGGTTGCATTAATTCGTCGAATAATGTTGGATATAGATGATGAGCATGATCTTACATTCATGTTAAATCAAAATGAAAAACCAGATTTCTGTAAAAGAATCAGCAATTTTCAATACTAACGGTTTTGATATATTATTAACAATTAATCGAAAGTATTCTTCAACCTACTAGTTCCTATCCTTGTTTCTTCTTTCTTTTTCTTCTGATTGATATAATTATTCCAACTATTATTGCACCAATGATTATTGAAAGTATCCCCACATATGGTGTATCTACAGTTTCACTTTCAGATTGTAAAATGGGAACGTCTGGAAGAGTTGCCTGTCCTTCAACCACAAGAAAGCTGGTAGTATAGCTGTCAGGCCTTAATACCTCGTCAGATGACGCAAAGATCTTTAGTGTGTTTGCTCCAACATCAAGGTGTGAAGCCTCTTCATGTGTAATCATAATTTCGTATATATTGTCACTAGCATATGAAACGGAAGGCGAGTTAACCCCTGATGTAACTGTCTCACTTTTAGAATTTGTGACAAAATAATGAATCTTGGATGAATCCGTCGCCTGAATTTGGATGGTGAATTGTTTTCCCAAGTTTACAACATCTGAAATTTCAACACCAGTGATTTTTGGAAATTTAATCTGTTCGAACTCTTCCCACTTACCAGATTCGAACGGATATCCGACTGAGTCAAACGACTTGATGGTTATCGTCCTTGACTCCGGGGAAAAGTTATCTAGATAAAACGGACCGTTACTAATTACACCGTGATTATTTTGCTCAATCCATTCTATTGCTGCGTCATAGCGCCCTTCAAAGTATTGCCAGTCATATTGAGAATTTTCTAATGAGGGTGGGATATAGCCCGATTCTTTGAATTCTGTAAGATACTGCTGTATGATCTTTGAGTCAATTGGAACTATGAGTGAAAGCCAGTTTACGCTTTTGCTGATTGAGCCCGAGCGTGAAAATGACACCTTGCCGTCAAGTACAGCCTGCTCCGAGGCTGCCATAATCTCCCAAGGCATACTGCTCCAAGGAGTTGACCATGAAGCGATTTCAGCCTCATCAAAGTGCCAATAATTAGCATAAACTTCAATTGTGTCATTATCAATCTGTTTTATTCCAACCAATGTTTTCGCATTCTGTGCTGCTTGTGGTGAAAATTCAGAATCATATGTCTTGTCGTTTTGAAGCTGTTCAGAACCCCATTCCAACAAAAAGTACATGGTATACAATATGTCATTCATGTCCATGCTTTGTTCATGGTGCCAGTTGCCAAGTATAAGATCAAATGTAACCTTACTTGTGGCTTCCTGGTCAGTTCCAACTTTTTTCCATCTTTGATTTGCTATGTCCCAGATAATTGCATCCTCGGGAACCGTGATCTTACTATCACTGCCAAAATTTTCAACCTGCCACTCGGTTCTTATCGGAATTGTCTTACCAGTAAATGGATGGCTGAAAACACCTGGATCGTAAAGGTTTAGCCATATTTGATTACTGTACACATCACTAAATCCGCCAATTGGATTCCAAGATCCTTGGTAGATTTGTTTCACACCAATCATCAACGTATCAGTGTCAGATTTTACGTTAATTGGGGTAAACCTAGTTGGAACGCCTGCACCAAGAGCATTGATGATACCATCAATGCTGTCGTTTGCAACATACTGGTCTGTCTTGCTAGCAAGAAATATTCGAACAGATTCATTAATTCCTTCCTTTGTTGCATCCTCTATTAGCGAAATCCTTTCTTCTGCAGATTTAAAATCACTTACATAGATTTTTTTTGTTATAGAGTCAAGATAGTCATTTTTGTAATTCCAGTAAGTCGGATCATTGTTTCCTGGCATGTTAGAAAACCATGGGGAGTACATTTGTGCAAGTCCAACAGAGTCATACTTTGCAAATCCTGAGCTTCCCCAACCTTCAGTATACAAATGCCATTTTTGATCTGCCGGATCTGAACCATAAACAACAACAAACGCCTTGTTAAGATCCCCAAAATCCTTGTTTACTTTAAAACCAATCTTTTCAAGCTCTGAAGAGAGAATCTCCCCTATGGATTTTCTAACTGGATCATCGCTTCTAATGAAAAACGTGATTTCAACCTGTTTTCCATCATGATACCAAGTACCATCAATTTTTTCAGCACCTGCTTTCTCAAGTTCCTTGGTAATTAGCTGGTTTGCTAGGGATGGATTGTATTTGAAATGAAACGATTCAAGCTCGTCAATTATTGAAAGATAGTCTGCGGCAAATGCTCCATAATTTGAAATCATGGTTCTGCCATAACCTCCAATAAGCTCGTTAACAATAAACTTCTTATCGATCAGATAATTTAGTGCAAATCTTACCTCCTTAATTGAAAACGGATTGAAAGACTCGGAAACTGAAGGGTTTGTCAGTATGCTATATGACCCGCCGGTAGATTCGAAAACCTGAATTCCCTCCCTGGACTTTTCCGTCTCAATTCTATCCGAGGAAACCCGAAAGTAGTATATGTCAAGATTGCCGTTACGAATTTCCCCAAGGGCAGTGTTTTCATCCAAATACTGGATAAACTGAACCTGATCTACAAATGTACCTTTTTCGGCAAATGCTACGGGAAATGCAATCAGTGCTAGTATGGCAACTAGCCAAAATTTCATGTCAGACATAGTATATCATCATAATTTAAAGTTCATTTGTACTAAAAACTATAAGATTTTAAAATCAAAAGCAAGCAGTTTTTTAGTTGAACACAAAATTACTTATGCAGGCAATTAGCGGTGTAATACCTGGCGGTATATCCACAAAAGATTTTGCGGCGATTATATCTACCGATAAAAACACGGCAGAAAAAATTCTTGACATGCTAACTCAAAATGGAATTGGTCAAACTATTGGAAACTTGGTAAACTTTGAGGATGGTGACAAGCTCAAGACGGCGCTTTTTGCCATAAAGAACGGCGTACCTATTGAGGAAGTTTCACGGTATATTGATTGGAAAGATTTTGAAGGGCTGGTAGCTGAAATACTTGATTCAAAGCACTTTGATGTCTTACGGAATTTTAGGCTGACAAAACCCACAATGGAAATAGATGTTGTAGGCGTGCGCCTTGGGATAGCACTCATCATTGATTGCAAGCACTGGAAAAGACTAAGTCACTCTGCACTTGAGACAATTGTTGTAAAGCAGGTAGAACGCGTGAAACATTACATATCAAACGCAAAAGATGTGATTGCTGCACCAGTTATTGTTACATTAAATCAGGAAGAAACTAGTTTTATCAGCAAGGTTCCAATTGTGCCTATCTTACAGCTTTCTTCATTTATTGACGAGTTTTATGGCAGCATGGAAGAGATCAAAACCATAGAAAAATAGATAGTAAAAATATACCAACACAACCAATCATGAATCCCTTTGTAATTCTTAACGAAGTGTCAAGTGCCTTGGAAATATGTTCGAAGATTCCTGAACCCATGACTCTTACTTTTGACTTATTTTCTAAAATTTCAAATTTGCCCGTAGTGATATTTTTTTCCGCCTCTCTTGCAATAGACAGACACCAGTTTGCTAATATTTCTGGTTTGGTAATAAATCCTAATTGGTAGTAACCATTTCTGTTTCTTACACCCATTGTTGTAAAATGAGTATCAGAAGTAAACATTTCAACTAGATCACATCCATTGTTTTGTAGATGTGTTACAATTTTTTCGCGTACGCCATTTTCTATGTTATTAGCATCAGCCCAACACAAAAAGTACTTCTTTTGAGCAAAGGCAAGACACAGTATTCCTATACCCCCACCGGCAAGATCACTCGTTTGTATGTTCAAAGATTTTGAGTTTGCATAACCATATCGAAGAGGGTAGCTTGTTTTTGTGATAAGAATATCAAGGACAGATTTTGCAGCTGATAACATATCCTGCGAGTCATCCTGTGATATCTCACCACCCATAGCATTGTGAGTATCAACAACAAACACATTCTGAAAATTCCTATTTTTCGCTATTTGTTCAATCTCGGTCTTTATGAAGAGTGGAACATCTTCCATACCGTGTGGTGATAAGGAAAGAAACAAAATTGCTGTTGAATCAAAGCGCATACCTACAGCACGCGCCCTGTTTATCTGTGCAGTGACAGGTTCTGTACATGTAAGACCTTTTGTTGAAACGGAGCTCTGTAACAGTCCATCTAGATATGTTTTCACATCTTGTTGTGATGGTAGATTAAGTGAATGATCAGATACACTATGTAATACCATTGCAGATGAATTCATAGTTTTATAGATTTGATAAGGTATATCACTTCCACCAACGGGGTGAAATGGACCTGGATGAAGGTCTGGAAGTATCATGCGAAAATCATTTTTGTTATCATCCGTATAGAAACGGATTTGAGATGTGGAAATTTGTAATGGTTTTGACGACTCAAGAATTATTGATTCCATATCACTTGGATCATTTTGTGATACTGACTGCAGATATGCCTGCAACAAATGATGCGTACTTTTTATTCCCGGCAGTCCAGTTCTATTTGTAAAATAAGACCAAAAAACGGCAACAGTTAGAAACACAATTCCAAATGTTAAAGTTTCCACATTATATAGAACAGACCACATATCAATTGGGATTAGAACAAGAAACATTGCTAGTGGTTGAACAAAGCATAGTACACATGATTTTTTTAAACTGATGCCAAGTGAGGTGGTCATAATTCCAATTCTAAAACTGGAAAAAATGAACATACCAATTGCAATGTAAAACAAAGAGAGTTCTTTTGAGATTATCATAGCTCCTAAAATTCCAGCAACCACAGTGATTAGCCATAACACACTTCCAAAAAATGACATATGTAATGACTTTGAATACTCTTTGTGTCTTGTAAAACGCGAATCAAAATATTGTGTTGCAAGCAATACAGCAATTACTGCAGGAAGATGATAGAGTATTTCATAATTTGCAATATAGTTGTTGAGAGCAAGGGCCGATATTATAGATGCTATTCCAATTGACGCAAACAGTGAAACATAAAACGATGCCGGGTTTATCAGTGTAAACGAATATCTCCTGTGAATATTCTCAATATCATTACTATCGGACATAGCATCACGGGACAAGAAGGAATTCTAATGCCCACGAAATTATAATAATACTTATCGGCATAGAAATGGCTATTTTTGGATCAATTTTAACTCCTTTTGTTTCATCCTCAAAAAATCTCAACAGTCCAGCACTAGATGCCGGAAGTGGTGCGTTTTTCTTATCAGCCATATCTTATTTTTCAGATTAAAGGTAAAAATAAAAACTTTTGTTAATTTTCCTTTAATTTTGCTATAATTGCTATTAGATCATCTATTGATTTTATCAATTCCTGCTGCTTGGTAGGATTATCTTCCTTTTCAAGCTGCTGCGATAATTTTTCCAGTTTTCTCTCAAGCGTGTTCAGGACACCAGCAGATTTTTTCCCTCTAGTTTGTTTTTTGATTTGTTTTTGGTCAGGTTCTTTCCCACAATTTATGCACAATGCATTACCATCTTTTATAATTCTGACACCTTTACAGTATGGACATGGCTCACTCATAATGGTGGCACCGTTTATGACCATCTTTGCTGCTTTTTGTATGAGATCTTTAGACATGCTATGTAATTATATTGGTTTTTAAAAAATTGTAGGATTTAGTGATATACTTTGATTTCATGTTCTAACAAGCCTTAATAGTATTAAGCACTCTCAAATTTTTAACTAATGGCGGAAATTTGTAGTACATGTGGACTTCCTCAAGACCTATGCGCCTGCGGTGAACTTGATAAAGATAATACTCATATCATAATACGTTTAGAGACTCGGCGTTTTAGAAAAAAAGGAACTATGATTGAAGGACTTGATCCTAAGATTAACAATCTAGAAAGCGTTGCAAAAGAACTGAAAAAAAAGTATGCCTGTGGTGGTACCGCAAAAAACGACTATGTCTTTTTACAAGGTGACCATAGGGATACAATTAAGGACACATTGGTAAAGCTTGGTTTTGCTGAGGAATCAATAGACCTTCATTAGAAAAAAAGTGTTAGCACAAAACAGAATTTTACAAGTATTAGGAATACCACACGGCGCTTTAATATCAGTAATCTTTTGCATGATGGTTTTGTCATTCCCTGTCGGTGCATATGTGGTTTTTAACTCGGAAATTGGCGGTGACATTACCTATGAATATCCAATGGACACCCTAGATCTTTTTCTTGCAGGAATAGGCTTTGGTGTTCCAGTAGAATTTGAGTTAGGTGACGGATTTATTGTAATATGGTCTACTTTTTTGGTTTTGTTTACTGTTGCAATGTTTGGTCCAAAGAAAAATTTTGTTAATATGCTACAGTCAATAGTCTCTGAAGGAAAATATCAGACTCAAGACAACTACATAGTTGTAACCGTCAAGTGGTTTTCCATCCTGGTAATTGTATCAGGTTCCATTATAGCAGTACAAGAATTTTTTGGGATTTTCGTTGAGCAGCCTGAAGTATCAAACCAACTTGTCCAGTTTTTTGGCGTGTCACTCGCACCAATAATTGAAGAATTTGGTTTCAGGGTTGTACTGATAGGACTGCCACTTTTTGCTATATATTCGCGCAGGTCATCATTCAGATTACTTGTAAAGTCGCTGTGGAGACCTTTCCAAAACCTTCAAAATGTGAATGTAAAAAGTGCATTATTACTAATTGTTATAATTGGAATATTTTTTGGTGTTGCACACGTTATTTCGGGTGAACCGTGGAGTGCTGGTAAATTTGTACAAGCAGCTTCCAGCGGAATCATCATTGGATGGGTATATTTCAGGTATGGTCTTGCACCTGCGATTCTAATTCACTGGGCTGCAAACTATTTTATTTTTTCATATGCACATATTGTTGCAGACATAAACCAGATTTCCGTGGAGGAGGCATTTGCAAATTCTTTACTAAGCACACTTGAGATAATGCTAATTGTAACCGGAGCTATTTCCATAGCGGTTTTAGTGTTAAATTACATATTTTCTAAAAAGCACACGTCAGACATAGCCTAGTTCTTTTTTCCAATCATAAACAAAGTACCAAATTCCCGTTTCCATTTTGCTCTGTGGTTTGGATCCTTCACTTGTTTTACTATTGTCTTGAATCCAGCTTCTTTGAACATCTTCCTCCACTCAGCCTTTGAGCGTAGGTCCATTGGAATTTTCATAACTTTTGCCCACCTTTTAGTAAGATGGTTATCACTGTAAAAATCAGTTCCACAATAAAAGAAACCTCCAGTTCTGAGCATCTTGAAAACTTTGGTCAGTGATGGCTCCATCGGTACAGAATAGTACAACGATTCCATTGAGAAAATCACATCAAATTTTCCAGTATATCTCCATGACTCTAGGCTTGTACAACTGTATTCTTCTTTGATTGAAACTTTTTTTGCTATGGCTCTTTTTATCATATTTTTACTCTTGTCTATCCCAACTGCCCTTTTGCATTTTGGCAGTTGCGCAATTTTTCTAACAACCCATCCGTTGCCACATCCAATGTCTAGAAATGAAAATGGTTTGCCGAAGGAAATTCTGCCCAAAAATTTGCCGACAGTTACGCCATGACCCTCTTCCATCTCCTCAGATCTTCCCGCCGTTGCCCACCTATCAAATACTCGTGCTGTCTTGTCCATTCAAGCACCTTTGATAATATTGAAGAGCTGCCGAACAGCCAGTATTGGATGATGCGCTGCTATCTTTACGATTTTTGATATTGTAAAGTCTGCCCTGACAAAATCCAAGAATTCATCCGCAGTTAGGTTGCTTATTATGTCAATCTCTTTGTCCCATTCACTGTCAGATAATTCTAGCCATCTGGCCTGAACCTTGTGGGCAGATTTTATCTTTGATTCTATTTCTTTTTTCCAAGTTTCTTCATAGTATTGCAATGCTTTTTCTGAAGTATCTCCTGATTTGATAGCCTTACTTGCAACATCCCCAGCAACTCTGCCATACTTTATTGCGTATCGTATTCCTTCCAGCACCAGTGGATTTGCCATCCCAGCTGTGTCGCCGACTAAAATTAAATTGTCATAAACTGTCTTGCGTGAAAGTCCTTCGTTTGGGATCAAGCCATAATGAAATTCCTTCTTTGTTATTTTTCCCAAGTCCTTGATTGGTCCAGCCCCTTTTTCTATCAGTTCATCTAGTCTTTGCGTAGGATCTACATCCGATTCTGGTTTTCCCACTCCAACTCCTATTCGCACCATGTTTTTTCCAAGCGGAAATATCCACGCATAACCAGCCGGTGAGTACATCTGACCCACCATCAGCCACCACGTGTCTGATTTTACATTTTCAACCTCCGCTTCATATTCTGCCCCAACGCCAAACCTCTCCCATTGTTTGACAAGACCGAGTGACTTTGATACAGCTGACTGGAATCCGCTGGCATCAATTAACATCCTTGCGTGAAATATCATTTCACTGTTTGAGGATGATGCCTTTACTCCAATAATGCTTCCATTTTCTGTAATGACATTTGTCACATTTGTGTTAACAAAAATTTCAGCCCCATTCTTTTTTGCCATATCTGCCAAAAACCTGTAGGTCTTTCGTACGTCTAGTACAGCTGCCTTTGGTTTGTTATCAGTGATGGATACTGTATTGTTTGGTGAGCAAAAATTGTATGTTCTAATCGGGTTGTAGCAGTCTTCTGGTATGCCAAACTCTTTGGCATAGTCAATCCACGTTACGCCGCTGGTCCTAACAGTCTGTGCAACGTTTTCCTCCTTTTCTAGCAGGGCTACCTTGATGCCATTTTTTGCAGCTGCATATGCAGCTGACGAACCTGCAGGTCCAGCACCTACCACAATTAGGTCATATTCACGTTTAGTCAATTCAATCGTTTAAGTAACGTACCATTTTATTTGGGTTGTTTTTCTATCTTTGAAATAATTTCTAAATACAAATTTTCAAGCGCTCATTACTTGAGTATTGGTACGTCCTTTTCGTCAGTTGCCCTTTCAGTATCCATAGGATCCTCGCTGACGTCATCACGGTGCATAAAGCTGTGATCTTGTCCCTCTCTCTTGCGGCAAAACTCTCCGTGTATCTTTATCATCATTTTCAGTGTATCTTCATTTTCGTGGAATTCGCGTCTGCCACAATTTTCACATATAAAATCAGGCATACAATTTCGCTAATTTCTAATGTATTTATTTTATTGGTATTGATTAGATAAGATATGGCAGAAGCAGATTTCGTTGCATTTGGAGTGTGGTCTGCCATCACTATAGTAGTAATAGTAATCACCGGCTTGGTTTACAGGACATATCAGAGAAAACAAAATGCGGCATCTTCATCTTGAAAAACATGGGCTTCGCGGTTTAGCAATTTCTGAAAGCTTTTCTCAGGATTCGAAAAAATCAGTATTGTCTGGGATTGTAATGTCAACGGATTTGGTTATTGACGGTTTTGTTTTCGACCATTCCACTGTTGGCGGCAATGACGCAACTGATGTCATATTGTCCATGTATGAAAGGCTCGGCAGACCGGATGTTAGTTTTCTACTAATATCTGGAATCGTGATATCTCTCTATAACATAGTGGACGTGAAAAGGATCTCAGAAAAAATTGGGTTGCCGGTAATCGGTGTAACGTACAAAGATTCAGAAGGAATTGAGGAGGCAATTAAACACCACTTTCCCGAGTCATACGAATCAAAACTAGCGGAGTGCTCTGCTTTGGGTAACCGTGAAAAAATTACGCTTCATACCTCATATGATTTGTATATACGAAATGAGGGTTGCACCATAGCTGAAGCAACACAATTACTAAACAAGCTAACACTACAGGGCTCATTTCCAGAACCGTTAAGAATTGCACAGATGCTTGCAAACACATTACTGAAGTCTAAATTCTGAGTTTGCTTCTTGGACGGGTTCTAAGCTTAGTTTTACAACAAGGACATCTGGTGTCAACTGTGGTAAAATACGCAGCACACAAAGTGCATCTTTTGTAGCCTGACGAATATCGAGGCTGCCTTGTCGAAACCCGTATCTTAAACTGGTCACAAATACCTCTGCACGTAACAGCCATTATGTAATGAATTTTTTTTACCCTTTAATACTTTAGGAAATTGCTAGTCTCGAGATAGTTTTTTTATGTATTCCAAAATGCCTGTATAGTCAATTTCCCCAAAGCCAGCATTCTCAGCGTCTTTGTAAATTTCGTTTGCGCGTTCAGCAATAGGTAATACTGCTCCAAAATCTTTTGCGGTAGCAGTTATGGCGTCCAAGTCCTTTTTCAGATTTTTTAGCGTAAACGTAGGCTGGTATTCATCCCTTATCATCTTGTAGGCCTTGTTCTGTGACATTCCTGTACTAAAGTACGTGGAGTTTAAAATTTCCAAAAACTTCTCCGGATCAAATCCAGCCTTTCTTGTTAGGGTAATTCCTTCGGCCAATGATAATGCCAAGAGTGAAATCTGAAGGTTCATTGCCAGCTTTATGCTATGAGCACTGCCACTTTCGCCAAGGAAGAATGTCTTGCTGGCAATTGTGTCAAACACCTCTCTGTATTCTTCAAAAACTTCTTCATCACCGGATACCATAAGTACAAGCTTTCCATCTATTGCGACATTCGGTCCACCCATAACTGGGATCTCAAGCGACTTTATTCCCTCATTATGAAGTTTTTTTGAAAATTCCTTCGCGGAACTTGGGTTTATCGTAGACATGTCAGCAACTGTCATGCCAGCCTGCTTTCCAGCAACTAATCCGTCCTGCCCAAACAGTACCTGGTTAACTGCATCTGCATCCTTCACGCATGTAATAACCAGGTCAGAGGATTCAGCCACATGTTTTGGCTGGTCGGCAACAGTAGCGCCTTTTTCCTTGAGGGATTCCGTCTTTGAGACCGTTCTGTTGTATACGGTAAGGGAATACCCAGATTCGAGAAGATGGAGCCCAACAGCCTCACCCAATATTCCTGTTCCTACAAGACCGATTTTTACCAATTAATGAACGTGGTAAATGGAAATTATGTATGTATCTCAACCACGATGATCGAGATTCTATTTTACAATATGATAAAATCATACAGATTTGTCATATTCTTATCGCAGCTCACATAATGAATAATGTTGGGGGAAATTAGGGAATTATTCTTAAGGACATTGAAAGAACATCCGGAAATTCTGGAAAAGATGGAGAAGGAAGAATCAGATGAAAAAACAAGAGCTTTGGTAAGAATGATCTTAAACGAAATCCACAATGATCCTGAATATTCTGGCGTAAGCCATTAAGATATTACGAAGTGTCTTAAAATAGGAATAATAACGTGCTAGTAAACAACGAATTTTATGGCAGAATCTGAGACATTTGGCATCGAGTCAGGGTTTGGCGAGCAGGCAATAGAATGGATGAACAGCATTGCGGCAAAACACAAGTGGAAGTTCGAGGCTCGGTCATATAACCACACGATCACAACTAAAAATTTTGGCAGTTTTGAGATGTTTTCATGGATAGGCGACGTCAAGGTTGCCAGGAGTATAATTGTAAAGGTAAGCAAGCACTTCAGGGCTAAAGTTATCGAGGGTGGCTACAAGCCTGAGGACAAAATCTACAAAAGAACCAAGTCAGATTATGCAAAGGTTAGAAAGGGTGAAAGAATCATCGGTCATCTGGAGTTTATCGCACCAAGGCTTGGGAACAAGATGTGGGAAGTTAAAGCTGAAGAACGAAAATAAGATCATCAGAAAATTTTCATAGACGATCTTTTGTAATTATGATCGACGATCATGATCAGCAATTTCAGATTTGTTGAAAACTGCGAATCTCGTACGATGAATTAATAAAGAAGAATGGATAAAATAATACGCAGTCAAAGTGGAAACCACATATGGGGAGCATCGTGAATTTCCCTTCGATCTGCGATTAGCTTTGCTAGATCGAGCTGCGATTTAAGTGCGATCATTTTTTGCGATCACGCCTAATTTTAAAGTGCTACGAGCTTTATAGTGTCCATTTTTTTGTTAATTTGAAACTGTTTTGTTATGAAGCTGACTTTTTCTGCACTTCCATTTAGCATGAACAGCTCCATACATTTTTCTCCGTCAATCTTACTGTGAATGTGTGTCGTTATGAGATCCTCATAGTTGTGTTTGATTTCCGTCACCTCGTTGTCATAATCATCTTTGTGGACAACAAGCAAAATCGCATGAACGTCTCCAGACAGTTCAGCCTTTTGTTTTTCCTCCGAGACAAAGCTTCTGATGCCAGCTCGGATTGCATCAGACCTTCCGGAAAACCCCAATGTCTTTTGGAGGTTGTCAACTTCCTTCAGAATTTCCTCGGTAAGCGAGATTGAGACGATAGGCATGAGGGGATTGTTATTAAGATATATAAAAATTTTAACTAAATGTTATTAACTTTTTATAGATTTATTAATAATCGGGCGTGTATTTTACTCGTGATAGTAGATATTCAAAAACTCTCTGTTGATTATTCTGGAATCAAGGCGTTAGATGACATAAGCTTTGGAATTGCTGAAGGTGACTTTTTGGGAATTATTGGACCAAACGGCGCAGGAAAATCTACGCTGTTTAGATGCATGCTTGGATTGCACATACAATATGATGGAGGAATCAAGTTCTTTGATCAGGATATACGGGACTCGAAAAAATACCTCTCACAGGTAGGATACGTTCCTCAAAAACCAGTCGTAGACAGAAATTTTCCGGCAACAATTAGAGAGGTTTTATCCATGAGTCAAAACTCTAACGATCCAAAAAAAGTAGATGAGGCACTGCAAAAGGTCTGGATGCATGAGCTAGCTGACAGAAGAATTGGAGACTTGTCAGTTGGCCAACAACAGCGTGTCTTTATCGCAAAGGCTCTAGTTAACTCGCCAAAAATTTTAGTCTTGGATGAACCGGTTACTGGAATTGATATGTACAATCAGGATCTCTTCTTTCAGATTTTAGGTGAGCTAAACACCAAAGAAAGAATTTCAATAATATGGGCATCACATGACTTGGACGCAGTGGAACGAGTTGCCAACAAGGTAGCCTGCCTTAACAAGACACTTTTCTTTCACGGTGTTTCCGAGAAATTCTTTTCAGATGATGAGATGCTCAAGAAATATTCAGAGACCTCTATGCAGATGCAT
>Ga0207966_1000381_pt1 | contig 25896 bp, 20 predicted proteins | sample Knorr_S23_td_NAD_FD_185611 | JGI IMG/M metagenome (GOLD analysis project Ga0207966, IMG submission 185611) | Marine microbial communities from Southern Atlantic Ocean transect - Knorr_S23_td_NADW_ad_2500m_LV_B (SPAdes) (version 2) | ecosystem: Environmental > Aquatic > Marine > Oceanic | place...
AGTTATTGAACTTTGAATCCAAACCTGCAGCGAAGCAGTTGATTGCCGGTTGGCGGCGGCAATGGTCAGACGGCGGCGAGATATCCGGCGGACTGCCCCGTTATCTGATCAGCAAGCTGGGCGCGACCCAGATCGGCGAGATGGGCCCGGAAGTCTCCAAGCTCTGTTATCCATTCCAGGTGCCGGGCACCCATGACACCTACCGCCCAAGAGTGGCCTACAACGACGGCCTGCCCGTTCAGCCCATGACCCGGCGCAACCGGTTCTACGACGCCGGGAATGGAATGATCATCTTCCTGGGTCAAGAACCGTGGTTCCGCATCGATGTGTACGCCCAGGCGTTCTTCCAGGCAGTGTCGGAACTGGGCTCCCCCAAGATCGTCGCAGTGGAAGGGTATAACGGCGCCGCCCCTCCGGACATGGAACGCAGCGTCAGTTGCATCTACAGCCGGGCCGACATGAAAGCAGACTTGGACAACTACGGTTTGCGCTACTCCAACTACGGCTCCCAGAGCCGCAACGGCCCCACCATAGCGATGGCCCTGGTGACCATCGCCCACTACGAACACCCTGACCTCGAGATGCTGCGGATGGGGGCGATGGCGCCCATGTATCCGTTCCTAACATCGAACAACGACCCGGTGGGAATCAACAGGGACCACCGTGCCTTTTATGACATCATGCGGCGGTTGAAGTCGATGTTCGACCTAGACATCGACCTCGCTGAGTTGTTGGCTTTGGGCGAGGCAGAGTCCCAGGAGTTAGTGGACACCCTGGAGAAGATAGCGGAGACCAATCCCACGGCCAAAGAGTTGATCGACCGGGCCAAGAACGACTTCAACTTGGTGCCCTTCGAGACATCAGTGTCTTTGGACCCGGCATTGGACCGGACTCTAGAGGACATCCTCCGGAACGCGCCGGAACAGCCGGAAGATTCCTAAGGATTTGTAGGACCTATGACTAGGGGGTAGGCTCACCACTAGCTGACGAATAGCCAATGAAACCGTTCGTCCTGAGCTCCGACCGAAGTCGAGAGTCTCGATGGGATCGGACCTGTCGAAGGATGCGCATAAGCCTTGTGCGTGGTGGACGATACCCCTGCCCCGGCGGTGGATTGACAGGCTCACCATGAGCGGCTAATGGGGCCTCTGACTTCCGTGGCGGGATACCGAATACGGCCATCCTCAAAAGAATGAGCGCAGGCGTCTAATAGAGAAGCCCCTCGGCTTCGGCGGCCTTTTCGATCAATTCCCAGCCAACGTCGACTCCGCGCACGAAATTGTCGCAGGCCTCGCCTTCCAGAACCGCTTTTCCAACTGGGTCATCGGCTGTAACCGATAGGAATGCCGACTCGATGTCCGCCGCCAGTTTCGGGTCCAGGTCGCTCTGCGATGTGAAACAGCAGTGGGAATATCCAGGACTGGACCAGAAGATACGGACCGCGTCCCTGGGGAGAGTGCCGTCTTCGGCCATTGTTTCCATCACCCGTCCGCTGACCGCACCAGCGTCGAACTCCCGGCTGCTGACCCGCTCCACCACGTCGCGTTCGTCGGATTTGGTCTCGGAGTTTCGATCATCGTAGAAACTGGCAGCTATGTCCTTCCGGGGGTCTATCCCTGAGTCTTTCAGGAAAGAATAAGGCAGGAGCCCTGCCTGTACCGACGCCCTTGTCCCAAAAGCGAATGTCCGGTCCTTCAGGTCTTCCACGGTATCTATTCCAGAGTCCGTCCCAGTGATGAAGTGGGTGGTGAAGTTGATGTCAACGTCCCGCATGGCGATGACCCGCACATCGTCGCCCGCCTGCCGTTTGATCTTCACGTAACTCAGAGGGCCGTTCCAAGCGAGGTCGATCTCTCCTTTCACGAAGGCGTCGACCATGATGTCGTAGTCGGAATACAGGACCCATTCCAGGTCAATTCCCTGCCGCTTGAACAGGGTCTCAAGTCCCTCAAAGACTTTCATATGGGAAGCTGTGGCGGTGCCGCCTAGTCTGACCATATCGGACCTCCAGCGAAGGTGGTTCGGGACGATAGATGGGTTTCAAGGATTATAGTTGATGACTACTGCGCCAGCAATCGCCCCGCATCTTAAACCACGGCCGTAATGGCGTGGTCCAAGATGTCTGCAGCTTCGTCCAATTGGGCTTCGGTGGTGGTGAAGGGTGGCACGAAGCGGAACACGGACCCTTTCCGCCGCACGCTCAAGATCAGCCCGTTTTCCAGGCACATCCGTCCGATGCGACGGCCCTCCTCGTAAGCCGGCTCCCGGGTCTGGCGATCTGTTACCAACTCTATCCCCTGCAGCAGGCCGCGGCCCCGGATGTCGCCGATGATCTGGTGCTTTCGGGCCAGCCGTTCCATTTGCTCCCGCCAGTAGGCGCCGATACGCCGGGAGACGTCAACCAACATCTCTTCCAGAATGATGTCGATGCTGGCGATAGCAGCGTTGCAGGGCATGGGGTCGTTGGAATGGGAGTGCCCCACCACTAATCCGGAGGCCGAGACCTTCTCTTCGATCTCGTCGGTGGTGATCGTTGCGCTGATGGCGACTCCGCCGCCGAAATGCTTTGAGATGGTAAAGATGTCCGGCACTATCCCTTCATTTTCAAAACCCCACATGGAACCCAATTTGGCCAGGCCGGTCTGGGCTTCATCGACGATCAGTAAGGCCCCGCGCTCCTCGCACTTGCGCTTCAATTCCCGGAGCCAACCATCAGGCAGGTCGATGACGCCGCCGGCGCTAAACAGCGGCTCCGTGATCACGGCGGCCAGGGGGCCGTCAGCTTGGGCGTCCAGGAGGTCAAAGCTGGTGTTGAGACAGGTATAGTTGCAGCCGCCCCGGTCCTTGCAATACTCACAGCGGTACTCGTAGGGCGCCAAGATGGGGTAATGGCCCGGCGCGTATGGTCCGTAGCCCTCGTGCCATCCGGAAAAGGTGACCGCCCGGGTAGAATCGTTCATGCCGTGGAAGCTCACCGCCGGGCTGGCAACCTCGTAGCCGCCGGTGAACCGCTTGGCGATGGCCATGGCCGCCTCGTTGGAGTCGCTTCCCGAAGTCAGGAACATGGAACGGTCCATGCCCTCCGGGGTGATCTCGGCCAGGCGTCCGGCCAGGATTATCTCCCGGTCGTTGAACATGCTCATGTGGCTGTGGATCAGGGTGTCACAACTCTCTTGGAGCGCTTGGACTATGCGTGGGTGGTTGTGGCCCAGGGCTCCGCACATCTGCCCGGAGTTGAAGTCCAGGTATTCTTTGCCGTTCACGTCCCGGACCACCGAGCCGCGGCCCCAAACCATGATAGGCCCGGCGACGGCGTTAGAGTCGATACGGCTGCGGAAGCTGTACTTTCGGGCGATCTCCAGCAGTTCCGATTCGGTTAGCTTCTGAGTCATGGTGCAGCCTCCAAGAGCATTCAGCGCCTTCGATCAGCTCGGTTAAGTCTTGTGCGTTTCGCGGTTACCTATTTCTTGAACGCCGGCATCACTTCATTGGCGAACCGTTCCAGTTGCTCAAGGATCACTACCTGCGGCGTGCCAACGGGGGAACCGACGTTGATCTGTTCCAGTCCGGGATAACGGGACTGCACGTCCATGAGTTTCTCTGTGACCAACTCCGCCGGGCCGCAGAGCCACGAACCCACCTTGACGCCGTCTTCCAAAGTCGGGAGGCTGGCGGTCCTGGCTGCGGAGCCGCTAGCGAGGGCGGAGATCTGTTCGTCGGACAACCCACGCACGAATCCCAAGGGTGCAAACATCTTCATGTTCTCTTCGAAGAAAAGACGGGCCTCATTGATAGCCTTCTCCTCGGTCTCCGCGATGTGAGTGCTGTAGCCGATGCAGAGATCCGTGCCAAGTTCAGTCTCCCGGCCGTGCTTGGCTAGTGTATCGCGCCATTGGGTAATGACCTGGTCTTGCGCCCCGCCGGCGGCGGCGCCGCCGCCGATTATTCCCTTGATGCCATGCTTGGCCATGAAATCCATGGCCCTTTGGCTGGCGCTCACTATGGGCTGCCAAGTCTCCACCGGAAGAGTTCGGGGACGTGGAACCAACGTGATTTCTTTCAACGTATAACCACGGTAGGGCACCTCCGGAGGGAGGGTGTAGTACTTGCCCTTATAGGAGAACGACTCTTCGTTGAAGGCCTTCATGATGATCTCGGTCTGTTCTTCGAACAGTTCCCGGTTCGCGTCGGTGTCGGTGATAGTGCTGGGCGCGCCGAAGGTGTCCACCTCCCGGGAGTGATAACCGCGGCCGACACCGAAGATCACTCGTCCTCCGGTCAGGATGTCAGCGGTTGCGTAGTCTTCAGCCAGTCGCAGGGGATGCCACATGGGATTGACGTTGAACCCGCAGCCAAACTTCAGATTCTTGGTCAGGTGGGCCAGGTGAACGTACATCATCAACAGGTTGGGGATGCACTCGTAGCCTTCGTGCTGGAAGTGGTGTTCCGCCGACCAAAACGTGTCATATCCCAATTCTTCCATCTTGAGTACGATGGCTTCGGTTTTGTCGAAAACAGTGGCCAATTTCTCGTCGGAGAGCCGCCGTTCGTTGGCTGGGGTCGCGTCGAAGCCCATATCGTCGAAATCCACGTGTCCGGCGAAGAGGCTTCCAAATTTGATAATCATAGATCGCTCCTTAAGAGTTGGGGCTTGGGGGGTATATTCGCCCATTTTAAGCAGGCACGCTTGATTGTCAACCAAGATCCCACGATAGCTGAGTCCTACAACTGGGCCGTATCATGTCTAGCACTTCTGTGAAAGTTCGCACAACATATACCCGATGATTTGATACCATTCACGTATACAATACTAGACGGGATACCATCCGACTCGTCACGTCCAGGCAACCACCAATCATGGCCAACATAAAAACCGGACGCAACATACTGATTGTAGACGACGAATCCGAGTCGGGGATTCTTCGCGCCGTCCGACGCCGTCTGGAACAAGAGGGATGGGAGACCGTCGTTGTCGAACCGGAATCGGGTTATTCCTTGGGCGAAGAATTCGAGGCTGCCGCGCTATGGTCCATCGAGCAGGACTTACCCGATGCCGTTTTGCTGGATGTCCGGTTCGGCGAGCACCGTGACGACCAATTTCGCGGACTCGGTATCCTTGGCGAGATAGTGGAGCGGTGGCCCAAACTGCCGATCTTGATGTTCACACAGTACGCACAGGGGCCGGACCGAGAGACCGCGGTGAGGGGTTCTTTGCAATGGGACTCGCCGGTGGACTTCATAGACAAACTGGCCAGCCCCGACGAGGTTGTGCTGCGGCTACGGAGACTCATCGGCACTTCCCCAGAGTCGATACCCATAGGCGATCAGATCTTGGTGGATGTCAACGCCCGGCTAGTTTATATCGGCGCTGGAGAAGACCGGACGGCAGCATTGGATATCCAGGGTATGAAATTTGAGATATTCCGGGAACTTGCCGCCTCTTGGTATCGGAGCCCGGGCGAATTAGTAGCTTTTTCACGCCTGGAACGTTACTCTGACGGTGAAGACCCACGGGCCTCGTTGCGGGTCCGGATCCGGGAGATTAAAGACGCCATCGGGAAAGGCTTAAACACGCGTTTCGGCCCTTCAGAATTGATTTTGAACGTTCGGGACCAGGGATACAGGTTGGTACCCCCCAAGTCATGAATAAGGTCTTTATATCAATCAGGATCGTCGGCGGGCTTATCGCCGTGGGTGGTTTCGTTTGTCTGATTCTCGCCCCGCTGATCGGCGAAAAGGTCTTCGATAAACTCTGGGTGATCGAGCCGCTTATCTACATCGGCTACGCACTAATAGTGGCCGGCCTGGGCGTGGCGGTGGCCTCATACGTGGGATCTCAGATAAAAAACCGCTCGGTCCATGCGATGAACGGCAAGAACCCCGGCAATAGCTGGAGCGAGACAACTCTCCAGTACTTTCAACTCTTCGATCACGACTTGGGCCGTCCTTTGCGGAGGATCGCCGGAAAGGAACGGGAACTTCGCGCAGCGCTGCAGGCCGCGCCCGCCGAAGCCGACGCCGGAGTGATCGACCTGTTGGATGAGATCGAACGGCAGACACCCAACTTCCGGCTGATGATGTCCAACATCCAGGTCCTGATCCAACTGGAATCTCCGGATAACGACGAACCGTTGCAGCCCGTGGAACCCACCGAGATAATCAGGCGCATCTCCGATCTCTACACCGCGGTGGCCGCGGAGGCAGGCAAGGAGATCACTTGGTGGTCGGAACCCGCCGAGATGGGACTGGTCTACGCCAATAGCAACGCCATCGAGCACATCGTGACCAACCTGGTGGACAACGCGGTTCGTTATGCCGGGACCCATGTGGAAGTGAAATTAACCAAGAACCCGAGCCATTTCTTCGTGCGCGTTTGGGATGACGGGCCGGGTATCGGCCAACAATACGTTCAACACCTGTTCGACCGTGGCTGGACGCCGGAAGTAGTGAGGCGGGAGGAGAAATCCAGTTCCGGGCTGGGGTTATTCATCGCTCGAAGCCTGGCCAGGCAGTTGGGCGGGGACCTGACGGTAGAGACGGACGACCGGGCTGACGGAGATCACCACACGGCCTTCTTGTTGAGCTTGCCGTCCAATCTTACCGCGCCACTCAATGGCAATCGGTGATTCGCAACCCGTAATCGGCCTCCGTAATTCGTGCAAGATTGACTGTCTTCGGGTTATGCTCCGGTAAGCAAGAGCCTTTTCTCTAGGCTCTGAGATTTTGATGTGTGGATGGGGGACGGGATAAATGAAGTCGATGAAGGCGATCTTCGCGGTAGCAGTATTGTTGTTGGTACTGTCGGCCTGCGCGTCAGAGGTTAGCCGGACCACGGAACCGTTGCCCACCGCGATACCGCCTGCCGCCGACACTCCCACGCCGCGCCCTACGCCCACGCCCACGCCCACCGCCACGCCCACCGCCACGCCCACCGCCACGCCCACCCCGGTGCCCACCCCGGTGCCCACGTCCACACCGCTCCCGACAGCTACCCTGTTGCCGACCCCGACGCCGCCACCCACTGCCACGCCCACGCCGCCACCGCTGGACCCACTGCCGCCGAGAGTGCCCAGTGAATTGCCCCACGTTTTTGTCGGCAAAGTGACCTTTGGCGGGATGCCGGCTCCCGACGGTACCGAGGTTAGTGTGTGGATGGCGGAGTTCGACGGCCCCATCGGCGTCGGGCCCACCTCCGGTGGCAGCTATTCCGTGCTTGCGCACCAGCACGGCTCGCAATCTTTTGTTGGCCGTTTCCTGTTGTTCAAGGTTAACGGCACGAATACGGAGACGACTGCGGTGTGGCAAAGAGGCGCCGCGAACGTTTTGGACCTCTCAGTAAATTAGGCCGGCGTATCAGCCGAATTTAGCGCGGCTCCGACAAGAAACGGCCCTGGCATAAAACCGGGGCCGTTTCATTGACCTGGCTCAATGGAATGAAGACGCCGGCGAAAATCGTCTTGACACTCAAAATCTAAAGACATACACTCGAATTGCCGGACTGCGATGGTTCGGTGTTCTATGTGGCCCGGTGGTGTAGCGGTTTAACATATCGGCCTGTCACGCCGAAGATCGTGGGTTCGAATCCCATCCGGGTCGCCATATTTCCTGTAGTTTCGGTTTCTCCAGATTCCCCCCAACCGGTTCGGTGGTTTTGATCTTTGCGGACCCTCGCCAAATTTGCCGAAAATGACCTGCCGGGCGCTAGTTAGCTTTGGTCTGAATTCGTGGCCCAGTCTGGGGAAACACTTTCCGCAGGACGCTTGATTCGACCCAACTCCAGCATCTCGACATTTGCATGAGACTCCGATCCCCTGGCGAGGACACAATTAGGGATGGGAGATACGCCGTGGCGGAGTGGAAACGGTCCGGATATTCGTTCGAGGGGAGCACAGTGGCGTCCACCCTAGGCAGAAAATCCGCTGATGAAACCGGAATATGGATGTCAAGAAATACAGAAAGCCTTGACCTGCATGCCGACTAAGTATTCAAAGAGCGCACGCTTAACGCTGTTCACTGCCAACCCACTCTTCTCAGGCCGCCAGCGCCTCAGATCGGGAGAAGCGGTTCGGTCATGTCGTCTGGGAGCTCGATGGTGCAGGCGTTGGCGTTGAGCGATATCATCCGGTAGTAGCCCATGTTAGTCGTGAACTCAACGAGTCCTTTTACGCCCAATTGGTCGCAAGCGGCGGAAAACGTTTCCTCGCTTACCTGGTTAGTTGCGGTAAGCTCCATCCCATAGGTGACCAAGGCCGACTCCTCGGCGGACATGGCAGGTAGCTGCGTCTTATCGCGAATGGCGTCTACCAGGGCGTCGCCGACTCCGGCGCGGCGCGCCGCGGCGGCTTGGGCGTTCCAGACGTACTGGCAGTCCATGGACCGGGCGGAGATAAGCGCGGCCAACCGCTTGAAACGCTCTGGCATCTCGTCGCTCTCCCCCAGGAATTCTGACAACCTGTTCGCTCTGACGGCCATCTCCGGGCTATGGACCATCACGGAAGAAGGGCCGACTACCGGAGGGCGTCCCCGGATGCCTGCGATCTCGTCGTATGCGGCCAGGTACTCCGGGGCCACTTCTTCCCGGGTAACTATCGGGATTCGTCTCGCCATAATTTATTTACCTGTATTCGCCTTATCCGGCTATTTCAGGATGGGTCTGGTCTATTCCCAAGCCCGGTTATCAACCACCGACTCGAAGGTCACGCCCCCAGTTATCAAGTCGGGATAGCTCTGCATCCAATCGTAGGTCCGCTGGAACCGTTCCTTGGTGTAAGGAGTCGGCGCGGCGTAGAGGAACCGCCAGGTCTGAAGCTCGTCAGGTTTCAGGATTCCGCCAGTTTCGTCGGTCAGGTAATGGGCGTATTTGCTCGGGTTGGCTTGAATCATCACCGCGGCTTTTGCTTGCGCCCGAAAATTAGCCGCCAGCGTCGGTCCGTCCATCTCTTCGCCGGCTGCCTCGCTGCGGGTTGAGTGACTCTCTATGATGATGCGGAAACCCTGCTTCTGGGCCACGCTGATCCAGGGTTCATTGAAGGTACAGGCCGCCAGTTCGCCCCGCCCGACAGCTTCCAGCCGTTGCGGCATGGTGCCAAAATTGGTGACTTCGATCTCGTCCTTGCGGAGGAAACCCTCCAACATCTTCAGGGTGGTGAAGTGGGAGCCGTTGAACATCGTAACCGCAATCTCGGTATTGGCCAGTTGTTCCGGCTCCACGATGCTACTGTCAGGACTGGTCACGATGGCAAATTTGGACATGGCCGCGCCCAGGGCGACGATCTTCGCGGGGCGTTGGTCGCTTTGCTCACCGTCTATCGCGCGTTTCATGACGCCCCACTCACACAACCGGAACTGGTCCATCCCACCGCTGTTATAGAGTGTTTCCAGAGGCCTATCGAAGATCTCCAACGGACGCACCGGCGTGTTGACGTTGGCTGAGCCAGGCGTCTTCACTATCTCCACGTCCAGCCCCTGCTCACGAAACAGCCCTTCTTCATGAGCGACCAAGAGTGTCAGCGAATGCACTGCGTTGCTTACGGATAACCGGACCTTTTTCAGGTTTGTTTCAGTAGCCATATGACACCTACTAGGAAGGTTGAGCTATTATATCAGCCCATAGGTGGAAGGACCGGAGGGCGCGCTGGAGATTGGCGCGGCCCGATTGATCATTCCTCTCTTGGCCCACTAGCAACACCTTCCACACCCTCCATTTTCTGGGCTAAAATAGCCTGCACTAAAACTGGGATGGGAGAAATATTTTTTCTATGAATGTAAACGATGCCGTTGCGCGGATATTGAAATTGGAGGGGATCGAGTGGATCTCTTGCTTCCCGTCCAATCTGCTGATCGAGGCGGTGGCAAACGAGGGCATACGCACCATCATGTTCCGACACGAGCGGGGCGCGATCATGGCCGCCGACGGGTTCAGCCGCATGAACGACCGGGAGAAGTTTGGGGTGGTGATTACCCAGGGCGGGCCAGGCTCAGAGAACTCCATGGGCGGAATCGCTCAGGCCTTCGGGGACAACATTCCCATCCTGTATTTGGCTGGCGGACCGGCGCTCAACCAATACGCGGTCCGACCCAACTTCTCTCCCGTGCGGACCTATCAGACCGTCTCCAAATACGGCGAGGTCATCGTTCAAGCGGACCAGGTGGCCAGCGTCATGCGGCGGGTGTTCCACAACCTGCGCAACGGCCGCCCCGGCCCCGTGTTAGTCGAGATACCCGCGGATGTAGGCGGCCACGAGGTCCCCGAAGCGGCGTTGAATTACAACCCGCCGAAGCGGGCTCCCCAGGCTCCGGCCAAAAGCGACATCCAAGATGCCGTCAAATTGTTGCTCAACGCCAATAAGCCGGTCATCTGGTCGGGCATGGGCGTGCTGATGTCCAAAGCGTCCCCGGAACTCACAGAACTGGCGGAGTTAACCGAGATACCGGTCTACTCCACCATGCCCGGAAAATCGTCATTCGACGACCGGCACCCGCTGGCCCTGGGCGCCGGAAGCAGCGCCACTTCCCTGCCGGCGCGGACCTGGTTGCAAGAGTCGGATGTGCTCTTCGCGGTGGGCTCCAGCATGACCCGGACCAGCTACGGCCAGCCCATTCCCAGTGGTAAGGTCATCATTCACAACACCGAGAGCATCGAAGACCTGAACAAGGACTTCTCGGTGGACGTCGGCATCCCAGGAGATGCCAAACTCACGCTGCAGGCGATGATCGAAGAGGTCAAGGCGCAGATCGGGGAGTCCGGCCGCCGGGACCAGACCACAGTGGCCTCGGAAATCGCCAAGCTAAAAGAAACGTGGATGGCCGATTGGACCGGTATCCTCAACTCCGACGAGACGCCGATCAACACCTACAGAGTTATCGGAGAACTGGAGCGTAATCTGGACAAGGTGAACAGCATCGTCACCCACGACGCCGGCGCGCCTCGGGACACGATCATGCCCTTCTACACGTCGACGGTCCCCCACAGCTATATCGGTTGGGGCAAGACAACCCACCTGGGCTACGGCATCCCGCTGATGATCGGCGCGAAGCTGGCCAATCCCGATAAGTTCTGCCTGAACTTCATGGGCGACGGCGCTTTCGGCATGTCGGGTCTGGACATCGAGACCTCGGTCCGCGAGGGAGCCCCCATCACCACGGTTGTACTGAACAACGGCGGCATGGCCACCTATCCGGGGGGCTATCCCATCGCCAACGAGCTGTTCGGCACGACGCGGATGACCGGAGACTACGCCAAGCTGGCCGAGGGCATGGGCGCAGTCGGCATCACTGTAACTGATCCCAGCGAGGTCGCCGGCGCTATCAAGCAGGCCCAGAGATTAAACGGCGAGGGCAAGACCGTGTTGTTGGACATCCACACTAACTTAGAGGCGCGGAGGTCCAACTTCGCCTAGGGCGCCGTTCGGCGTTTACCCGGTCTCAGCTACCTGCCCACCCAGCCACCGTAGACCGGGAATTGGCTGCAGATGAATTCGATGTAAGCCGGTTGGCCAGACTCGTTGGCCGAGAAGGCCCGCTGCAAAGCCAGCACCACGTCGGAAGGCTCGGTGACTCGCTCGGTGTGATAACCCATCTCGCCGATCACCTTGGACATATCGACCTCGTCGTAGCCCAGGACTTTATGGGTGAATGGGTCGTGGCCGTCGCCCCAGAAGCCAGGTCCGTACCCGGCGAACCCGCCGTTGCTGACGTGGACCACCGTGATCCCGATTTTCTGCCGCAGCGCGACTTCCAACTGGCCCAGCATGTAGCCAAGTCCTGCCTCGCCGGTGACCGCCACGCACTGCTTCTCTGGGAATGACAGCTTGGCCGCTATGGTGGCCGCGAAGCTGAATCCGAGGGAAGAAACGTTGCCCCAACCCAAGAACGCTCTGGGCACCAAGGTGTCGTACACGGTGCTCAGTTGGTCGCGAGTGTTCCCAGACTCGTGGGTGACGAAGGACTTGTGGGGGTCCAGCGCCTCCATCAGTCCGGCATAGACCTTGTAGGGGTTGATGGGCTTCTCGGTCGATGCCATAGCCTCTCGGTACTTGACCATCGCCGAATCCCGGACCGACTTGACCTCGGCTGCCACGTTTCCGGCGGGGCGGCCGTTGCTAGAAGTTTTTGCGGACATTTCGGCCGTCAGCGCTTGAAGGGCGAACTTGGCATCGCCGATCACCGCCTGGGCCGTGGGATAGGTCTTGTTCACGTGCAGTTCGTCGATGGTGCAGTGGACGATGGTCTTGTTCACCGCGCCGGGGATCCCGTGGCTGAAGCGGCCCGGAGACAAGCTCGAGCCCACCGCAAACAGTAAGTCGCATTCGTCCAGATAGTGGTTCACCTGATCGCCGCGGACGCCGACGAACAATGGGTGGTCCTCTGGGAACGCGCCTTTGGCCTTCAAGGTAGAGATGACCGGGGTGTTCGCCAGCTCGACGAATTCCTTCAGTTCGGCTGACGCTCCAGCGTAGATCACGCCTTCGCCGGCGTAGATCAAGGGTTTCTCGGCTTTCAAAAGCAACTCGACGGCCGCGGCAACGTCGGCGGGGTCGGGCGCGAATTTGAATCCTTTCACCGGTATGTAGGGGTCCGCCGTCTCGTCATACTGGGCGTGGGAATCGGGGATGGCGATAACCACGGGTCCGGGCCTTCCAGTTCGCAGCATGGTGAAGGCACGCCGCATGAACTCGGGCAGCCGCTCCGGCTTGTCCAGGTGGCCGTACCATTTAGAAACGGTCTTCAGGGCCGAAGTAACATCGAATTGGCTGTTTTCCGTGGCCCCAGCGGGGATACCGTCAGTGATACAGAGGACTGGAGAGCCGTCTTCAAAGGCCTGGGCCATACCGGCGAAGGCCACCTGCAGCCCCGCGGCGTTAACGCCGCCCTGGAATGTGCATACGCCGATCCTGGCGCCGCCCGATATCCTGGAAGTGGCGTCAGCCACGGCGACGGCGTAGCGGTCGTCCCGCATCATCACCAGGGGCACTCCCTCTCGGCCCAGGGCGTTATTCACCTGGCAGACCGGGAAGGTAGAGACCCATTCGATTCCTTCCTGCTTGAGAATACGGGCTAATCCAGTGCCAACATCGATAATCATCGTGCTATTCCTCCGGTTGATTTAAGCGTACGGCGGGACCGGCTTTCGGGCTAAAATCGAATCCAGCCTCCGAGTTCACATTGTTGAAACAAACAGGTGCTACTCTAGTTGAGTGGTGCCTGGATTACAATCGGAATACGCCAGATTGGAGGGGTTGAATCCAGAGTGAAACGCGGGATTCCACGAATTTGACCAAATGCGCGGATTCTCGCTATAGTTCGCCCACCAACAGACTTCAGACCTCGCGGGCGACTCCCAGCAGGGTCAACGAAAATAGGACGGAGACTTATGAGTTACAAGGCTGAGTACATCTGGGTTGACGGACAAAAACCCACCGCCAAAGTGAGGTCCAAAGGGAAAGTGGTCCCTGACGGCGAACAACCGCCCATCTGGGCCTTCGATGGGTCGAGCACCAATCAGGCCACCGGCGAAAATTCCGACTGTGTCCTGAATCCCATTTTCGTTTGCCCCGACCCCATACGCAAAGGAGACCATAAGCTGGTCATGTGCGAGGTCTTGCTCACCGATATGACTCCGCATCCATCCAACACCAGAGCGGCGTGCGCCGCCTCTGCCGAGAAGTATGCCGAACTCGACATGTGGTTCGGTATAGAGCAGGAATACACCTACTTCGATGGCATCAAGCCTCTGGGCTGGCCGGACAACGGGTTCCCCGCCCCTCAGGGCGGCTATTACTGCGGCGTGGGTTCGGATGAGGTCTTCGGACGGCCCATCGTCGAAGCCCATCTCGACGCCTGCATGTACGCGGGACTGGCCATCGCCGGAATCAACGGCGAGGTCATGCCCGGTCAATGGGAATTCCAGATCGGCGCCATAGGGGCGCCCGCCGTGGCCGACCACCTCTGGGTAGCCCGGTGGCTGCTCTACCGGATCGGCGAGCAGTTCAATGTTAGCGCCACTCTCGACCCGAAACCGGTCCGGGGCGACTGGAACGGCGCCGGCGCCCACACCAACTTCTCCACCGTCACCATGCGCAACGACTACGACGCCTGTGTCGCCGCCGCCGAGGCGTTGGGGACCAAGGCGGAACTCCACATCGCCAATTACGGCGACCGGATCGAAGATCGCTTGACCGGCGAACACGAGACCATGTCCTACAAGGAGTTCAAGTGGGGCGTCTCTGACAGGGGCGCATCCATCAGGATTCCCTGGCAGGTGGCCCGGGACCGAAAGGGATACATCGAAGACCGCCGGCCAAATGCCAATTGCGACCCGTACGTCGTGACCAGGCTCATTCTGGACACCGTCTGCGGAGCAGCCACCGGCGGTTAACAGCCAGGCCGTTACACCCGATCACAAGAAAAGGGGCCCTGCCAAATCCATGGCAAGGCCCCTTTTGGCGTTCCTGGAAAGCCGAAAATCGTAGGGGCAGGTTTCTAACCTGCCCTTGTCGTGGGAGGTCATTTACTCGAGGAAACAGGGGTGGTCTCGAATCGTGACCAGGTCTAGGCTTTCGAGAATCGGTCACCCTGGAACAGGGGGGTTAGAAACCCGCCCTTACGAAAATTGACTCGATTCAAGATGGGATTCGTAGGTCTCCGCCTTTCCCAGAATAACGGACTAAGTCCCTATCCGGAACGGGTCAACTGCGTCCTGGACGGAACGGATGATGGAGAAGGCCGTGAGTTTACCGGTCTTTGGGTTCTCGGAGGGGTTATTCTCGATGTGCACCCGCAGTACCCCAAATTCGCCTTCGACCTCGATGTCGTGGCAATTGCGCTGCAAGCCGGGCACGGCAATCATCTTGACCTGCGTTCGGTCGGGTCCGACACCAGCCAGGCTGACTGCGGCGGACACGTTCAAGTTCGCCGGAAACCCCTTCACAGCCTCCCGCGCAGTCCCGGAGAAGACTTCCATCTCGTCTTCCAAACCCTCCAAGCTGATACCGTTCTCAACCAAGTGGGGCGCGCCTTCCAGACCGATGGGAGGTTTTCGAGACACCATGGTCACGTGGTCCACTCTGCCGGCGCAGGCCGACTTTATCCCATCCAGTCCCGCTATGGCGCCGGAAGGGGCCAATAAACGGCAACCCGTCTCGCGCGATCTCTCGATTATTCCAGGGTTGTCCAACAGAGCCCCAATGCTGATGACCATCAGGTCTTTCCCCGCGGCAAAGGTCTCCTCGGCCAGTTCGGCGACGATGTGGCCGCCAGCCGTCTCTACCAGCAGGTCGGAGTTGGCGATGAGTTCTTGCCGGTCCATGTACGGCGGCGGGGAGTCCAAACCCCCAAGAAATTCGTGGGCCCGGTGCTCGCCACGGCTGGTGACACCGGCTATCGGCACGTTCAATTTTCCAGAGTCGGCAGCCCGCATCAATGCCTGGCCGATGGCCCCGCATCCAACGATCCCTATCGACTGGGCCATATCTTCGCCTCCTCTGCTTTTTATCCCGCAGACAAGATGTTACCATTCCGAAGGCCCTTACCTCCACGCCTAGACGTTTGCCCATGGCCGGACAACCCTAGGGCAATGAAACGCGAAACAGGAACCGATGCTAGAAACCGAGATACTGAAGAAAGGCGACGATTCAGGAAACGGGACGCTAATAAAATACACCTCCTCCACCGGGGCCGTGATCAAGGCCATCGGCGTGCCCCAGTCTTGGGAATCGACCCTGGGGCCGACCTGGTGCTATGTGATAGAGGGCGATGACCTCACGTTGGTGGATCCTGGCTGCTACGGGTCATTGACCTACCTCGAACAGGGGTTGGAGGCGCTTGGCCGCTCCCTTACCGACGTGACCCGCATCGTGGTTAGCCACGGGCACATGGACCATGACGGCAGCTGCCCGCCGGTGATCCGCAAGAGCGGCGCGGAACTCTGGGCCCACGAGATCTACGGCTTCATGCTACAGGCTGACCGCGGCGATGTAGAGCGGGGTTGGCGCAGTGAGGTTCAGGGGTTCAAGGACTTCGAGAACTCCGAGACCATGACCCGGGTCATGGAACACCGCGAGCTCAACCGTGATTTGGTCCTCGACCATCCGGTGACCGACGAGCTTCAGGCCGGCGGTCTAACTTTTTATTACACCCCCGGCCATTCCCCCGACGAGCTTTGCATCCTGTTCGACCAAGTGCTGTTTTCGGGCGACCACATCCTGCCCCTGATCACGCCCCACCCGTCCGTGGCGATGAGCTACAACTCCTTCCAGAAAAGCCTGCCCCCCGCCTATTGTAGTAGTAACGACATCTACGGCTTGAAGGCCCTGCTCACTTCGCTGAAGCGGATGGCGTTATTGGAGGGGGACATAACCGTCCTGCCGGCCCACCGGGCGTTTCACCGAGGGCAGTTCAATCCCATCGGAGTCTCGCGGGCCACTGAGATAATGGAACACCACCGGAACCGCTGCTACGAATTGACCCAGGTCATGAAGGCGGGGCCAAAAGACTTGGTCACCATCACCCGGGAGTATTTCTCAGACCGCGAAGTGGAAGCACAGAACTTCTTCCTGGCATTCACCGAAGTAATGGCCCACATCGAGCTGATGCAGGAAGCCGGAGACATTTCGACTAACAGCGGCACTTCGGGCGGCAGGCTCTGGAGCAATGGTCTTGGTCCGGATGTCCCGATCAACTGGAACGGCACTGACCAGTTCTCGGTTTTTATCGACGGCCTTTAGCTCTCTTTGATCCAGTCGGCCACTCTCTCGCCGATCATGATGGTGGTGGAGTTGGTGTTGGCCCGCACCACGTTGGGCATCACCGATGCGTCGGCCACTCTGATGTTCTCCAGACCGTGCACCCGGCAGTACTGGTCCACCACTGCGTTTTCGTCCGATGCCGGTCCCAACTTGCAGGTGCCCGAGATGTGCGTGGTGTTCACGGTGCTGCGCAGCATGTAGTCATCCAGGGTTTCATCTGACTGTATGTCCGCCTCGTTGGGTTGCAGACGCCGGTCGATGATGTCCTTGTACATGGGGTGTTCCACCAGGTCCATCGCCAGGCGGACCGCCTCCCTGAGCCGCTCCCGGTCCCAGGCGCCCTCTAAGTAACGGTAGTTCAAATGGGGTTGGACGGAGGGGTCGTTGGAAGTCAGGGTCAGTTCCCCGAAACCGTTGGCCAGCTCCAGTACACAAGTGAAACGCACACCCTCTTGCTCGTAGGGGTCGGGAGCGCCGATTGGCGATGAGAACGCCGAGGGTAGTATCTGCATATCGTTTCGATCGTCGGAGCCGGTGGCGGTGTAGCGCAGGGCCAGTTGGTAGCGCGGCGCTCTGGGGTCCTGAGGAAAGTTGTCTTTGACCTTATAGACCACCGGCACGATGGGGTGGTCTCTTAGATTCTGGCCCACGCCGGGGAGATTGCGAATCACCGGGATTCCTTGGCGCTCCAATTGTTCCGCCGGTCCCACGCCCGAGAGCATCAGCAGATGCGGGGAGGCTATGGCGCCGGCGCTGAGGACGATCTGGTCGGCCTCCACAGTGAACCGTTCGCCACCGCTCTCGACCTCGGCCCCGATGGCTTTCTTGCCATCGAACAAGACTCGGCGCACCAGGACGTTGGCCTTGATCGTCAGATTTAGGCGGTGCCGGCTGAGGTTGATATACGTCAGACCGGTGCTCATGCGCACCCCGTCGGGGTTGTTCATAGGAATTGGGCCCACGCCCTGGGACTCTGGGTGGTTCATGTCCGGGTCGTAGGGAAACCCCTTGTCGATCAGGGCGTCATGGAACGCTTGGTGGAAAGGCAGCCACTCGCTCTGCTTGAAGCGGCGAACCGGCATTGGGCCCTCGGATCCGTGGAAGTCGTCCCTGATGTCGTTGTCGGTCTCCTGTTTCCTGAAATAGGGCAAAACTTTCAGGAAATCCCATTGGTCGTTGCCCATGGCCGCCCAGTTCTCGAAGTCCTCAGGAATCCCGCGCAGGAACACCTGGCCGTTGATGGCGCTGGAACCGCCCACCACCTTGCCGCGCGGCACCGGCAGGTCGTGGCGGTCAGGAGTGCCTGTACCGACGAACGACCAGTTGTGGGGCCCGCCCATGGCCGCGGCGTCGGGCGTGTAGCCAAACTTGATGTCGTCGGGATAAGTCTCGAAATCCGGGTAGTCAGGCCCGGCCTCCAACAACAGGACCGATCTATCAGGGTCTTCCGACAACCGGTTGGCGATGGCGCAGCCGGCGGACCCGGCCCCTATAACGATCACGTCGTACTTCAATTCAAGTGCTCCTTGTACCTGTTCAACCCCAAAAGTAGTTGGAGGGCAGTTTACGGCCAGGCACGACCGGCGTCAAACCATCGGGTTGGCCCGATGTGTTAGTTTATTGACCTCGATTAACCCACACAGCCAATCAATACGGAGGGGACCAGCATGGCAACCTTGGAAGAATATGTAGACAAATATGAGACTGTGCGCTTCGAGCGGATCGACGGCATTCTTCAGGCAACCGTGCATTCGGGGGACGGAAGCCTGCTCTGGGGCGAAGCCTCCCACCGGGAGTTGGGCCACGCCTTCGCCGATATCGGCAGCGACACAGAGAACAAGACGGTGATCTTGACCGGTACCGGTGACGATTATTGCGCCGAATTCGAGCCCGGCCGGTCTTCCAGGAGGATGCCCAAGGACTGGGACAAGACCTACTGGGAGGGAAAGCGGCTGCTGCTGAACCTGCTGGACATCGAAGTCCCGGTCATCGGAGCAGTCAACGGCCCGGCGCTGATCCACGCCGAGATACCGGTGCTCTCCGACATCGTCTTGGCCTCGGACAATGCCACGTTCCAGGACGGGCCCCACTTCCCCAGAGGAGTCGTGCCGGGGGACGGTGTGCACGTGGTGTGGCCCATGGTCCTGGGAAGCAACCGGGGCCGCTACTTCCTGCTGACCGGCCAGACACTGTCGGCACAAAAAGCTCTCGACCTGGGCGTAGTCAGCGAGGTGTTGCCCAAGAACCAACTGCTGCCCCGCGCCTGGGAGTTGGCCCGGATGATCATCGAGCGTCCGCCGCTGACAGTCCGCTACAGCCGGGTGGCAATGACCCTGAACATCAAGCGGCAGATGCAGGACATGCTAGGCTACGGCCTGATGCTAGAAGGTCTTGCCTACGTGGATAAATCTCTTTCGGAAGAATAGGCGCTGACCTGCAGGCAGGTCACTACGGCCTCTGGCGTCTACCGCCGAACCCGCCGCCGCCAGATCCACCGCCCTCCGGTGGGTTGACCATGACCGAGACCGCGCCTACCGGTCCGCCGCTAGTGGGTCTCCGGATACTATGACCAAGACCCGGTCTCCCGGGGAGATGTCTTCCGCAGTGTATACGAAGTCCCCGGCGGTCAACGGTTGGCCGTCACTCCAAATAGGCCATCCCTCAGCTTGAGCGTATAGGTGAGACCATCGTCAGAGATGCAGCCATTTTGAACAGTGGGAACTTCGGTGGCCACTAGAGGAATCAGATGCAGATCTTCATCGAAGCCAAGCAAGCCTTCAGAAAGCTGCCTGAGCACAGAGAATTCTAACAACGAGCTGGCTAGCTGAGGATCCAGGATGTTCGGCTCTCCGCCCAAGTTCAGCCGTAATAGAGGGCTGGACGGCGTTGGCGGGATGGTGGGGGTTGGGACCGTCGTGGCCGTTGGTATGGGGGCGGCGGTCGGAAATATCGAACCCGGCGTAGCCGCGGCGTCTCCGCCACAAGCCACAACAAAGAGCAGGGGGAACATTCCCATAAGGGCAGCTGCTTACCGGAAACCATTAATCCCACATCCCTATTGCCGCCGGCCGGATATGAGACTTGGTCCCGGTCCAATTTCTGGCGGTTGGTCCCATCTGATTGGCTGGCCATCGTTCGGCCTAAAACGGGCGTCCCCGATTCAATATTCCCTTCAACAACCAGCATTCGTATGCTATCCGACGGTCGTGAAAGGCCCCTTCCTACTGACAGACCATACACACTATTACGAATTCGTGCGTTATTTGCCTAGAGAAACCGATGCGACGTTGGGCAGATTCAATGGCATTTAAGACTGGCCAGGCACGAATCAAGCCAAAGGTAGTACGCCTAACATCCGCACCCACAGGCACAAACACGCGACATAGGCCAGCGGAAGGAGGATCTCAGCGACAGGTCCTGGGAAGGTGTGAATTCGCTTTGGAGATAAAACCGGGCGGGGCTAAGAATTGGGCCGGCGGTACCGGTAACCGAACCCCCGGACTGTCTCGATCAGAGCAGGGGCTTCATGGTAGCGCTCAACCTTCCGACGTAGGTAGCCAACGTAAAGACGCACCACTTCCAGGGAACCGACGTATTCCCGGCCCCATACCTGGTCCAGCAATTGGTCTTGGCTCAAAACCTGGTTGGCGCTTCTGGTCAGCGCCGCCAACAGCCGAAACTCTGTGGGGCTCAAGTCCACCGATTCGCTGCGGACCAGCACTTCATGTTTTTGGAAGTCTATGGTGATCTCGGGGTCTGAATATCCTGTGGATTCGGCCTCTTCCTCCGATGAACTGGCCCGGCGGAGAGCCACCTCGACCGGCGCCAAAAGCTCTTCCCCAGAAAAGGGCTTTGTGATGTAGTCGTCGGCGCCGGACCTCAAGCCGCGAAGTTTGTCCCGCTCTTGAGTCGCAGCGGTCAGGATCAATACCGGAACGTCGGACACCTCTCGGAGACGTTCCACCACCTGCCACCCGTCCATGACCGGCATCGCGATATCGAGGACAACCAGGTCCGGCCGGTCGCCGTAGAACCGGCGCAGACCGTCCATTCCGTCCGCTGCGATGATCGTATCGTAGCCAGCCCGCTTCAGGCGGGTGGTTACAACGGTCCGGATGTCTTCGTCGTCCTCAATAACGAGGATTTTTTCTGTTGATCTGAGGCCATTATTCCCCTTAGTTCGAAGCGAATTATAGCAAAACCAAACTTACTTATTCACGATTTCCGATTTGTCCATTTCGGGGAATAACGTCGAAGGTCCCGCCTGTAGCCACCTTTGTTATACTTGTGGCCAATTCCAGCCAGGCCCCGCTATTTTGGCGACCTTAAGGGTGAGAATGGACGTCGGATTATATGTCCGGGATTACATCGACGACCCAACCAGGCCACTATACGAGCAGATAGAAGAGGCGGCCGAGATCTTCCGGCAGTCCCGTGGCATGGGTTTCACCACGCTCTATATGCCCCAGCACTTCATCGCCTACCCCACCATCTGGCCCCAGCCCATGCAGGTCCTTTCTCGGTTGGCACCAGACACAGATGGGCTTCGGCTGATGACTGGCATCCTCTTGCTGACCTACCACAACCCGGTGGACATCGCCGAGCAGACCGCGACCTTAGACCAGATCAGCAACGGACGGTTCACCTTGGGAGTAGGTCTGGGTTACGTGGAAAAAGAACTGGAGGCATTCGGGACCAACCGGGCGGAGAGGGTCAGCCGCCTCGAGGAATCGATAGCCTTGATGAAAGAGTTGTGGACGGGGGAAGAGGTCAACCATGAGGGCCGACACTGGACCGTCCGCGGCGGCCGATTGGGCATCACGCCCGTACAGAAACCCCATCCACCCATCTGGCTCGCCGCGCAGAGCCGGGGTGCGGTGCGCCGGGCGGCGGCCATCGCCGACGCCTGTCTCCTAGGCCCGCAACCTAACTGGGAAGACATCGACCAACTTTCGACGATGTACTGGGAAGCCATGGCGGAACAGCCGGGTAAAACTGGTCACCTGGCAGCCAACCGCTCGATCTCCATCGCGAGGGACCGGGAGACGGCAGTCTCTCAGGCCATAGCGGCAGGTGAAGCCAAAAAGGGTTTGTACTCGAATTTCAACATGCAGGAATCCAGCACCGTCGACTTCGGTCTCGGAGGGGCACGGGAACTCGCTGACTGGGCAGTGGTCGGGAGCCCCCAGGATTGCGCGGAGACCATCGTGCGCAGTCACCGGGAGAACGGCTTAGAATACATCGGTTTCGGATGCTTGAACCTGCCCAAGGAAAAGACAGCCCGGCTCGAATACCTCCAGTTGATCTCCGAGGAGCTGCTGCCTTTATTGCCCTGAAAATAAGCGACACATCGATTCGTTCAGGAGGACCTACATGGCGGAGGAAGTGATCCGCGTCGGACTCATCGGCGCAGGCGGAAACGTCCGCAACCGGCACATCCCAGGCTTTCAGCAGGTTGAAGGGCTGGAGATCGTCGGTGTGGCCAACCGCACCTTGGAATCCAGCCGAACCGTGGCAGACCAGTTCAATATCTCCCAGGTCTACAGCGGATGGCAAGAATTACTGGAAGACGAAAGCATAAACGCAATCTGCATCGGCACCTGGCCATACATGCACCGGGCGATGACGTTGGCTGCGTTGGAGAAGGGCAAGCACGTTCTCACTGAGGCCCGAATGGCTGCCACCGCCCAAGACGCCCGCGACATGCTGGCCGCCTCCCATGCCCACCCTGAACTGGTATGTCAGCTGACCCCAACATCCACAACCTACAAGATTGACAACCTGATCAAGCGATTGGTTAACGATGGCTCCGTGGGCGAAGTGCTATCCGTGGAGATGCAGGCATTACAGAACCGTTTCGCCGACTTCGGAGGCGAGCTGCACTGGCGGCATGATTGGAGGATGAGCGGGTACAACACGTTGAATATCGGCGCGTCCTATGAATCAATGATGCGCTGGTTGGGGCGTGGCAGCCGGGTCATGGCCATGTCCAAGATCCACGTGCCATACCGGTCCGACGAAAATGGCCAGATGGTCTCGGTTTCCATCCCCGACCACGTGAACATCCTCTACGAACTGGCAAATGGGGCTCAAGTCCATATGAGGATGAGCGCCACCACCGGCCTGTCGACGGGCAACCAGACTTGGATCTACGGCACCGAGGGCACGATCCACATCGACCAGCAACAGAATGTCTTCGCCGGACGCCGGGGCGACGACCAGCTAACCGAGGTGCCCAACCCGGCCGAAGGTCAAGCCCACTATCGGGTGGAGGAACAATTCACCAACGCCATCCGTGGCACGGAGCAGGTGGATATGGTTCCCTTCGAGACTGGGGTACACTACATGGAATGGACCGAAGCGGTCATACGCAGTAGCCAGACCGGGCAGGCAGTGTACCTTCCATTGTGATTCGTCAGGTGTGATTCACCGAGGAGAAGTCATGATTCAGCAGAATGATCCGATCACCGGTCGGCCGGTCCAGAACCCTTACGAAAGATACGATCATCTTCGGTCCGTAGACCCGGTCCACTGGAGCGAAGGCTCCCAAGTCTGGGTTCTAACGCGGTATCAAGACGTCATGGATGCGCTGAGGGACCCCCGTCTCTCTTCTACAAGCTTCTCCGCCCTGATTCAAGAGGCCGGCGGAGGACAAAACGTCAAAACCCTTGAGCAGACTTTCATGGCGATGATGATCTTCAGGGACCCTCCCGACCACACACGACTGCGCTCGCTGGCGAATAAGGCATTCACACCAGGGGTGTTGGAAAGGATCAGGTCTCAGGTACAAGACTCCGCCGACCTGCTTCTGAACAATGTCCGAAAAAAGGGAAGCATGGAGGTCATCTCAGAGCTGGCCTACCCACTACCGGCCCTGGTGATCTCCGAGGTATTAGGCGTTGCCGACCGAGACCGGGAAAAGTTCAAGAAATGGTCCGACGACCTGGCCACATTGGCGGGGCACATGCGCGACGCCCGGGAGAACGCCGGGCCGGCATCGCAAAGCTTGGCCGAACTGATCGAGTTCCTTCGAGAGACCGTCGCCGAGCGGAGGGCTGAACCGAAAGACGATCTGCTCAGTGCTTTGGTGACCGCGGAGGACCAAAATGATTCGTTCACAGAGGACGAGCTGTATTCCATGTGCGTGCTCTTGATCTTCGCAGGGCATGTAACAACGACCAACCTGATTGGCAACGGGATTTTGGCCCTGCTTCAGAACCCGTCGCAATTGGAACTGCTGCGGAATACGCCCTCGTTATTGGAGTCAGCCGTTGAGGAAATCATCCGTTACACCGGCCCGGTGCAGGCCATCTCACGGACCGCGTTGGAGAGCTACAAGATTGGCGACACGCAGATCAGAGAAGGAGACCGGCTCTCTCTAAACCTGGCTGCGGCGAACCGAGACCCGGCGCGGTTCAACAACGCCGACAGGTTCGAGATCGAGCGTTCCGAAGGGCGTCATGTCGGGTTCGGGTTCGGCATCCACTTCTGCCTGGGAGCGGCTCTAGCCCGTATGGAAGGGCAGGCTGCCATCGGCGCTGTGGTGCGAGGACTTCCTGATCTACGACTTGGGGAACAGGAATTGGAATGGCGGCCAAACCCGGTATTGCGCAGTCTGACGGAACTCCCGGTAACTTTCTGATCGGAAAGTTGGCATCTGCTAACCGGGGCCCAAACAAAGAGATTGGCCTCGCCGGACAATTAATGGCAATCACGTAAGGAGGCCGATCATGGCTTTGGACATCACTGCCGCCCAAGGCGCCATGACCGGCGCGCGGTACATCGAAAGTCTCAGGGACGGCCGCGAGGTCTGGCTGGACGGCAAGCGGATCGACGACGTTCCATCCCACCCGGCATTCTCTGGGATGGTCAATGAGTTGGCCCGTATCTACGACCTACAACACAGCGGCGAGTTCCAAGACACCATGACCTTCGTCTCCCCCGAGTCGGGAAACCGCTGCAGCATGTCTTGGCTGATTCCCCGTTCAGCGGATGACCTCAAGAAGAAACGGAGGAACAGCGAAGTTTGGACCAGCCAGAGTTGGGGGCAACTGGGCCGCGCACCCGACGTTTTGGCGCCGTATATCATCTCCCTCTACAGGTCGCGGGGGAAACTGAGTTCCGTAAAACATCCGCAATGTGATTTCGGCGAGAACGTGGACAATTACCACCGGTATTGCATGGAGAACGACCTTTTCTTGACCCACGCCTTGGGAGACCCACAGGTCGACCGCAGCGAGCAACCTCAGAACGAGCAACGGGCCCAGCGGGAAGAGGACCTGGCGCTGCACGTAGTCGAGGAAACTTCAGAGGGAATAATCATCACCGGCGGCAAACAATTGGCCACCGCCGCGCCCATCAGCAACGAGACCTATGTGTCCCTTTCAGCGACTTTCACCCAGCGCTCCGACCCCAAGTTCGTCCTGGCCTTCTCCATCCCGACCAACAGTTCCGGGATGAAGATCTTATGCCGGGAGCCGGTGTCAATCTGGAACGGCAGCTACGGACATCCCCTGGGCGTGTCCTACGACGAACAGGACTGCATGCTGTTCTTCGAGAACGTCCTGGTGCCATGGGACCGGGTATTCATGCTCTATGACTCGGAGCCGCTACGGCGCGATTTCGCCGCTGGGATAAATTTCACCGAGTGGGGCAATCTCTGCCGCATCCACGAACGCATGAAAGTGATGACAACAGTAGCGACCATGATCGCCGAATCCATTGGTGTCTTGGACTACCGCGAAGTCTCCGCCAAGATCGGAGAGATGGTCATGTACACCGAGATCTGGCTGCACGCCATGGACGGTGTGGAGCACGGCGCTCACATGGAGGACAGTGGCGTGATGGCCCTAGGTTCCATGACCGGCATGAACATCTACTTCGCCCAGATATCCGCCAGGATGGTCCAGATATTGCGGGAGGTCGCGGGCTCCGGCCTGATCATGCAGCCCAGCGAGAATGACCTGGCTAGCCCAGAACTGCGGCCCTACCTGGACCGCTATCTGCGGGGCAAGGGTGTGGACGCCGAATACAAGTCTCGGCTGTACCGCCTGGCCCACGACCTGGCGGTCTCCTCCTCAGGCATGCGCCAAGAAGTGTACGAGTACTGGCACGGCGGCGACCCCAACCGGAACCGCATCAACCTGCTCCG
>Ga0207966_1000387_pt1 | contig 25626 bp, 48 predicted proteins | sample Knorr_S23_td_NAD_FD_185611 | JGI IMG/M metagenome (GOLD analysis project Ga0207966, IMG submission 185611) | Marine microbial communities from Southern Atlantic Ocean transect - Knorr_S23_td_NADW_ad_2500m_LV_B (SPAdes) (version 2) | ecosystem: Environmental > Aquatic > Marine > Oceanic | place...
ATTGGTACTCTTTTACCTGGTGGAGTTTTCCAATTTAAATAATCAACACACTTGTTTACTTCTAATATAAATTCTTTTTTACTTGTATAGTCAAAACTAGGTTCGTGTAATCCTAATTTTTCTGCCCAAATGGCGTGTTCTACTCTAGTTTCTTCCGTTGCTTTCTTAACTGCAATAGGATTAGGCATAAATGTACCTATACCATATGTAACAGCAGATATTAAAACTAATACTGTTATAAGTTTAGCATACAAGTATAATTTTTTTATTGTATCTTTTGTTGATTGTTTCATTAGGACCTCGCTACTTGGTAATCGTATCCACCAACTGGTTGTTCTAATCTCTTCTGAACGAAGATTAATTTATTCTGAAATTGTGCCATACGTTTAAATATCTTTTCTGCTTGTATTTCAGTAAAGTTATCATAAATGTCATTTGACCAATTTCCAGAATAATAAATCATTGAAATTTCACCTTCTTCATCATCTAAAAATCTTTGAAGTTCATCTGGAACTTTTAATATTATTCTTTTTAAATAAGAATCTAATTCTTTTGTTTTTCTCACTTTATCCTCACTTTATCCATAATGTTATTTATATATTATATATCTAAACCGATAGCATTTAATTTAGGTCTAAAACTATAAAATGTATCGTTATGGTTTCCTGTATCCCCTAAATTTGCCATCTGATACAAATGTATCATTTCGTGCCCTAACGTATCAACAAATTCTTTTTTATTTTTATATGTCTTATTCATTTCTAAATTAAATTGATTTGTTCCTTTTCTTTTCCATTGCAATATAAGCACTTGAGCAACATATTTTTTTCTATTCATATACATTATATTGATATCATTAAAAGGAGATAATTTCCCACTAAAAACGTTATCGTTGATTAATCTAAAATACTTTTTAATATCTTTATATGTAGTTTTATATTTTCTCACAGATAAAAGTTCTTTCTTTAATCTTTTTTTGACTTTTTGTTTTCTTTTACTTGGCATTGCTTGTTTTTTCTATCTCCGTATTCTAAAAAACCATATAATATAAAACACCCAAGGATTACAATAAACAATTCCTGTGGTATTAAACTATAAATTATTTGCAATGTTTCGTATATTGCTTCAGTTACACTCATATTGACTATTCTTCAAAAGAGCACATTTAAACTCTTTATCATTTTTTTGTCTGATTTCACTAGCAAGACCATCTAGTATGTTTGGTAAGTGTTCTTGTAATACACCACTAAACTCGGTAATCATATTATATAATATTCTTTCTAACTGCGCTTCCATTACAGCAGCTGCGTCAATATCATTACTTTGTAATACCTGTGTAATTACGTGTCCTACTACTGCCTCATCATATTCATCGGCTCCTGCTTCACTAAAGGCACCATACATCATTATTGATATACCAGCCCAAAATAAAACAAATATCATTATCCCTTTCAATATCACTTTCATTATATATTTCTCTCTTTCATTATTATTTATTCTTTATAAGTCTATTATAGACTAAAAAGCTCGTAGAGTCAAGTAGTATTTTCATCAAAAAATCAAGTAAAATCAAGGATTTAGATAATACTTGATAAAAAATGTTCTATTTTTGTTCTACTTTAGTACCAGTTTGATACAATTCGTTCCATCCAAACGCTTCTTTTACTACCGAATCACTTAAACCCTTATAAACTCTATGTAATTCCTTATTTTTTACGTGAAGTAAAAGTCCTGCTTCCTCACTACTTAATCCTTCTAACATTTGAATAAACAAACTTTCTTTTTGAGTTCTTGTTGTTTTATTATCTGCACCTTTGACAAAATGCCACAATCGTTTTGCTTCAGTTTTCAATATTGTGTGTTCAGTACCTTTTGGTGAAGGATTTGCCATATAAGGTGGTGTTCCTTCTGGTAGTTCCCACTCAACAGTAGGATCAAATGATCCTTTTAATATCATCCTTAAAGATGGATGGTCATATTGTTTTAAGACCTCTACCTTTTTAGCTTTATCTTTTGCGTTATTTACCTTTGTTAGTATTTCTGAAAATAATACGTCAGCTGACCCTGCTGTTCTGGCCATTGCCTCCATAGAAGACCTGGGTATTATTGATGGATGTTGTTTTAGTTCGTCTGCCATTATATTCTCCAATTTTTAATATTAATCATATACCTATTTATACTCTTAAAATACAGGCGACCTGTTAGGGTCACCTGTATCAATCGTATTGGTTACGATTTTGTTATGCTTTAGTAAGCATATAGAGGACCGTATAGTTTAGTTATACCAGCAGCAATTATTGCTCTACTTGGTTCGCCTAATCTGTACGAAGTACCTTTAGATCCTTTATTAATATATATCATATTACCTCTGGATCTTAATTTATCCACCATTGCTCGTGGTGAACGAAGGTCAAATCTGTTTCTCAAAGTTTTCCAAGTTACAGGTTTGCCTTGCTCTAAAAGGCTCATCACCTTTTTTGTTTTTGAAAAGGCTTTTCTGCCTCTAGTGTGTAGTACTCTCTTACGAGTTCCCACAACTTTAAGTTCGTCTTTTTTTCCGAACCATTTAAAATTAAACATTGTTTAATTCTCCTTTATTATTGCATTTAAAGTCCGCTGGGACTATTCCTTCTACGGAATTCATTTGGGTTTGTCAGGTGGTTTATTACCATTTAAATCCATATCGGATTCAAACATATCTGACCCATCCCTTAAATCGTTTAACTCTTCTTTTAATTCTTTATTAAAAACATTTGTTGGTTTTTGTTTTTTCATTTGGTCTTTTAAAAAATCTGAATAATCTATCCTTGCTGATGAAGCTTTACCACCTCTATTAAATCTTACTGATACCATTTTATTTGCAAGTAATTGAGCAGCGTGTGCCATATTAAAATCTCTATAAATTAAACCTCTTATACAATCAATTACCAATGCAAGGTCTTTTGTAAATGATTCTTTAGTTGTTTTTAAACCCATATCTACAAATTTCTTTAATAAATCAAACCCAATTTCATCTACATTACCTTCTATAAATTCTCTAGTTTGTTGTTCTTTTAATCTTAATGCAAAAGGTGAATCTTGAGGTTTAGTTATTTTCTTTTTGATTTTACTTTGTGGAAATAAAATTATTTTAGCACTTTTCTTTTTATCTTTATCCTTATTGTTCACGTATTATCTCACCTTTGTAATTAACTAATTTCTTATCATTAAAATATTCTATAAGTTGATTATAACCACCAACTAATTTATCATCTATTTTAATTTGTGGCATTGCACGTACTTTTTTTCCTATATCTGTTATCATTGCGTCAACAGATTTAAATTCTTCTAGTTTCTTTTCTTGAAATTCTAGGCCAAGGCCTTTTAACAAGGCCTTCGCCTTAACACAGTACACACAATTTTCTTTTGTATATACTGTGATATTTTTAATTAGTATTTGCTGACTCATCATTATCTGATTCCTTTTTCATAAGGTTTTCAAATGACTTGTTAGCGTGATACTTTAAGTTATAAGCGTCTGTAGCTTGTGCTATTGTATAGTTGAACATTTTGTTGTATTCACCTAATGGCAATCTCAAACCAATCCAAGCTCTATAGTAACCGTTTTTTGTTAACGTTACATCTTGAGCAAAAATTTCATAGCCTCTAACTGGTGTATCTTTAATTACATTGACCAATACAGATTCCACTTCACTAACAACCGTCTTACTGTTATGTTTACCTATTTCGGTAATAAACTGTTTAGACTGCTTGTTCATTTCGCCTTTGATTATATCAGCAATTTCTGCTTTCGCAATCATTTTTGCTTTTTCAATAGCGAGATTCAAACTTGGACTAACAGATGTTCCAACTCCAAAGATACATTCTTTTTCTTTATCTTTACCAAATCTTGCAATATCGCAAGCTTTAGTTTCAGAAAAATCGGCCATATACCATTTTGGAACGGAATTAACTACTTTTCCAGTTTCATTTTTGATTTTATAATTACCAGCACAATTCGTCAATAATAGACCTAGTACTGTAACTGATAAAATCTTAATGTATTTGTTCATTAGTTTTTCACACTCCTTTGTACATTATATAATAGTTCTTGTATTAAGTCAATGCTGGATTGAGCATAGCCCAAAAAGTCTGAAGCACTAACTCCATATACAATTACTAACAGAAGCACAATTATGATAATAGTTTTTATCATTTTACCTTCCATTCTCCGTTCTCATTTAAACACACTTTTCCGAACGATTTAAAAGCGTGATTTTTTCTACTGTAAAATCTACAATACTCTGGTGTAGCAATATCACGGTAGTAAAATTGGGCAAAAAGTTCCCAATAAGAAGGTGTATCTGATACACCACTTCTCCCATCGGAACAATATAATTTCTCTTCTTTTGAAATATTTCCATTTGATTCTTGTTTAATAATAACTTTTACATAACAAAATTGGTTAGCGTCATTATTTACTGGTTTAACATTATCATATAATATTTTTTGAGAACCATCTACAACTTTTACACTACGTTGTATAGTTCCATCTGGATTATGCCACTCTATTTCCATTACTTCAGCAGTTTTCTTAAATTCTTTTTTATTTAAATCACAATCTACACATAATGAGTTTGCCGCTTGAGCACCACTTACTGCATATGCACATAGTAATAATACTATGAATATTGTTGTAACTACAATTTTATCTGTATTATGCATTAATTAACTCCATCTGGTTTTTCTATCCATTGTCCATCTGGTAACTGACAAGCACTTCCAAATACTACTTCTCTATTCACTCCACCAATACCTATCATTGGCCATCTATTTGTTATATCTACTGTATGGTCATAATCTTTACATTTAATAGGTCCAACCATATAAGATTTTGTTATATGAATTATGCCACCATTTCCTGTTGATGAATTATACCAATTCGTATATGAAGACCCATACCCACTTGTATTCAAATGGTCTACAAATACGGCATTATGTACGTCTTGATCCCCTTTATATAAAATTTCTGCACCTGCAAAGGCAGCGCCTACAGCACACGTAGCAATCAAATATGGATTGTCTGATATGTACTGTAAACATAAAGTTGTTCCTGTTGTTGCACCCAAGACAGCACCTGTATGTGACCTATTCGCACAATTAGTTAAAAATAAACTAATCGCTAATAGACATATTAGTTTTGCGTATTTGTTCACAAATGTTCCTTCCGTCTTTACTCATTACAATATAATGTTCTTCATTATTATCAACAACAAATTTACTCATATTATTTTTCTGCCACCAAGTTTCCGCACTTGCGGATACTGGTCTAATCCAATGTGTTCCATCATTAGGACTTGTTACGTGAAAATCATCCATTATTATCTTCTTTATTCCTGTTAAATAGATTTGATAATGTTTGAAATAATCCTGCTAATTGCACTCTTGCTTCTTCCCAAGACTTCTTTTGATATGCAATTGTCTTTTCCTTCTCATTAACTACAAATGTTTTAACAGTGTTTGATACATCATTAATCTTACTTGTAATTATATTGTCTTCTGCTAATGCAACTGTTCCAGTTAACATAAGAGCGACAATAATTGTTGTAAACTTATTCATATTTTCCTCCTTAATGTAATAAGTGTTTTTTAAACGGTTCAATCTTATCTTTTGATTGATAAACCGTATCCATCATTCCGTCATAATCCTTTGCAGGCATTATTGACTTCATAATTTTTAACATTTGACCTAATACTGTCATCTGAACCATTACTGGATCATACTGTTTCATTTCCTTTTGAATCCACTCGTGGAAATTATCACATACAGTTTGCATAGGGTCTAATATTTCGTTATTTTGATTTTTTCTCATCTATATCTGGTTCTTCTTCTTGTTCTGCCATTTTTTCTGCATACGTTTTACCGAATACTGACATATAAAAATGGTCTCTAGGATTAGGACTCTCATATGCTTTCAATAAGTTGTCAAAATTAATTCTTAATCCGTGTTCATAACTTGTTGGTGATTGTTTCATTAATTCTGCGTGTTCTTTACAAAATTTAATACGATTTTTGTGGATATCGTTTTCTTTATCTTCGTCTAACTTCTTTTTTGATAGTATAATATCTTTTGCTTTTGCAATATTAAACTCTTTCCATACGTTATCTTTGTTGTATATAGCACTCATAATATAATTTTCTCCCTATTTTTCAATTATTGTTATTATTATACATTAAATCTCTTTAAATGTCAATAGTAAGATTAACCTCTATTTTACTCGTTTTTTGCACTTTTAAACGTTCTAGCAACGTCATAGGCGGCGATTCTAAGCACATCCCATAGTCTGCTATAGTGTGTTTTCCCATTATTTGTGATTATCCTTATCTGTTTCTTTACTAATCTTTTCTACTTTATTCATAAGTCCTTTAGTTCTTTTTAATAATCTTTCAAGAATTAAACTCATTTCATTTGAAAGAAATATCATATAAACTAAACAACCCATTAAAATAATAGAGCCGATTAAGACAACCATTTCATAATTATCCATATTGTTTTTTCAACATACCACCCAACAAGTTTTCTAAACTTGTTACAACATCTTTACTCATTTGTTGCTCTTTACTATCATAATGATAAACTCTTAATATCTTTCTTAACTCTTCTATCATTTTTTCTTTGTTCATTATTTACCTTTCTTTATTTTCCTTGTTTTGCTTCGTTTTCTAATTGAATCATAGTATCAACCTTTGAATCTTCTGGTTCTTTACTATTTTCAACTAGAACATATTTTCCATTTGGATTTAATGCTTCTTCTTTCCATTCTTTTACTGATTTGCCATATCTTCCAGCATAATGTTCAAAGTCTGGATTATTAACATCATCCACTGTATCTCCAACATTTGTTGAAGCGTCAGCAACAAATCCTTCTTCAACTTCTTTTAAAAGTTCTAAAGAATCCTTAGCAGTTGCCAAATCATTGTTGTCTATATTATCAATAACTGATTGTATAACATCAACTTTTGTTTCCATACCGTTTATGTTCATAACGTTGTTCCTCCTATTCTTTGTCTTAAATCTTTTTTTAATATATACTCTTGCACTTCGTTTTTTCCTTTAATTAAATATTCCGCTGCTTTATATGTGTCACCTTCAATAGATAATCTTTCACTTGCAGGTAGTAATACATTACCGCACTTATCACATATACTTTTATCTTCTTTATCTACAAGATAAAAGAATTTCATTTTTTTGTATATAATACTATTTCTTACCATTTTGTTCACTTGATATTAACAATACAATATAATGTACTGCTTTATATAAATCTAATTTGTTTTTTCCATCTTTTTTACCATATCTCATAAGGTATTTTATTGCATTTGATAAACTAAAATCTTTGTCTATATCTAAATGTCTTAATATATCTTGTACTTGGAAACCTTCTTTAGTAGTTGAATAATGTTTTGAATATGTACCTTTAATATATTCTAAAACTTCTTTTAATATTTTATCTTCGTTGTATTTCATTTCTTCCTTTAATTAAATCTTCTTCTGCTCTTAATTGAGTATAAAAAAATACTCCCCAAAGAATAAGTGCTATAACCATTATAATTTTTTTCATAATTTTTTATCATTATTATTGTTGTTGTTATATTTCTTCCCAAATAAATCTCTTAATGCTTCAGGTACTTCGTTTTTATCTTTTGGTTTATCTCCATAATAATAAGCAAGAAACAACCCCACTATTGTGAGGGTCATTCCTAATAAAAATAATAATAGTCCTGCTTCTAATGTCATATTAAAATGGTACTGGTTCTGATTCTGCTTTTTCTTTTACAAAATCATTTATACATTTGCCATCATCTTTAACAACTTCGCCTTTGTCATTAATGACATCGGTTTCATCTGCATAAGTAGATAGTTCAACATCACCGTTTTCTTTAGCGTTTTCTAAACCGTCATAGTCATCATAAACTACTTTAGCAACATATTCAGTTTTACCTGAATCTGTATAGTTAGCGTCTACCATATAGGTTTCAACACCATCTTTAGTTTCAGTTAATTCTTTATTAACTTTTTCGTGATTGATTCCGCAATCACTTAATTTAGTGTCTGCTTCATCTTGATTATTAGCAAGGCATTCTTGTTCTATGCAAAGAGTATAGTAAGTTTTCTTTTTATAAAGGTTTTTACCAATATCTTCTTTATTAACATAAATGTCTGTATCAATTTTACTCATATTACTGCCTCCTCTCTTAATTTTTGTACTTTACTTTGTGTTTCTTTAACAACAATATCAATCCACTCTTCAGCGTCATCTGAATCAGTGATACCTTCAAGTGCTATATTGTAATTGGTTTTTGTTAATTTGTCTAAAGCTTGCTCTTTAGTGATTTCACCGTTAGTTAAATCAACTTCAACTTTAGATAAAAATTCAGTTGCTTGATCCCAAGCCATATTTTTTACTGCACCCATTATTTGTACTCCTTTGTTAGTTGTGGATTATAGTCTTTTTTAAAGAATTGTCTACCATTAGATAGTTGACCATAATCGTTATATAAACTTTTCCAATCCTTTGTATCGCAAACATCTGGATATATGTCACCAAAAGTTTCATAATATTCTTTTCCAAACATTATTTCTACTTTAGATGAATTTAAATCGTTTGCTGGTTTGTCTTTAGTATTTTTGTCACAATATTCTTTTAATTTTGTAAATGTAGATTCTAGTTTTGATTTCTTTTCAAGGTCTATAGGCATATTTCTATAGATTGTATTATATGAATAAAATGTATCACCATACTTTGATTCTGGATCTTTCATTTCTCTAGCATAAACTAGATTCATTGTATTCATTGATTTTTCTTTTAAATTGTTCATAGTGTTTTTCTTAATCATATGTGTATATTATACAGGAGTTTTATGTGGAAGTCAAGATAAAAATAAACTTTTTTGTTCTTGTTTTGTTCTTGTTTAATCATTATGCAACTTCCAGTAGTTCTTTAAAGTCTTTACAATAGTAACTTAACTTTCTCAAAGCCTTGGCTTCAATTTGTCTTATTCTTTCTGCATTTACAGATAATTTTAAACTAACTTCTTCTAAAGTATGGTCGGTATTCATTCCTACACCAAATCTCATTCTTAAAATTCTTTCTTCTCTAGGTGTTAAATAAGTAAGAGCTTGAGTGATTTTGTCTTTTATCTGTTTTTTTGCAATGATACTGTCAAAGTTGATTTCACTTATCATATTATCAGCAGCGGACATATCAGTAGATTTAAATATGGCGTCTTCTTTTTTATATTTCACTTGTTTTGTCTTTTGCATTGCAAAATATACCTTACCTTTTTCTTTTCTAAGCATAGGTCTATAATAGTTTACAGAATTGTCAAGTGAGTAAACTTTTCTTGTATAGTATCTTTTTTTAATTGTTGAGTAGGTTTGTATTATAGTGTTTTTCTTAATCATATGTGTATATAATACAGGAGATTTTAATGGAAGTCAAGCACTAAAAAGTGTTGATTTTACTGACTTTTTTGATTATTTCGTTCTTGTTTTGTTCTAATTCCACTCTTTTTGAACCCATTTTTGTTCGGATTCGTGGGGTCTTGGGTGACCGTGAAACACAGCAATTTTAGTATTTGGTTTTTTTTCAAATGTCCATCTAGTTTTACCAAATCTAGGGTCAGTTCTACTAAACCATTTGTAAGAAAACGTCCATTCATCTGGCATAACTTTTAGGTTATCATTACCTTTTATTAGTTTTGACATCACATTTTGGTCACCTTGTAATTCCATTAGTTTAGCTTTATTTTCTAAAAACTTACTCCATATTACTTTCGTTGCAACATCATTGTTAAATTTCATTACACTTGAATTAAACTCTTTCGTGTTAGGGTTGAAATCATTAATAACCCCAAATGTCATATCATCACCAAACGTTGCTATTTCATCAATGTTATCTAAAATCACGATATCTAAATCCAAGTATAAGCAAGGTCCTGTTAAATGTGCCTCTTCACTAAACAATTGTAGTTTATTCCACCAACCATCATAATCGTGGTGTTTAAACTTTCTAAAAGTAATATCTCCTTTTAGTAACTTTTGAGGTTTTACGTGGTCAGAAAAACAAATAAACTTATGAGGTACTGTTAAATGCCTTTGCACCATATTATATAACACTTGTACATAATCTAATGGATATTTTAAGCCATAATATACACATACAACATTTATCATACCATTTGACCTTGAAAAGTCTTATATGCAATACCAGTTTCTATCTCACCTATTGTAAACTGATTTTCTACTACCATTTTCAACCATTCATTTATAGTCTTTCTTCCAGGTTTCATTGGTTTGTTTATAAACTTTAAATCTCTTGATGATACAAATGAAGCAATGTTCCTTTTATGACATATAACAGGTACTTGATTTAAGATAGCGTCAATAGCAGCTAAACTCATATTAGTTACTAAACAATGACAATTTTTTAAATCATCCTTAATATCTTTACCCCACCATTTGTTACCAGGTCTTGGTTTATTTCTGAATACAACTGGCTTATCAGTATATAATGCTAAATCTTTTCTTACTTGGTCTACCCATTGAGTTTGTGATACACCATTAATCTCATAAGTAACAGTTTCGGAAGATGGACAAATTAATATATGAGTAGTTTCACCTGTATTCCAACCCCTAAATTGAACATCTATACCTTGACTTTCTAATTTCTGTAATCTAACACCTGGACCTACTCTACATCTAATTGTATGTAATCCACCTTTAACTATTCTAAAATAAGTCTTATCATAATCGTGTATTTTAGGTTCTGGATATCGTGTAATTTGTTGTGTTAAATATCCAACATCAACATACCACCATTCCTCACCTTTCTCCATACACTCTTTAATATTTTTTTTATTTTGTCCTGCTAGACCCCAAAAGAAATGTACAGGTTTATCTGTTTCAGGCCAACCTTTTTGAAAGGCAGGCCACATCTGATTGGATAAACATTTATCCCACGCTATTTTATGATAAATGTTCATTGCCAAGGTTTAAGTCCAAAGTTTTCGGAATTAACTACTTTTCCAGTTTCATTTTTGATTTTATAATTAACAGTATCACCATAATGTAAATAAGACATTATAACATATTTTGTTCCTTTAATTGGTTTTAATCCAGCGTGTGGGTGAGTCCAAAAAGGAGGAAACATTAATAATCTTCCTGCCTTTGGTTTAACTTTTATATTCTGCTTTGGAAGATATGTTTCACCACCTTCTTCAACATCATTAAGATATAAAATATAAACTAAAAAACGGTTTGCTGAAAGAGCACGTCTTATATCAGTGTGGATTTTAAATTCATCTTTATCATTAGGTAAATATTTTTTTATTCTTATGTTTTCCATATCAACTATTGGTGGAAAATCGCCCTTATGTATATTCAAATCTTTCATAAATTTATGCATATACATTTTCATCATAGATAAATATTTTTCTTTAGTTTCACTCCAAGGTGTATTAAATTTATCTATATCAATTTCAGTATATTCTTTCCGTCCAGTATTAAATTTACTAATCTGGTCTTTATTCGTTTCAAAGAGTTCAATAATCTTTTTACAATCTTCAAGTGACATTGCATTGTCATATATTTTAAAAGTATTTTCTGTCATATTAATAATTTTAATTTTTCAACTAATTCAATATCTATTTTAGATAGCCATTTCTCATAACTAAAAATTTCATAGTTTTTATACTTATTTGTACGGAATCTAGCCCATTTAAAATCAAATGCTACCAATTGTCCTTTATTTAATGTCATATTACGTAAAGCTCCATTAAGTTTAAATACATTTTTATCTTTAAAAAATTTATACATTTCTAAAGTTTGACTTGCTAAATCTTTAGGTCTACTTAAATAATGAACTTTAGTTAAATCTGGTCCATAAAAACTAGTAATAACATAATTATTACCAACTTCTAATAATTCAGGCACCCATTTACTTTTTAAACAATTAAGCCAAAAAACTTCATTTTTTAAAAGGGCAAAATTATCTTCTTCTTCATAATTAAATATCTTTTTAACTGTACCGCCTTTAACCTCAATCATCTGCGAATCCGCATATGTAGCGTTTATTTGATTTTCTATAAGTTTATTCATATGATTCAAATACTGTATTTAATGGTTGTACACATCTAACAAAACTTGCACATTTAGGTATATCTTTTAATCGTCTTGCACCAATATAGGTACAACTTGAACGAACACCACCTAATATATCTTCAACTGTTTCTTTTACAGATCCTCTATCAGATAATATAACTGCTCGTCCTTCATTACCTCTATAACCATCTTTTCTTTTACCGTGTACCTCTCTTGCTCTATCGGAACTCATCCCATAAAATTCTCTTTTACCATCTTTTAATTCTGTTTCTGATTCATTATGTCCTGCCAACATACCACCTAACATTACAAAATGAGCACCTGCGCCAAATGCTTTTGCAATATCTCCAGGCATATTACATCCACCATCTGCAACTATATGACCACCAACACCATTAGCAGCGTCAGCACACTCCATTACAGCACTAAATTGAGGTACTCCTACACCTGCCATTGTTCTAGTTGTACATACACTACCTGGTCCAATACCTACTTTAACTACGTCTGCACCTCTTATAATTAACTCTTCGGTCATTTCTGCTGTCACTACATTACCTGCAATTATAGTTTTATCTGGATATTCATCCCTTATTTTTGCTATAAAATCTGAAAAATTTGTATGATATCCATTTGCCACATCTATAGTAATAAACTTAACATCTGGATAATTATTTAATACGTGTTGCAATGTATTATAATCTTCAGCGTCTTCTTTCCATAATCTACCTGTGCCTGTACATACTGAAAGATACTTTAATTTAATACCTTCACCAATTGCTTTTTTCCATTGTTCTATTGTTGTTATCTTTGTAATAACAGTCATCATTTTATATTCTTGTATAACTTTCGCCATACTAAATGTACCAACACCATCCATATTAGACGCTATAATTGGACAACACTCATACGTTTCACCTGAATGCCTAAACGTAAATGACCTTGTCATTTTAACATCTTTTCTTGATGATAATGTTGAACGTTTTGGTTTTAATAATACGTCTTTATAATCTAATTTTATTTCGTTATCTAATCTCATATCATCTTTTATTCTTGCGAAAGTAATCCAAATAGATTTCCAAGCCCCTAGGCACTTGATAATCTTCGTGTGTCTTCGCTATTTTTTCTCCTTCAATATCTTTAACGTGTTCCCACGCTGTTCCGTTTCTAATTTCTGACATTGTAAATTGATTTGCTAATAATGAATCAATCCATTCTTTTCTATTATCTGGATAAAATGGATCTTTTATTTTACTAACAGACGATTCACCCCTACCAGTTCTTGATACAGGAGCACACATTGATGTTACATCACAAAAATGTGGTACACCTTCTAATAGTGCTGTAATACCAATAGTTGATTGAAATGTTACAATTGCATATGCGTGACGCAAATGAACATCTAAAGGTGTTGATTTACCCACACTAACCTCACGTGAGTATGGGAGTGGTTTTGGTCTACCTATATAATTCCAAGGACCTAAACGGTTATTACATAAATGTTTAACACGTCCTAGTGTTTGATTATACCAATGCTTCATACTATAGTGTTTAGTTGTATAATAATCCCAAACATATGGAGATATATCACAAAATATTATATCTCTACCTGATTTCTTCCAAGGTTTTATATTAATAAAAGGTTTATATTTTTCTATTCTATTTTTATCTTTATCTGTAAGTTTTTTTATAGTTACAATATGTTGCCAATTTTTAGTTAATCTGTATATTTTTTCATCAAACTCTTTAGAGGGATTATGTCTATTACCAAATAGATAAGCGTGGTCAAAATAATATACATCTGACTTTGCCTTTTTAATTATCTCACCTGTGCCTCTTAATACTCCAAAACAAGCAATGGGTTTATTTAAATCTACACTTTTAAATTTAGGTCCATCTGTATGGAAAGTTCCTCCTGCACCATTTTCAACAAATGCACTTACAATTTCATCTGTTTTAGGTCTTGTTAATAATCCTTGTATCATTTTATTAAATTAATTTGTGTAGTTTCTTCTTTTAATGTTTGCCATTCTTTAGCATAATCACAATGTAAATAATCTACAAACCAGGGTCCACCTTCTGTAAAATGTACATTGTTAACCTTTTCTTTTTTTTCATATTCACCAACTAACCAATTCCACTCTAATGGTAACTCACCTATTAAACTATCATTTTCTAACCATTTAAATTGATGTAATTGTAGACCTGTTGCACTATTTACATAATCAGGTGTTAGTGCTGTACATTTATCACAATTCATTAACATAACACTTGACCAATTTTTCTTTTCATATATTGTTTGTACTTGCCCTAAAAATTTCTTTTGTTTTCTAGGTACATAATCGTGTTTACATACTTGTATAGCATATCTTTCATCCCTTAATCTCCATAATTCAGCAACATCTGTTAACATTAACTGGTCACAATCCATAAACAATGCCCAACCCTTATAATTCATAAGATGTGGTACAATAAATCTACTAAAACTAAATTCAGTTGATTCTATTTTACTACGTTCTCTAGTAAAATTATCTTTTATATTTTTTAAATATAATGGTGTAATAGATACAGGTCTAGTACTATGTTTTAATATACTATATGAAAGTACATTAAAAGCAACCTTCTCCTCACTATCATAACCAATAAAAATATTAATCACCCTTTATATCTCCCCCTTTCTGGACTATATGGAGAAGAATAGCTATGTCTGCTCCATTCTGGACTATGCTGTTGTTCTTTTCTGCTACCTTTTCTATGGTCTATATATGGGTTTATAAATTGATCCCTTGCTATAATGTGTCCAATTTGTCCGTCACCTAATTTATATTCACTATATTCAGGATTATTTTGATACAATTGTCTAGTACCATCCAACGTATGACAATCTGTCCAAAAATTCTTACCTAATCTTTGTATTTTATATACTGTATCTTTAACATAAAAATCTTTATAGTCTTTAAAAAATTGTAATGATACCTTCCGCATATTATTAAACGCTACAAAACCTGTTTCTGTATATTGTTTAGTTCTATTATAAAACGCTAAAAATATATTATCTGGTAAACAACACTCATACCAACTATTAGGTATCTGTGCTGTAAAAACACAATCACTATCTACATAATAAACTTTTTCTCCATATTTTCTCGCCGCTGATTGAGCAAATACTTTATAACTAAATCTTATTGCTTCTTCATAAAAATTATTTGCTACTCTATGTTTATTTCTTTCTACAAATCTTCGTAATTCTGGTTCTTCATCATATAAGTTTATATAATGTACATTATTTTCTTGTGGATACTTTTTAGGGTCATCTTCAACAAAAACATACATAGGTTTTGTTTGCTTTGTTTTTAAATATGATGTTATCAATTGATTAGCATACGCTTTATACAACCTCATATTATACGTAGTTATAAATATTTTACTAGCCATTATCCTACCATAGTAATAACAATATCACTACTATTACTATTAATGTTATCTTCCATTTCCTTTGTATCTTCATATTAATCCTTTAAACCTTAACATCAAGTATATTGTTATTATACAAATAACTACTAACAATGTTATTGTTCCTTTATATTTCATCTGGTCTCTTAAAATATCTTTTTCTATCAGCATCAACCATTTCTTTCATTAAACTTTCTACATTATGTTTATGTTCCCACCCTAATACTTTTTTTGCTTTACTTGCGTCACCTTGTAATACATTTACTTCAGCAGGTCTTAAATGTTTCTTATCTGTAGTAATAAGTTTAAGTTTACCTACTTTAGTAAAACACTCTTCATCTTTCCAATAATGTGGGAGATCCTGATAATCTAATGCCATATCTGCAAATTCTTTTACTGTATGAATTTTACCAGTTGCTAGAACATAATCATCAGGTTTATCGTGTTGTAACATTTGCCACATACCTCTAACAAAATCCTCAGCGTGTCCCCAATCTCTCTTTGCATATAAATTTCCTAAAACAATAGGTGCGCCATTACTTTTCCACAATGCTAAACCTTTTGATATTTTTCTAGTTACAAAATCTTCACCTCTATGGGCACTTTCGTGATTAAATAATATTCCACAACACGTAAACATATCATACGACTCTCTATAATTAACTGTTATATGATGAGCATATAATTTTGCAACACCATATGGAGACCTAGGCCAAAATCTAGTTGTTTCTGTTTGTGGAGTTTCAAATGCTTTACCATACAGTTCACTTGTACTGGCTTGATAGAATTTTATTTTAGGATTTACTTGTCTTATACTTTCTAATATTCTTAAACACCCCACAGCGTCAATTAAAGTAGTAAGTTCTGGTTGTTTAAATGATAACCATACAAATGATTGTGCCGCTAAGTTATAAACTTCATCTAGTTTTGTATCTTCTATTGCTCTTCTTATATTTGCTTGGTCCATAACATCTAATTCAACAAACTCAATATCTTTTGTTATTCCCATTTCATCTAATCGCCAATGTTTTGGTGATGTGCTTCGTCTTTGTCCACCATAAACTTTATAACCTTTATTTAATAATAGTTTCGCTAGATAAGCGCCATCTTGTCCTGTTATACCTGTAATCAATGCTGTCTTCATTGTATCAATTCCTTTATATAAGGAAAAATCAAAGGTGAATCAAATTCTTGGATAGTAAATTCTGTATAAGATACCATTTTATACCAGTCTAAAAGTTCTTTAGGTGTAGCATAATATAAATCTTCTATCTTATCAATATTAGTATTTTTTAATTCAACTCCAAAATTATATTGTGAAGTAATACAAGGTATTCCTAAATTAATGAGTTGAAAAATACTTGTACTTTCTCCTAACACTCCACAATAAACCTTATCTATAATAGAATTTAAAGGTATATTTTTTGGCACAACTTCAACATCTTTCACTAAATCTTGAATTACAATTTTACTATGTGGGTGTGGTTTAACTAAAATTTTTCTTGTGGTTGCTTTTATAACTTTTTCAACACTAGTTTTAATAAATTCAGATACAGGAATAGAAGATGTTGGGTCGTGTTCTAAACCAGGCACAATTAAAACTACACCATCTTTATCTTTATTATTTTTCCATTGATGATTGTATATATTATCTATCTGTACATCTGGATTATGTCTTTCTGTTAAATGAATCATACTATCTAATCTTTTTAAACTCCCCCACTTATTACTCTCATAATCGTGTGGGTATGTAGCAGACTTTTGTTCAACAACTTCACTTACCTTACACCATTTAGTTTTTCCATATGTCCATTGACCTAATCCCATACGGTAATATCTTGGAGGTGATTTTTTATACCAAATGTCTATGTAATTACATTTAATTCTACTTAATGTTGCACTTTCAGTAACTAATAATGGTTTATTATATTTTTTTGATAGAAGATTAGCTTGGAGATTTATATATTCCATCCAGGCAAATCTCTTAAAATCTATAATTTTTCCATCCTGGTCTTTTTGAATATCAACTGTTTTATATTTTTGTCTTTGAGGACTTGTACTGCCCCAAGTTCCATCAACCAAATAAGCATCACAATTTTTTAAATTATCTACATCCTCTTCAGATAAAGCTTTACCTGGTTTTTTAAAAATTCTATAAATTGATAAATTTTGTTTCCTACCCCATTGCTTTATTGCAAATGCAATAGCAGATATCGCATTAGAAGTTCCTAAACTAACTATTTTTAACATTATTCAAGTTCCATCATAGGAGCATTTACAGTATTATCTTTATCTTCCTCTATCTTATAAAAAGTATATTTTACAGTTAATTCTTCCCACGCCTTTATAGGTTTTCTAGTATATAAAAAATACTTATTAGTTTGTTCAACCTCTTTAAGTCCTAGTACTCCTCTTATCTTTATACAATTTGGGTTATCACTATGATTAACAAAACCACCTAACGGTGTTCTTATAATTTCTCCATCAACAAGTATATGACATAAACCTAACTTTACATCTTTCTCAATAAACTTTGTTGTAAATAATCCTTGACCTTCTATAGAAGATTTTTTAATTATTAATCCATCTGGTAATGGTTTATACATTTGGGTATGATTCCTTCAATATAAATGTTTGTTTAACAATAGCAGCTTGTTCTTCTTTACTCTCTACATAATATCCTTCAATATGAGTATAACCATTTTGTTTTGCCCAATAAACTCTTTTATTACCTGTATGTACTGCAAGTCCAGGTATACAATTACCATCTTTATCTTTCGGCCATCTTTTTTCTTTTAACCAATAATGTTCTAGGTCTGTATAGATAATTGGATATATCATACCTGCACCTTCAATACTATTTTTAAAATTTAAATATCTTTTTTTCATCCAATCAAGATTAGCAGTTAACATCAAATCATTTACACTTGCTAATTTTACTTCAGGTGCAATACGATTCAAAGGTTTATGCTGGCACGTAATGTGTTTTTTTGCTCGTAAAATTTTCATATGTTTATTTCATCAAGGTCTAATTCAATACCTTGTAATTCTTTTGGTTTGCCTTTAGGATATGTTGGATATAGTTTAAATACTTCTCCTGTATCATCATTTTTACATCCTGCAACTAACCAATCCCATTTAAACTCTCCATCTATAACAAACTCGTTCATCACTTCATATCTTTTATCAGGTTTTTGTTTAAGTAATTCTTCCTTACACGCTTCCATAGTTGGATAATACCCTTGCATTTGAAACGTTTGTTGCGTTGCAACTGGATCCATACCAATAAGATATGCTAATATTAAAATTTTAAATGGTCCCATAATTTGCCTTTGCTATATACCAGCTATCAACTATATCTGATACTGGATTGCCTGCTTTTGCTGTATCTAATAATTTCTTTAAATTTGTTTTTGTATCTTTACAAAATTGTTCATACATCATTTCTTTATCTGCATTACCTTTACCTGTAGCAAGTTTCTTAACAACACTTGGTACAATAACATTATAACTCCATTTTTGTTCTAATAATCTATATTTAAGTATACCACAATTTTCTGCTATTTGAAATAATGCTCTACCTTTAGAACCATAAGAATAGTTTTCTATTGCTATTGATGGTCCAATGCCAACAGTATGGTTTCCTGGGTGATATAAACGTAAAACTTTTAAAACCCAATCAGAAATTTGAGTAAATCTTTGGATAGGGTCTGTATATGGTTGATGTTCAGAACCATTTATATTACCAAATATACCTAAATGTTTCTTCTTATTAGTAAGAAAATAAAAACGACTATGTTCAAATATAAAGTCATCTGTTACACATATTGCAGGACTTGTCATACTATAATCAATCCCAACTTGGTTCATCTTCATTTTCACTTACCTCTTTTTCTTGTTCATCTTCATCTTCCAGTTCATAACTACAAAACGGACACACAGTCACTCGTTGTTCTGTTTTATCTTCATCATATACAATAGAAAACCTTGTATTACAATTACCACAATACCTTTTATATTTTTTAGTTAAATCATCTAAATTCATAATAATATATTCAATTATAATTTAAATTTTTTAAACTGGTCTTTTTGTACATCTTGTTTAATTCCACCTATAACATAACTTTCAATTTCTGTTTCTTGTGGTGCATTTTGTAATGACCTACTATTTAACCAATGGTCTACCCAAGGTAATGGGTTTGTCTTTTGGTCATATTGTGGTTCTAATCCAATTGCTTTCATCCTACGATTTGCCATATACTCTATATATTGATGTAACAATTTTTCTGATAAACCTATCATAGAACCTTTTGAAAACAAATAAGTTGCCCAACGTTTCTCTTGTCCTACTCCGTGTTCATACATTTTATAAACTTCTTTTTCTGAATCTCTCATCACTTTGTTCATAGTTTTATCGTGTTCTAGTTCACGATAATTGTTAAGTATTCTTTGTGTTATTAATAAATGTAAACTTTCATCCCTTGCAATTAATGAAAGTATTTTAGCAGAACCTTCTAACATCTTTAATTCACCAAATGCAAATGAACAAGCAAAAGAAACATAAAATCTTAAACCTTCTAATATATTAACTGTCATTAACGTTAAATATAATTTCTTTTTTAACTCATACATATCAACACTATCAGGTTTTAATACCCATTTATAACCTAAATGCATTAAATCATCATACGTTTGTGTAATACTATTTGCCCTACTTTCAATCTTTTCATCTGTAATAATAGTATCAAAAACTTCACTAGGGTTAGAATATAAATTTTTAATAATATATGTATAAGAGCGACTATGAATACTTTCCATAAAATCCCAAGCAATTATACAACTTTCTAATTCAGGTATAGATACAAATGGTAAAAATGCCAAACAAGGACCTCGTCCTTGTACACTATCCATCATTGTTTGATATTTTAAATTAGATGTAAATATAAATTTACCTTGTTCAGATAAAACTTTATAATCTGCTATATCTTTTTGCAAAGATATTTCTTCAGGTCTCCAAAAATAACCTAATTGTCTTTGACAAAGTTTATCAAAGATAGGATACTTCATATTATCATATCTTTGTACTTGTAAACTCTTACCAAAAAACATAGGTTGTTTTGTAAAGTCTAAATTCTTTTCTGTATTAAATACACTTCTAGCCATTTATCGGTTCCAATTGGTCTTGCATTCTTTCTGATTCTGTTAAATCATAATGGTGTTTATCACTATCTCCTGCTGTCCATTTACTTTTATCATCCACACTAAACTCTCTTGTAGATGTTTTATAATCTGGTTTAGTTAATTTGCTAGGTGTTAATGATTTATCATAAAATAAAACTCTATTGTTAGGTTGAGCAGCAAAATGTCCATTATCTAATTTAACTATGTTAAATGATTTATGTTGACTTGGTGTTTCACTATAACTTACATTTAATTCCCTATTAGTTGCACAACAATTATCTATACTAAACATATAATTTCCTTCATACACTTTCTTATTAGGTGATAGATAACTACATCTATTACCACTTACAACTTGTTTTTCAATAACAGCAATATCATAAGAAAAACAATCCCATAACTGTAATTCTGTTAATGGTAAATCTTCTTTAGTTTTTTTCCAAACAAATGCTGATATAGGAAGTTTATCATATAACGCACCTGATTCATACAGATATGTTTCAAAATATAATGCTCTACCTTGAATACTCTTAACTGTACACCACATACCTGGTACAAATTCTCCATATCCTTTTTCTAAATCATACAGGTATTGTTTCTTAACTAATACTTCCGTGTGTGGAAGATTTGCACATAAAAACGCCATACGCTTCCTTTATATTACGCAAGTTTCACAGTCCTCCGTGTCTTGTTTTGTTTCTTCTACATTATCCTTCCAACCAACTGGATGGACAGGTTCATCAAAATCTTTCTTACTATCATATGTATTTTGATAATAAGAAGTCTTCCAACCTAACCTATAAGTATTTAGCAAATCCTGTGCCATAATAGATAATGGTACTTGTCCTTCTTCATAATGTTCAGGATTATATGACCAGTTACCACTTATTGCCTGGTCAAAATACTTTTGCATTACTGCAACGATATTTATGTAACCTTCATTTGATTTCATATCCCATAGTAACGTATAACTATTTTTCAACCTTTTGTAATCAGGTACAACTTGTTTTAAAGTTCCCTTTTTACTTTTCTTTACTGAAAGATAATCTCTAGGTGGTTCAATGCCGTTTGTAGCATTACAAACCACGCTAGAGCTTTCAGAAGGCATTTGAGCCGAGAGTGTGCTATGTCGTAGCCCAAACTCCTTAATATCTTTTCTCAATTCTTCCCATTTATAAGATAATTTACGAGATACAATCTCATCAACTTCTTTTTTATAGGTGTCTATTGGTAAGATACCGTCTGAATACTTTGTTTTCTTAAAGTCTTTACATTGACCTTTTTCTTTTGCTAATTGATTACTTGATTTTAATAGATAATATTGGAATGCTTCTGTTAACTTATCAACTTCTTTCCAAGCAGTTTTCATTTCATAACCTACTCCTAATGTTGCTAGATAATGAGCAAGACCAATATACCCAACTCCTAAACTTCGTCTATTTCTTGTAGAAATTTCTGCTGCCTTAACTGGATATTTTTGATGGTCTATAATTTCATCTAATGACCTTACTATTAAATCACATAATGGTTCTAATTCATCTAAATCTTTTATAAGTCCTACATTAACTGCTGATAAAATACATAATGCAATTTCACCTTCTCCATCTATGTGACTTATAGGTTCTGTTGGTAATGTTATTTCTTGACATAAGTTTGACATTGTTATTCTATCTTTAAAAGAAGAGTGAGTATTACAATGGTCTATATTCATAATGTAAATACGACCTGTTTCTGCTCTTTCTTTTAATATTGACATAAACAAACTTTGTGCTTTAACTTTCTGTTTCCATATTGATAATTTTCTTTCTGCTATTTCATACAATTTATCAAATTCTGGTGTACCCCAAGAATCAATTAATTCTGGTACTTCGTGTGGTGAAAATAATGTTATATCTCCATCATTAATAAATCTTTCATAAAATAATTTAGATAACTGTATAGAATAATCTAATTTTCTTACTCTATTATCTTCACTACCTTTATTGTTTTTAAGTACAAGTATATCTTCTATTTCTTTATGCCAAATTGGAAAATGAACAGTTGCTGAACCACCACGTACACCATTTTGTGTACAACATTTAACAGTTGCTTCAAACTTTTTAAGAAAAGGAATAACACCTGTGTGCTGTACTTCCCCACCTCTTATTTTAGAATTAATTCCTCTAATACGTCCTGCATTAATACCAATACCTGCCCTTTGAGCAACATATTTACCAATTGCCATATCACTAGAGAAGATTGAAGATAATGTATCTGCAACATCAACTAGTACACAACTAGCATACTGTCTAATAGGTGTTCTTACACCTGCCATTACTGGAGTAGGTATATTAATTTTAAATCTTGAAATTGCATCATAATATCTTTTCACATAACTCATCCTTTTATTTTTTGGGTAATGTGCAAAGATAGTAGCAGCAATCATCATATACATAAATTGTGGAGTTTCAAAAATATCACCTGTACTTCTATCTTGTACAAGATACTTGTCAATAACTTGTCTTAAACCTGCATATGTAAAAGTATAATCTCTTTCGTGAGTTAACCAATTTTCCATTCTATCAAAATCATTTTTATTATACCATTTTAAAATATCAGAATCATATACACCTCTTTTTACAGTATCACTAACGTGAGTGTAAATGTGTGGGTGATCCCATAATTTGTGAAATAATTGTTTTCTTAAACTATAGAGTAATAGTCTAGCGGCAACATATTGATAATTTGGATTGTCTAGTGAAATTAAATCATTTGCCGACTTGATTAAAATTTGTTGAATTTCATTTGTGGTAATTCCATCATAAAATTGTAGACCACTACTCATTTCAACTTGTGATGAAGATACGCCTGTAATATCTTCTGTTGCATACTCTACCATTTCGTGAATCTTCTCAATGTTAAGAGCTTCCTTACCCCTACCATTTCGTTTCACAACACTTATATTTTCATTTACCATTTAACCCCTAAATTTTTTTATAATAACTTAATTTTTCTAATGCTTCTAATTTTTTAAATGTATTTTTCTTAATAATATTTTTTAATTCAGTCACACTCATTCCAGACACAATCATTTCGTTTACATCTTTTAGTTGAATATGGTTTGGCCATATAACTACATTATAATTTTTTTCAATAACAGCGTACATCCGTTTTATAATTTCTTTATTACGAGGTTCATTGTCGAATATATATGTAACTTGGTCATTAGGCATTCTCAATGTCAAATCTGCGCCACCTGCCGCTAAACAATTATCTAAAAACAAACTATCAAGTGGACCTTCTACAATGTACACGTGTTTTTGAAAATTTACACGTTCAAGTCCAAAAACTTTTTGTTTTGTATCATCAAGTTTAATAGTAATATATTTAGGTTGTTCGTTTCCAAATGCTCTTCCTTGAAATGCAAACAAATTACCTGTTACATCAAAAAATGGTACAATCAATCTTGGGTGTTCGTACTTTTCTTTAAATATGCCTGGTTTCACCTTGTTGGCAAATTTGTGAAATTTATCAACAAGATATAATTTCTCATAATATTTGGTAGGTATCAATCTCTTTTTAATATAATCCTTTGCAGGATGGTCGTTTTTCAAATTACTTATTTTTGTACAAGTATCTAATAAATTTATTTCTTTAAATTTTGAAGGTTTAAAGTCAAATTTAGGCTGGGGCGTGGAGGGTGCCGATCCTTTGTACCGTTCTAATAAGTATTCTCCATATTTCTTGGGATCCAAGTATTTTATGAAATTTGCTAAATTTTGTCCTTGACCACAATTGTGACATTTGAAGAACATATCATTTTTTACTCTATAGAGATATGCTCTTGCTTTTGTTTTACTCTTCTTTGAGTCTCCACAATGTGGACACCTAAAGTTAAAAAGATAGTCATTCTTCTTTTTAAATTGATTTAATCTTGACGATATTTCATTAATATATTTTAAATCTATATAACTTGACATAACACTATCTCATAATATACTATGAATCACTTAAAAAGTCAAGTCTGTTTGGAAAAAAGTTGGAGTGTAAAAAATTGCTCCCTTATTTTCCCCCACTAAACGTGTATAAAAAAACTCTACTTTAACAGTCTAACTATTTCATCAAAATTCATAGATAGTACCCATCCACCTGCTAATATAACTCCAAATATAATCCAACGGTGTTTTTCTAATACACCTACTCTTGAACCTATATCTATTCTGATATTCTTAATCTCTATTAACAATCTTTTTTCAATTGATTGTATCTCTCTGGTCAATTCTAAGCGAACATCATCTATTTTATCTGCTCGTTCTTTGAGTTTATCAAATATGATTTCATCAACTTGTTCTTGCCTACTTATCTTTTCAGCGTGAACAGCCAACATTGATTTGATTGATGTGGATACGTCTGTTAAACGTTCAATAGCAACGTTTAATCTTTCTGCTATACCTTGTGTTGACTCAACATCTTTTTTGAGTTTAGCTATGTCTATTTTTGTTTTAGTATTGTTTTCTTCTGGCATTAAAATTCTCTATCTATCCATTTCCATATTGAATAACACATCCAACCTAAAAGAAACATTATTAAAAAGAAATTAATCATCCCCATTGTATCTCCATTGAGTTGGCAACCACCATTCACTATACCAATGTCTAAACTGTGCTGGGTGTCTTCCTATGATAAAAATATGCCAAAAACCTTTTGTTAATTCCATTAGTGCTATGATTTTCTTACACATCCCTTAATCGGTTTGAATAATTGTTATATTTTCTTGGCTAGAACTACTGCCAATATCAAAATGTTGAGCTTCTTGGTCTTGTAAAATTTGGATGTCTGCTTCGTTATCAGTGTCAATTTTTAGATATGTTCT
>Ga0207966_1000392_pt1 | contig 25503 bp, 25 predicted proteins | sample Knorr_S23_td_NAD_FD_185611 | JGI IMG/M metagenome (GOLD analysis project Ga0207966, IMG submission 185611) | Marine microbial communities from Southern Atlantic Ocean transect - Knorr_S23_td_NADW_ad_2500m_LV_B (SPAdes) (version 2) | ecosystem: Environmental > Aquatic > Marine > Oceanic | place...
GTAGATTCACGAAGACTAGCACTAAACTAAACCAAAACATGTTCTTTTGGGCATCTTTAATATTCGGGCAAGACAGGTTTTTCTGCATCATATCCTGATCCAAGCCAGTCATCACAATAGCGATAAAAGCACCAGCTAAAAATTTCTTGGGAAAGAAAGATGCTGAAGAGGAATCTTCCCAGAAGAACATCTTCGAATAATCGGAAGCGGCAATACTATCAACAGCTGTACTCCAAGTAAAGTTCATAGCATCGGCAACGTAATAAAAACAAAGAATTACCGCTACAATCATAAATAGCGTTTGTAGTGTATCGGTCCAAATAATGGTTTTAATACCAGCCTTATTCGTATACACCCAAATCAGGGCGATGGTAAGAGCAACGGTTACAGCAAAAGGTATATTCCAAGCATCAAAAACAAGGATCTGTAAAACATTAGCCACTAAAAACAAACGGAATGAGGCTCCTATGGTTCTGGATATTAAGAAGTAAAAAGCACCCGATTTATAAGACCAAAAGCCAAATCGATCTTCTAAATAAGAATAGATAGAAGTAAGATTCAATCGATAATACAAGGGCATTAACACCGTAGCGATTACCGTATAGCCCACAAGGTAACCCAAGACCATCTGGAAATAAGAAAATTGACTTGTGGCCACCCATCCCGGAACGGAAATGAAAGTAACCCCTGAAAGGCTCGCTCCTATCATCCCAAATGCCACTATATACCAAGGTGATTGACGCTTCCCAAGAAAGAAACTCTCATTACCTTGGTCATCAGAAGTTAGATAGGAAATGAATATGAGTATTGCGAAATAGGCAAAAAGAACCGCGAGGATGATCGTAGGAGTCATTATGGTCTAGCTTAATCAGTAATTGAATTGCTCTAATATAAATTTAAAATGTCTTGGATTTCATCTTGAAAAAAAATCTTATTCACAGAATAGATTTCGCTTCTAATTGCTTAAAAATGGCACTAAAAAGCTATTTTTGACTAATGAATTTTTCTTCAAAATTATTAGAACAAGCCGTTGAGGAGTTTTCCAAATTGCCCGGCATAGGTAAAAAGACGGCATTGCGTCTGGTTTTAAACCTTTTAAATAGAGAGACCGAAGAAGTTGCTCGCTTTACTTCTGCCATAAATAATCTACGTGAGCAAATTCGCTACTGTCGAAAATGTCACAATATTTCCGATGTAGAGCTTTGTCAAATTTGTTCGAATCCAAATCGTAATGAACAGATTTTATGTGTGGTTGAGGATATTCGCGATGTAATGGCCATCGAAAACACACAACAATACAAAGGTCTTTACCACGTTTTAGGTGGAGTTATTTCGCCTATGGAAGGTGTTGGACCACAACAGTTAAACATAGAATCGCTTCTTGATAAAGTTAAGGAAGGCACGGTACAGGAAATTATTTTTGCCTTGAGTACTACTATGGAAGGTGATACCACCAATTATTATATTTATAAGAAAATGAAGGGGCTCGATGTAAAGGTGTCTACCATTGCTCGAGGTATTGCCATTGGTGATGAATTAGAATACGCCGATGAAATTACTCTTGGACGTTCAATAACGAATCGTCTGCCTTATGAAAATAGTATCAATAGCTAAACCCTTCTAATGAAACTCTCCATAATAATTGTCAATTACAACGTAAAGTATTTCCTAGAGCAATGCCTGTACTCTGTACAAAAGGCTATTGAGCATATGGATGCTGAGGTTTTTGTTGTCGATAATAATTCTGTTGACCGTTCAGTAGAAATGGTTGCGGAAAAGTTTCCTTGGGTAAAGCTTATTGCCAATAAAGAAAATACGGGTTTTTCGGTAGCCAACAATCAAGCAATGCGAGTGGCTAAAGGCGAGTATTTCTTATTACTCAACCCCGACACTGTTGTTGAGGAAAATACCTTCACCAAATCGATAGCCTTTATGGATGCACATCCTGAGGCGGGTGGTTTAGGGGTTAAAATGGTTGACGGTAAAGGGAATTTCTTGCCCGAATCAAAAAGAGGATTACCAACACCAGCAGTTGCTTTTTATAAGATATTTGGTCTATCATCGATCTTTCCGAAGTCAAAGAAGTTTGGTGCTTACCACATGGGGCATCTCGATAATGACCAAACCAATGAGGTGGAGATCTTAGCAGGCGCATATATGCTAATGCGTAAAAAATGCCTTGATGAAGTGGGCTTGCTCGATGAGACTTTCTTTATGTACGGAGAAGACATCGATCTCTCCTACCGAATTTTAAAAGGTGGCTATAAGAATTACTATTATCCAGAAACGCGCATCATTCACTATAAAGGTGAAAGTACCAAAAAGGGAAGTTTGAATTATGTGTTCATCTTCTACAAGGCGATGATCATTTTTGCCAAGAAACACTTCTCAGCTAAAAACGCTTGGCTATTCAGTTTCTTAATCAATTTGGCTATTTATTTAAGAGCCACTATTTCCATTATACATAGGTTTGTAAATAAAATTAGCCTTCCCCTATTCGACTCGGCCCTTATTTATGGCGGGATGATTTATTTGAAGAATTATTGGGAATCCAATCATCGGTATATTGAGGGTGGCTCTTATCCCGACATTTATTGGCAAGCTATAATTCCTGCTTATGTAGCCATTTGGTTTTTGGCAAATAAATTCTCGGGGGTTTACGATAGACCTTTTAAAATATCTAAAATCCTTAAGGGCGTTTTATACGGCACGCTGTGTTTGCTGACTATCTATGCTTTACTTCCTGAAGATTTGCGATTTTCAAGGGCTTTAATTCTATTGGGCTCTGCTTGGACTGGACTCTCCATATTGAGCACACGTTCGCTATTTAAATTGCTGAAGATAAAGTCTTTTCAATGGGGTGAACAAACACAAAAACGATTGCTCATCATCGGCTCTGAAGAGGAATGTACAAGAGTTCATCAGTTATTATTACAAACCACTATCAGACCTGGATTTATAGGTTTTGTTAATGTTGATGATCAACAGATGAAACACGAGTATTATCTGGGTCAAATGTCACAGTTGGAGGAAATCGTATCCATTTATAAAATTGATGAATTGATTTTCTGTGCACTCGATTTATCGGCTCAAGAAATCATATCCCATATGTCGATAATCGACAAAACAGATATGGAATTTAAGATTGCTCCACCAGAGAGTATGTACGTAATTGGTAGTAATTCCATTAATACTCAAGGCGAGTTATATGCTTACGAGCTGAACAGTATCAATAAGGTGGAGAACATTCGTAACAAACGCTTGTTTGATTTTAGTACAAGTCTATTATTACTTCTTCTCTTCCCTATTAGCTGCATACTATCTAAGAGCTTTATAGGTTTATTCCGCAATCTATTTTTAGTATTTATTGGTAAGCGAACATGGGTTTCCTATCATGAAAAAGGGAAAAGGGATGTTCTACCTAAGATTAAAAGTGGGATTATAAACCCACTTTCACACCTCACTACAGACTACGATGAGTTGACTACATTCAAACTTAATCTTCTCTATGCCAAAGAGTATCGTGTAAAAAACGATTTAGACATCCTACTGAAGAACTTCCAATTGCTGGGTAATTAAGCCCGAAGAGATTTCATTTCTTGTGGCTGAAGTCTAATAATCGTATCTTGGCCAAACGATTTTTGAAATAAAAAAATATACAAAATATTCCTATGGCTCAAGTTGAATTGATCATGCCTAAAATGGGTGAGAGTGTTGCCGAAGCAACCATTATTAAATGGGTGAAGAATGTTGGCGACACTGTGGAAATGGAAGATACAGTATTAGAGATTGCTACGGATAAAGTGGACTCTGAAATCCCTTCATCAGTAGAGGGTGTTTTAGTGAAATTATTATTCAACGAAGATGATGTTGTTCAGGTTGGTGAGGCAATTGCCATTATCGAGACGGATCGATCTGCTTCAAATTCAACTCCTGTCGAGATAGCAAAGGAAGAAGTTCCTAAAACAGTAGAAGTAGTCGAAGAAATTGTAGAAAAATCAGTTGAGGCAAGTTCATTACAAAAGTCTTCAGACTCCAATAAATTCTTCTCTCCTCTTGTGCGTTCAATCGCTCAAGAAGAAGGCATCAGCATGACTGAATTAGAGTCAGTTTCGGGGACTGGAAAAGACGGAAGAGTTACTAAGAAAGATGTTTTAGCATACCTATCAAATAGAACTTCTGAACCAGTATCAACTCCTGCTACAAAAGCAGCGAAACAAGATTCAAGTGCAGGTACTTCAGTTCAAATTTCAGCTCCATCTGTTCCAGCAATGGAAGGTGATGAGATTATTGAAATGGACCGCATGCGTAAGAAGATTTCCAATCATATGGTATTATCTAAACATGTTTCTCCACACGTAACTTCCTTCGTTGAAGCAGATGTTACTAATATTGTAAACTGGAGAAATAATGTGAAAGATGAATTCTTTAAACGCGAGGGAGAAAAAATCACCTTCACCCCTATCTTTGTTGATGCGGTTGCAAAAGCGATTAAAGACTTCCCAATGATTAATGTAGCTGTTGATGGTACAAATATCATCAAACGTAAACACATTAACGTAGGTATGGCAGCGGCTCTTCCTTCAGGAAGCCTAATTGTTCCTGTGATAAAAGATGCTGATCAGAAAAATATGATTGGTTTAACAAAAGCCGTTAACGACCTCGCTCGTAGAGCTCGTGGAAATGAATTGAAGCCCGATGAAATTTCTGGAGGTACTTTCACATTAACCAATGTGGGTGTATTCGGAAATGTAATGGGAACCCCAATCATTAACCAGCCTCAAGTAGCGATTATGGCCGTTGGTGCAATAGTAAAGAAACCAGCAGTTATCGAAACTGAAATGGGTGATGTAATTGCTATTCGTCACAAAATGTTCTGCTCACTATCTTACGACCACCGCGTTGTAGATGGTTCCTTAGGTGGGATGTTCTTGAAACGATTTGCCGATTACCTTGAAGCTTTCGACCCAAACACAAACATTTAATAGTATAGAAAGCATCGATAATTCGGTGCTTTTTTTAGCTCATAAATCATGACTTTAGACTTAACAAGACCCCTAATTGTATTCGATTTAGAAACTACAGGAATTAATGTGGCCAAAGATCGAATTGTGGAAATATGTATGATTAAAGTATTTCCTGATGGCTCAGAAACGGTAATTACCAAGCGTGTGAATCCAGAAATGGAAATCCCTAAAGAGGCTTCAGATGTACACGGTATCACCAATGAAATGGTGGCTGATCTACCAACATTTAAAGACTTGTCAAATGAGATTTATCAGATAGTTCAGGATTCTGACTTAGCGGGTTATAATTCAAATCGTTTTGACCTTCCCCTATTAGCTGAGGAGTTTTTACGTGTGGGAGTTGATTTCGACATGAAAAACCGAAAAGCTATTGATGTTCAGACAATCTTTTTTAAGAAGGAACCTCGTAACTTATCTGCTGCCTTGCGTTATTATTGCAATAAAGAGCTTGTAGGAGCACACGGTGCTGAGGCCGACACAAGAGCAACTTTAGACATTTTAAAGGCTCAAGTTGATCGCTATGATGATTTAGGGAATGACACTAGTTCGTTAGAAGAGTACAGCCAACAACAGCACAAGAATGCCGATTTCGCTGGAATGATTAAATTCAATGCTCAAGAAGAGGAAATCTTCTTCTTTGGAAAGCACAAAGGGAAAAAAGTGGTTGATGTACTCGAAAGAGAACCTGGCTATTATGCATGGATTCAAAATGCAGATTTCCCATTATATACCAAGAAAGTATTAACTGCTATCAAATTGCGCAATTTCAATAAGTAATGAAGATTATTTGCATCGGTAGAAATTATGTGGATCATGCAAAGGAATTGAATAACCCAATTCCTGAAAAGCCGATTTTCTTTATCAAGCCGGATACGGCATTGTTGCGCGACAATGTATTTTACATCCCTCCTTATAGCAAGGAAATTCACTACGAATTAGAACTTGTTGTGAAGATTAAAAAGGTGGGTAAATGTATCAACCGAAAGTTCGCTCATAAATACTACGATGAGGTGAGCCTTGGTTTAGATTTAACGGCGCGCGATTTACAAAGAGAATGCAAAGAGAAAGGCTTGCCTTGGGAAATTGCCAAAGGCTTCGATAGCTCTGCTCCTATTGGAAAATGGCTTCAAAAAGGCGACCTATCGACTATGGATTTCACTTTGACAAAAAATGGTGAGACTGTTCAAGAAGGTAATCCTTCTCAAATGCTTTTTGATATCGACAGTCTCATAGAATACGTGTCACAATATATAACCTTGAAAAAGGGAGATCTATTGTTTTCAGGTACACCTAAAGGAGTGGGTTTAATGTCTAAAGGTGATTATTTCGAAGCTTTCTTAGAAGGTGAGAAATTGATTAACCTTAGAGTGAAATAAGAAGCGGGCCCTACTCTAGCAGAACCCGCTCAGAATCAAGGGGGAGTTGCAAAAGTTAAATCAAATGATCTAAGCGCTCAACCCCCAATAAATTTGAACTCGTAAATCCTTCAGCATAATCTACGCCTATTAATCGACCGAGGTCGGCGGCTCTAAAGGAAACGCTTTCAATAAATTGTCGTGAAGAAATTACCGTTTCCGGCTCTTCAGAATTTGGATCGTAAAACTGTGATCCATAAGCTTTAACAGCTTCTACTTTTCCTTCTATAAAGTTACTAATATCTACAACAAAATCAGGATTTAAAGCCTTCCATTGTATATAGTGATACACTCTTTTAGGGCGCCATACCTCTTGAGTAGTGCCGTCTAATCTAGTTTCAATTTTGGGTAAACCCGCTAAAAAACAAGCTCTTTCAACTAATTCAGCAGATTGAGGGTGGTCAGGGTGACGATCATCAATAGCATTACACAAAATAATATCGGGTTGAAATTTGCGAATTTGACGCACCAGCTCCATTTGATATTCTCTATTTTCAGCAAGCACAAAACCATCTTCGAATGCAAGATTTACACGCATTTTAAGACCTAAAATATCTGAAGCCTTGGCAGCCTCCTTCAATCTTAAGTCTGCTGAACCGCGCGTGCCTAGCTCACCTCGAGTTAAATCGATAGCACCAACGCTAAAGCCTAAATGAATATGCTTTAGAATAGTTCCCGCACATCCCAATTCAATATCGTCGGGATGTACTCCAATGGCCAATATGTCAAGCTTATTACTCATGTTAGTTCATCAATTTGCGGTAGCGCATACGTTTTGGCTCAACATTTCCAAGACGTTTCAATTTGCTCTCTTCGTAATCGGAATAACCACCTTCAAAGAACACAACTTTAGAGTCGCCTTCAAAAGCTAAAATATGCGTACAAATTCTATCTAAAAACCAACGGTCGTGAGAAATGACTACTGCACAACCAGCGAAGTTCTCCAAACCTTCTTCTAAGGCTCTAAGTGTATTGATATCTAAATCGTTGGTTGGCTCATCTAAAAGTAAAACATTTCCTTCTTGTTTTAGAGCCATGGCTAGGTGAAGTCTATTGCGCTCACCACCAGAAAGTACTTTCACTTTTTTGTTTTGATCTTGACCACCGAAGTTAAATCGAGACACATAAGCTCTTGAGTTCATCTTCACTCCACCCATTTCCATACTCTCTAATCCATCAGAGATGTTCTCCCAAACAGTTTTTTCTGGGTCTATTGATTCATGTGCCTGATCAACATACGATATCTTAACGGTCTCACCTACATCAAAAGTTCCTTCGTTAGGCTTATCTAAGCCCATAATCATTTTGAAAAGCGTTGTTTTACCAGCCCCATTAGGCCCAATAATCCCAACAATTCCCGCTGGTGGAAGTGAAAAGTTTAAATCTTCATAAAGCAATTTATCATCAAAAGCTTTCTTAACAGCTATGGCTTCAATTACATTATTCCCCAAACGAGGACCCGAAGGAATGAAAATTTGTAGTTTCTCTTCCTTATCCTTTGTTTCCTGAGCCATCAGCTCATTATAATTGTTTAAACGAGCTTTACTTTTGGTTTGTCTTGCCTTAGGCGACATGCGTACCCACTCTAATTCTCGCTCTAAATATTTTCTTCTTTTAGATTCTTGCTTTTCCTCTTGCGCAAGGCGCTTAGATTTCTGATCCAACCATGAGCTATAATTACCTTCCCAAGGAATACCTTCTCCTCTATCCAACTCTAAGATCCATCCTGCTACATTATCTAAGAAATAACGGTCGTGTGTAATCGCAATTACAGTTCCCTTGTACTGCTTTAGGTGTTGCTCTAACCAGTGTACCGACTCGGCATCCAAATGATTGGTTGGTTCATCGAGCAGCAATACATCTGGAGATTTAAGTAATAATCTACAAAGTGCTACACGACGTCTTTCACCACCTGAAAGGTTTTTTATTGGCACATCACCCTCAGGGGTTCTTAAAGCGTCCATAGCGCGCTCTAATTTACTATCCAGCTCCCAGGCACCTTTTGCATCGATAATATCTTGCAATTCACCTTGTCTATCAATGAGTTTTTGGAAGGCATCTGGATCATCCATAACATCGGGCTCCCCAAACTTCATATTTATGTCTTCGAATTCTTGAAGTACGTCTACGATATCCTGAACCCCTTCCTTCACGACTTCCATCACCGTTTTGGTGTCGTCTAAATAAGGCTCTTGCTCTAAAAGCCCTACGCTAAATTCTTTGACAGAATGTACATCTCCTCTGAAGTCTTGATCTACTCCAGCAATAATCTTCAATAGTGTAGATTTACCAGAACCATTGAGACCAATGATTCCAATTTTAGCTCCGTAGTAAAAGGAAAGGTTGATGTTTTTTATAATCTGTGTTCCACTAGGAAGCACTTTAGATACTTTGTGCATTCCAAATATAATCTTCTTATCGTCAGACATCTTATAGGCTTGATATTAATAAAGACCAAAGTTAGACTTTTCTAATGAGTCTAAAAGAAAAACTCCTGGCATAAAGCCAGGAGTAAAACCGAAAAACAACAACAAACAAAACTAAGCTACACGGTGAGACTATTCTTAGAATAATCTAATTGCACCAGCAGTCCAGTTTTTTCTTTAAACATCTTATCAGACTTAAATATCTGGGTATTATTTATAGGAATCACACAGTCTCTAAAATTGGAATTTTGTGAAAGGTCTTTTAGTTTACAAAAAAAGTTTGGAACTAATCCCTCAGCATCAACAAAATCGATACTTGTTCTGGTGTCACCAGTAGGATCGTAAAAGGTGTCCTCAAAATTTCTAATCAATTCACCTACGGTCATTGATGCGGAAACACGAATATTCTTTATCATATCACTTTACTATTGATTATTATAAATTGCTAAAATTTTATTGAGAGGACTATAAAGATAGCATAAATATTCAATTATGCAAATAGGTAATTAGCCCCTTAATTTTGGATCGAGGAAATAATAAAGGAAATCAACAAGAATTGTTATGAGTACAAAACAAAAGGAAAGTGTGAGCACTGCTCCCATCACTACGGGGAGGTCTAAATAATTTAAAGCGTGAACAATTTCTTTCCCCAAGCCATTCCATCCAAAGATGTATTCTACAAAAACGGCACCCGCCAACATCGATGCAAACCAACCAGAGGCGGCTGTAACCACAGGATTCATGGCATTGGGTAAAGCGTGTTTCAATAAAACGCTTCGATTACTTAAGCCTTTAGCTCTAGCCGTTCGTATATAATCTTGTTGCAAAACATCGAGGATTGAATTACGAGTGAGTTGCATCACTACAGCCAAAGGACGAATGCCTAAAGTGATTGCTGGCAGGATTAAATTCTTCCAAACAATCTGTTCGCCATTTCCATAATCATCAACCACGTACAAACTACCGGTCATAGGTAAGTTGGTTATGTGTTGCCACACAAAACCAAAGAGCCATGCAATTACAATAGCTGAAAAGAAAGAGGGTAATGCCATCCCTAAAACGGATACCGTTGATAGAAATTGATCCCAAAATTTATGCACGTGGACAGCACTTATAATTCCCAATGGGATTCCCAACAAGAGTGCAATTGACATGGCTGCTAATGCCAGAACAAGTGTGTTGGGTAAAGTATCAGCTATAATACTAGTCACCGAAACTCCCTGCCGAACAAAGGACTCTCTTAAATAAGGAGTCTTTAATACGAAACTGCGCTCCCCTATTTCAAATAATTTAATAGCTTGATAAGGATGCTCCTCCAAATTAGAAATTGCGCCCTTTTTATTGGAATGTATCGAGAGGGGCGATAAATCATTTAGGAATAATAAATACTGCTCCTGAATTGGCTTGTTAAAACCGTATTTCTCTTGAACTGCAAGACGCATCTCTTCATTATCGCGTTGCCCTAACATCATGCGTGAAGGGTCGCCGGGAAGAATTGAAAATAAACAAAACACCAAACTAGCTACGCCCCAAAGGACAAGCATTGTATAGGTTACCTTATTTATAATTCTCTTAAACAACTATTCTATTAAATAAGTATTTAGCATATCTTCAGATGTCGGGAAATCATTATAATGCCATTTGGCAATAATAGTTCCTTCGCGAAGCCATAGTATTCCGGGGTTGGAACGGATAATCGTTTTTAAAGTCGTTTCATCCGTAAAGTAAAAAGGAAAAGTCAAACTTAGTCTTTCACTAAGTTCAAGCATTTGATCTTGTGTAGTGGCTGACATCGCCGAGAAGACAAGGCCCTCATCTTTTAAATTTTGATAAATAGCTTCTACTGCTAACAATGCCTGGTCATCAGATTTAGTTAAATCGTACATAATCACTAAGACTGCATTTTTTGCCTGAAGGACAGAGTCAGTAAGATCACCGATATAATCAGATTCAATTGAGAAATCGTGAATTGGAGGCTCATCACCTTTTACCAATAAAGTAGTCTCTCTATCAACAAATACAGCCCCTTCTATCTCCCAAGGCTTGTCCTCGGTTTTGAATTCCTGAACAATACCGTTTACATCATACTTCCAAACATCCTCATAAACGTAGGCTTGAGCTCCTTCGGGCAAGATCATATCATCTGCAATATTCTTTCCTACAGCATAAGGACGATAATCGCGAATTGGTAAATGTGAATAGGTATGATAGCTAAATGCAAAACAGGTAATAAAAGTTAGAAAGGCCAAAGTAAGCTCTCTATTCTGTTTAAGGATGAACCTGTTAACCAAACGAACTAATAAGATTAATGCCAAAGTAAAATACAATGGGAACAACCAATGGAGTACAAAATAAGAAAACAATCCTACCAATAATAAGGCAATTGGGAAGATTCTAGAATTCTCTTGTCTGGATTGATACTTTGCTATTTTCCTATTGACAAATACAATCAGTATTAGAACTGTAAGTGCTATATCTTTAAAGAAAGACTGCCAAGGAGTTAATTTCAGCGCATCACCAAAACAACCACAATCGGTTACCTTATCGAAATAGGCCGAATAAAAAGTTAGTCCATCAAAGAATAGAATCATGAACAATAAACTCCATGCCGTCAAATTCATTTTGGCGCCCACCAAAGTAGCCAAGCCCAACATTATTTCGGCAATGCAAATAAGCAATGCCATGGGATAAGTATATTCCACTAAAAAGGGAATATCCAATACGTCGGGAGCAAAATACTCGCCTAGTTTAAATGCAAAACCCATCGCATCGTTGGCTTTAATAAGCCCAGAGACTATAAATAGGGAACCCACGAGGGTTCTCGCAAAAGTGTTTATAGGATTCATCTTATTCTAATTCTAAGTGGATTAAGGCGAAAATGGCATAGTTTACCATATCAAAATAATTAGCGTCAATTCCCTCGCTTACAAGTGTTTTTCCATTATTGTCTTCGATTTGTTTTACGCGCAATAATTTTTGAAGGATTAAGTCGGTAAGAGAACTTACACGCATTTCTCTCCAAGCCTCACCATAATCGTGGTTTTTCGCTTCCATTAAATCTTTCGATTCTTTAGCAAAATGAAGATAAGCTTGCATAGCTTCTTCAACATTCATATCGGGTTGTTCAACAACACCTTTATCTAGTTGAATTAAAGCCATAATAGAGTAATTAAGGATTCCAATAAATTCGGAAGCAATCCCCTCCTCTACTTTTTGAACTCCTTTATCTTCGATACTTCTTATGCGTTGGGCCTTGATAAAAATTTGATCGGTAAGCGAAGGCAAGCGCAAAATTCGCCAGGCACTGCCGTAGTCTTTCATTTTCTTTTCGAAAAGACTAGAACATTTATCAATAATTTGATCGTATTGTTGAGAGGTTTTACTCATCTTTTAGTAGCTTCAGCGTGAAGAATTATTACTTTTGTTGCTAAAGTAATGGTTTCTACAAATAAAAAAAACAATATTGAAAAGAACCCTTAATTGCCGCGGCACACTAGTTGACTTATCGAGCCCCAAAGTGATGGGGATAGTCAATCTCACCCCCGATTCTTTTTATGAAGGCAGTCGAATTCAAAGCGAGAAAGAGCTTTTAATTCAAGTGGAGAAAATGCTTTTAGAAGGGGCTACTTTTATTGACCTAGGAGCCTATTCCTCGCGCCCTGGTGCAGCAGGCCTAAGTTCAGAAGAAGAATTTGACAGATTAATTCCGCAAATAAAAAGCATCCTAAAAGAATTTCCTAATACCATCCTCTCTGTAGATACTTTCCGCTCAGAAATTGCCGACTCCGCTTTAACCGAAGGGGCATCCATGATTAACGATATTTCTGCTGGCGATGCCGATGCTAAAATGTTTGATTGCATACTCAAACATCAAGTACCTTATATTTTAATGCACATGCGCGGAACGGCTAAAACGATGACTAAGCTCAATCAATATCAAGATTTGATTGCGGATCTTATTGATGATTTACAAGCTAAAGTTCAACAATTGAAATCAAGAGGATTAAATGATATTATTATTGATCCAGGCTTAGGCTTTGCGAAGAATCTGGAGCAGAGCTACCAAATTGTTAAGCAACTAAAAAGTTTTGAAATATTAGACTGTCCGATATTAATAGGTGCATCTAGAAAGTCAATGATATATAAATTGTTAAATTGTGAAGCGAAAGAGGCTTTAAACGGTACCACTATAGTGAATGCTATAAGTCTTATGAATGGGGCTTCCATTCTTAGGGTTCACGATGTGAAAGAGGCTATGGAAGCCATAGAAATTACAACACAGATAAAATTATAAAATTGGGATTTTTAGACCTAAACATATTAGACCTTATTGATATACTGTTGGTTACGGCTTTACTTTATCAACTTTACAAGCTGGTTAAAGGAACGGTAGCCATAAAGATTTTTATAGGTATTGCCGCTGTCTATTTAGTATGGAAATTAGTAGAAGCCCTACAAATGGACTTGCTAAGCGAAATTTTAGGTCAATTTATTGGTGTTGGAGTATTAGCAGTAATCATCGTATTCCAACAAGAAATTAGAAAGTTCCTCTTAATGATTGGAACAACTAGCTTTGGTAACCAGCAGCAATTATTCAAAGGCCTGCTAGGTTCTCAAAAGAAAATACAATTAGATATAGATGCTTTAATTGATGCCTGCGTAAATATGGCAGCTGTTAAAACTGGCGCGATTATAGTAATTACCCGAAATACCGAGTTGGCTTCTTATGCTCGCACAGGAGAGGCCATTAATGCGAAAGTTAGCACCATACTCCTAGAAAGTATCTTTTACAAAAACAGTCCCCTACACGATGGGGCTGTGATTATCAATAGAGATATGATTACTGCTGCGAGGTGTGTATTACAAATTACCGACACCATAAATGTCCCTATTCATATGGGGCTTAGACATAGAGCTGCAGCTAGTATTACCGAAATGACCGATGCTTTGACCATTGTAGTTTCGGAACAAACGGGAAGGATATCTTACTTCAAACAAGGTCGATTATCTGAGAATATCAGCCCCCAAAAATTAAGCGATTTTTTAATTCGCGATCTTAAATCGCGCTAGGGAGCCAATCGATTTATCGTCCAAGAATCACCTACTTTTTCATACAAAAAGCGATCGTGAAGTCGTGAAGCTCTGCCCTGCCAAAACTCAATTTTCTGAGGCATCAACTTATAACCTCCCCAATTATTGGGTTTAGGGATTTCTTCTCCTTTATATAATTCATCTAATTCGAATACTATCTGTTCCAAAAAGGCTCTGTTTTCAACCACCTGACTTTGAGGTGAAGCGGATGCAGATAATTGACTTTGTCGGGGACGAGAATGAAAATACGCAACGGACTCTTTATGGCTTAACTTTACAATAGATCCTGTTATACGCACTTGTCTTTCCAATTCGGCCCAGAAAAAAGTCATGCAAGCAATTGGGTTTTCTCGAAGATCATCTGCTTTAGCACTATCATAATTCGTAAAGAAACAAAAGCCGATATCATCAAGGCCTTTCAACAACAATACCCTTCCGCTAGGAACACCTTCTTTTGATACGGTCGATAAGACCATGGCATTTGCTTCTGGCAGCTTTTGATCAAGAGCTTCTTGAAACCATTTTTTAAATTGATGGGTGGCATTTGCCGCCAAACCTAATTCATCAATACAGAACTTGGTATAGTCCTCGCGTATTTGCGCTATCGTTTTATTCATAGTACCACAAATTTACAGTAAAAATTTGTTCTTAATTTGTTTTATTTCTCGAGATAAACTAACTTTAGTTATATAATTAATACAAATTGATATATTCATCATCATGAAAGCAATTGTTCAACAGAATCCCTGCAAAGGGAAATTATTACTTTCCAAGCCTCTTATGAAAGATGATTTCTTTCACAATGCTGTTATTCTCCTTACGGAGTACGACGAAAGTGGTGTGGTAGGGTTTATCATTAATAAGCCAGTAGAACTCTCTTTAATAGATTTGCTGGATGATTTCCCTGAATTTGACGCTCCTGTTTACTATGGCGGACCAGTATCTTCTGACAACCTCTATTTCATTCACCGGGTACCAGAAATGATTGAAGACAGCATTCACATTATTAACGATCTATATTGGGGAGGGAATTTCGATCAAGTAGTCGAACTTATTGAACAGAAAGAGCTTAATGAAAATGACATTCGTTTTTTCTTAGGTTATTCAGGATGGGATAGCGAACAATTGGAACTTGAATTAGTAGATGATTCTTGGATTATCGATGAAATGGATAATTCACTCTTCGATTGGGATGTGGTGAGTTTATGGAAAAAACGATTGAAAGAACAGGGTGATAAATACCAGCTTTGGGCCAATGCTCCTGAGGATATCCGCTTAAATTAATTCATTCAACTTAGCGCATATATCCAGCGACACTTTTTGGGTGAATGCCTTCTTTTTATAATTCGATACCCAGCATACACCTTTTACAGAATTCGTTAAAAAAACTTCATCGGCTTTTATTAAGTCGAACGATTTGAAGTCTTTCTCTTCTATAGTATATCCCCATCTATCCGCATTTTCAATAATATTCTTTCGGATAATGCCACTTACACAGGCAGCCGATTCTGGTGGGGTAATCAAAGTACTAGCTTTCACCAAAAACACATTCGAAGAAATTGCCTCGGCAACAAAGCCTTTATCATTAAGCAGTAATACATCGTCTAATTGATGCTCTTGAGCAAATATCCCCGCTAAGACACTCACGATACTATTAAGACCTTTGATGTTTGACAATGCATGATTCGGCTTGGAATGATCCGTGAAGACGTCGATATTTAATCCTTCCTTGTTTAATTCAAACTTATCAGAATCAAGCTCAAAAACTTCAATCAAAAAACTAATCCCTCTATCTGTTGGCCTGTATAATCCTCCGCTATTGCGATACAAGTTCAAACGGACTTTTGCATTTGCACCTTTTAAATTACTAGCCTCAAGAGTCTTTTGGATTTCCTCTTCAAAGAAGTCTTGATTAAAATGCATGGGGATTTCCATGCGCAACATGCAAGCACCTCCCATCATTCTAAAATAATGATCGTCCCAAAAAACTAATTGACCCTTAGATACTCGAATGGTTTCAAATAGTTGATCCCCATACTGAAAGGCTCTATTGCCCGCTTTAAACAATGGGCTATCGCTATCTACTAATATTTCGTTGTGATTGATCATTCGGAATCGATTAATTCGCTAAGATTTGTATTGGCTTTAATGAGAATAGCCCTTAAACCCACTTTTTCTGCTGAAGCAATATCTCTAGGGCTGTCACCTATCAGAAAAGAGGCTTTTAGATCTACCAGATTTCTTGCAATTATACGTTCGAGCATCAACGAATTGGGCTTGCGACAGATACACTGTTCGATCTTATTGTGATGTGGACAGTAGAAAATGTCCAGCAAATTTAAAGCTCTATCAGAAAACCATACTCTCAAATAGTCGTTCAAAACAGCTACTTCTTTTTTTGAATAAAGCCCTTTCGAAATCCCACCTTGATTGGTGACAATGGCAAAACAATACCCTTGTCTATGCCATTTGCTAAGAGCTTCTTCTAATCCAGCATTGAGTACAAAGTCCTCTAATCGGAAAACATAATCGCCAATTTCTTGATTGATGACTCCATCACGATCTAAAAAAACCACCTTTTTCATAACTGCAAAAATAAGCTTATAATTGCTTATGCTTCATTAATAATTATCCAATACTGTTCAGCCTTCACCGTATACCATTTCTATATGAGGTATATCATCCTCCAAATAGCCCTCGCCTGTAGTGCTAAAAGATAAGGATTCATAAAAGGGAATTAAATATTGCTGTGCAGAGATTCGTATTATTCCACTGTTATATTTAGCAAGGGCCACACGAATCCCCTCTTGCATTAATAAAAACCCCAAACCTTTCTTTCGATGTTCAGGCGATACAACTACTCTACCTATCGATACTTCCTTATAACTAATGCCGGCTTTAATAATTCTCAGATAGGCCACCAATTCATCGCCATACCAGCCCATTAAATGGTAGGAATCCAGATCCTTATAATCACAATCTTGATAAGCACATTTTTGCTCGACCACAAACACATGTTCGCGCAAAAAAATAATCTTGAAGAGTTCTTCAGTCGAGAGCTCCTCAAAGGGCTTAGAGATCCAAGTTAACTGCATAGTTCAATCTTTAATATTTTCAAAGATAAAAAAATAGTAAATTTATAAGATGAAACAATTATGCACTTTATTAGTATTATTTCTTTTTACAACCTATTCTGGAATATCTCAGACTAATAAAATCACTATACGTGGACTGGTTATAGATGCAATGAGCGGGGAAGCTATCACAAATGCTCATATCCTATATATCAATAACCATAAAGGTACAATCACTAATCAACGAGGATACTTTGAATTAAAAGTGAGCTCTTCAGATAGTATCCGTATTAGCTATATCTCTTTTAAAACTAAAGTTATTTCAGTCAATGATTTTCTTCAACAAAACTACAATTCCATAGTACTCCATAAAAGTAGTCAGCAATTAAATGAAATCTTACTGATTAGAGGCAACTGGAGAAAGTTTAAAAAGGAATTTATTGAGGCCAAAGTAAGCCCCGAACAAGGTGCTGTGATTGAGCTTGCTGGTGTGCGACAATATAAAGGACCCTTAATCGGTTTTCAACCAAATATGATGACTGCAGTTACAAATCCCATAAGTTTTGTACATCATTATTTTAACAAGAAATCCAGAGAAAATAGAAAAACAAAAAGATATAAGCAGATTATTAAAAAAGCCTCTTATACAGATGATTGAAAATGTTTTACATTGTTTGTAGTGTATGAAATTATCACTAAATTTGCGATACAATTAAAATTAAGGTCTAATTAATTAATTATTTAATATAAACACAGCCCCAAAATGTCAGTTAAAACGCACGTATTTATCGATGGATCCTGGATGTTTCACAATAAGAAATATTTAGTTGAAGCCTACGGTGATGAAGAATATGATATTGACTACAAAAAAATTCCTTTAATCATACAGAAACATCTTTTGAATAGCATGACTATTGATGTCGATATCGTAAGGACTCATTTCTTTGGTACCATGCCCGTTAATAAACCAGGCTTTGCCCCTAACAAACAAAAAGCTTTTTACAAGTATCTTAAAGAAGAATGTTACTTCTTGACAGATGTTTTTGAAGTAGATTATTTAAACGATCCACTTTCAAAACCTAGAGATACCGCTTTACCTATTGCCCTTTGTTCTTCATTACTATACAATACCGCACTGAATACATCCTACGATATTGCAGCCATTCTCATAGGAGACCCTGACTATGTATCGATGATTAAGAGAGCACGTATGCTAGGTAAACGTATCTTGTTGATTGGTGTTCGTTGTTCACAAGATTCTCGCTTGAGAACCCGCACTGCCCTATTTGACTATCCTGTATTGTATTTGGACGATCATTTAGAGACCATCAAATTAGATCGTCACGAGCATTACCGTCAGTGTATGAATTGTGAGAACGAAGAGTTAACCAATTGGCACGGTGCCGAATTCTACTGCTCTGAATGTAGAGAAAATGACAATAGAGCCAAATTGAGAACTTGTAACAACTGTGGTAAAGAAGAAGAAACCACTTGGGATGAACCTTATTACTACTGTTTCGACTGTAGAGAAACCTATAGGAAATCACAAGATACTTTTGGTGTTTAACTAAGACTTAAAACCATGTTATCTAGATTGTTATATTTATTAATCTAAAATAATTATCGTATCATTGAGCTATTATTTGATACGAAGTATGGAAAAAATATCATTAGAAATTACCGAAAAGGACTATAGGAAATTAGTCGAATTGGTTTATTTAGGAGTGGTGCTACACAAAACCTACTCTAAAAAAGAGTTTAAGAGTATGCATAAGGCCGAGCAAGCCGTCTACTATCAGGCAACAAAGTTCGACTCCAAAGACTTAGTAAAATACAGCCCAGAGCTCAAAAAGTATATTGCCACCACCGAATTAATGGATCGCATGGATCTCTTTCGCGAAGAATACGATTACAATACCTTTTACGATGAATTAATTGAGCGACTTGCCGAACGCGAATTCTTATCCTTCTACTCCAGAGAACAGTCCAACAATATGGATGCTGATAAAAAAGAAGAAGCTCTTGACTTCCTCCGTAAAAAATACGATGCAGCAGCTATGGAAGGAGGCTTATTGCGAATACTTGAGAAAGCTAAAAACCTGATTTAAATAAAACATACAAAAAAAGCCTCCCGAAATTCGGGAGGCTTTTTTATTTAGTAAAAGACTTAGTACTTGCGAACATCATGCTCATCAACATCTATGTGTTTTTTAATATGGATTTCTTTGTAGAATTCACCATTTTTCTTGTCGCCAGAAATTATCACTGTATCCCCTTCAAAGTCCTCAGCTACAAAGGCTTCAAAATCAACTTCTCCAGCTCCATGGCTCCATTGTTTTTCGCAAAACTTTTTCGAGCTACACTTATTTGCTCCGCAGTTAAGCACCCAGCCCAATACAAACATCGACACTCCATATGCTATTAGTGCGATTACTCTAGTTGTTTTTGATTCCATCTTTATTTTTTTTTAGGATTTAGCAATATTCTGAAATTAGTTTTACTACACATTAAAATCGTATTTGCTTCACTACAGAACCGTTAGTATAAATGTAGAATAGTATTTTTCCTTTGGGGTGTGTGGAATAATCTCTACCTAATAGATCTACCATTCTTAGCAGGCTTGGCTTTAGTATTTCCAGCTCTTCAACACCCACACCGTCATCATAATCGCAGGCATCTCCCTGGCCGTCGTTATCGAAATCTAATTGATACGGATTTGACAGGTCGACACAGTTATCCATCTCATCACAAATCTGATCATTATCGCTATCGTTTAAATTAAAGGGCAAACCGCCTTGATAAAGAATATCGCCATTTTCATTGGATAATTCCCAAGAGGCTTCCTCCATAAAGTCACCTTCGATTGTTGCAAAAATAAAACATCCTGCCTCATCTACACAATCTTCGGCAGTCCAGCCATTCTCAAAACCATACGACTGTCCGTTTATCTGCAATTCAGAGCCTTCCCACCCATCTTCGGCATCATCATACATGCTGAGGAGCAATTGCCCCTGATTGCATGAGTAAGGGTAATCGCAAGAGCCATCGTCGGTATTAGCCAGAGAATTATAATTCAGTGCTTGCTCATCGGTACAACCAAAAATTAGTTCTTCAATACTAGAGCAATACAAAATCATCGCAACTTCTTGTTCTCCTCCTTCTACTTCCTCATCAACTACTATAGCTGTGCTTGAAAGAACCAAACTCTCTTGGCTTAAATACTGAATATCAAATTCTGTAAATGGGAAATCTTCTATAGCTGTTGTAATCGCAATCGTGCTATCGCTAATAAAAGTATAAGAAAGTTGTAGGGGTCCTTCAGGGTTATAAAAAGTCATATGAGTATCAGAAAAGATAATTGCAGATATTCCAATTTCAGCTTCTTCTATAGGTATAGAGATTCCATTTTCAGCAATATATGCCCATTCCTCCTCCGTGGTTGGCATAGGGAATCCTATTTCATCCATAAATTCCTCGGCGCTCATAAAGGCACTCATTAGGATTAACATATCCAATGTTTCCTGATCCAAAAACATGCTTATACTGGCATCTATAGAATCTACCAACCAATTGCCCACAATGTCTAGCTCTGTTTCGACAGGCAGCACCGTTATTTGCCCAACCATACCCATCTGTACATGAGGAGTACATATATAATCATAGACCCCAACATGGCTTAATACAAGGTCAAATATTGGGTTTTGAGCCGATAAATCTGCATCCCATGAACTTGCCCCTAAAGGAATGTCTGTAGATGTTGTGGTGTGCGGATAAGAACTTCCATCGTATTCAAATCGTATCGTATCGCCCGGATAAACACTAAGATAGGCAGGGATGAAAATATTGTATACGCTGGTAGAAATCGTATGAAGCTCCTGTGCATAGCTATATGCTACACAAGTCAGCATCAATAATAAAGAGTAAAAAAATTTCATGACAATTTTTTTATTTTAAAAGTACGAAAAGAAAATTTATTACTCAGAGGATCATTTCAGGCGCTGTTAAAATTGGATCCAAGGGAATCATCTCTCCTGAATTTGTACTTTCCGAATAATAGATGGCGTTAGCTCCAACGGCTTTATTGAATGTTGAATTGCTGGAATTTCTCCAACCATTGTTGGTGTCGTGTAAGTTTTTAAATTTTTAGAACACCCCTTTTCCTTCATGTCTATTTCCCCTTTCTTTGGCCAAGTATAGGAGGTGCCTAAAACCCAAAAAGAAGGCCATAGTTTCCGGGCTCTCCGAGTCTTTAATCAATATTTACATTTTCCTCTTTATAATATTGCAACTCTCCAATACCCTAGGCCCAGTTTCAATTTCCAATATTTGGCATCCACTTGTCTAGATTATTATAGTTTCTTTCCCATATTATTTCGCCCACCTAGCCAAAACTATGCTCTCCGGAGAAGATTAATAATATACAATAGATTTTAAGTAAGTTGTGTTTTTTTCATCATCTTGATTTTCCGATGAAATAAGGATCTTTTACTCCTTCTTTGAAGTTTTCCAGAGCTTCGGAACTGGAATTAACACGCCAGTCCAATTCTTTGTTGATATGGAACCAAATAAACAATTTGATCTTAGAATACTCATTCTTGATCTTGTAAAGTGCGTCGTTTATCCAGTCCGCCTTGCTTTGTCCTTCATATTCGAACTCCGGAGTTCCGAATTCAGCGATCATGATAGGTTGATCACCTAGTTTTACACATTCATCATAAAGTTCGCGAAAACAATTATCAAAATCACGGAAAGGGCGATCTCCTCCCCATGGATCCCTTGGGTACCAGTTGTAGGCATCCATTCCTATCCAATCTACATAGGCGTCTCCGGGCCAGTAGTTCGCAAGTTCATTCCAACTTTCTTTAGTTATGTCGACACTCGGACCGTGTGGGTTCCAGATCCATTTTACATTATCAGCATCCAAGGCTCTAAATTTATCAACGACATATTTCCATACGGCTACTACTTTTTGAGGGCCACCATTTTCAGCACCATTCTTTTTACCACTCCACAAATACCAGTTGCCGTTAAATTCATGCAAAAAACGAATGAGAACCTTACTTTCGAATGCTTTCGCATCAGTAGCAAATTTTTCAATATAAGCATCATGCTTACCGGCAAGCAACTGATCCATCAAGTTGTAGGTGCCCTCTAAAGGCATGGTATTGTAAGCTACTGAGTCCGGGAAAAAGAGTTCCCAGGTTAAGTGAGGTATGATGTTTTGTTCTTCCAGCTTGTTGCATTGTTCTGTTGGGAAACTATCGGCAAAAGTTGGGTACCACATGATCGAACCCAGGTCGTGTTCAATAAGGGTTTCAAATTCTTCAATGAGCTCTGCCGTATTATCCGGCAAATGTCTGCCGTCTTCCTGAAAAATGTAGGCACTAACCATACAGCCATCCCAGTTAGCCTCAGTATCTTTACAAGATGAAAAAGCAATTAGTATAGTGCAAAGTAAAATTAAGTTCGTTTTCATAATACTTATTTAATGTTTTATTTGGTATTCAAATTTTGCAGTTTTAACGACGTCCATACGGTTTCCGGTCATTAAAGTAAAGCTTCCTTCTTCGGTTATCCATTCATTTACAGCTGATACAAAAGCCAGATCTTCTTTATTGAGCAGGAATTCAATTTCTTTTGATTCACCTGCCTGGAGTTCTACTTTTTTAAAGCGTATCAAACGTTCATAATCCGGATCAAGGCTGGCATAATCATCCCGTAAATACAGTTGTACCACTTCTTTACCTACTCTGTTTCCGGTATTGCTCAGTTGAATAAGCACCTGCAAACTATCGCTTCCGAATAGTTCTGCAGAATTAATTTTTATTGTATCGTAGGTAAAGCTTGTATAACTAAGTCCGAAACCAAAAGGCCACTGTGGATCATAATCTGTATATCCGCCGGAATTATCTGCTCTGTCACTTACTGTATGAATATATGGCATTGGAGCAGCAGCATGTTTCTGATAAGTAAGAGGTAATTTCCCCGATGGATTTACAGCTCCAAAAAGAATGTCGGCAATTGCATCTCCACCTTCATGACCCGGATAGTAAGCCATTAAAATACCATCGGCCATAGGAACAATGTCCGAAATAATGCGTGTTCTTCCTTCCAATAAAACAAGAATGATCGGTTTTCCTGTTTTCTTAAGCGCTTTTACCAAATTTCGCTGTGCTTCGGGTAAATACAATTCTTTAATATCACTTGGGCGCTCGGTTGCCGGTTGCTCTCCCAAACAAACAATGACGTAATCGGAATTTTTTGCTGCATTTACAACTTCTATTGTATTTATGTCATTATCGTAAGAAGTTCCGGCAATATATTGCGTGTTTGAGGCTCCATTTTGTTCTATAAGTGCTTCTAAAATGGTGTTTTTTTCATTGTCATTGTAGATCGTTTCCTGTCCGCTCCAGGTTTTTGTCCAGGGACCATTTAGATAATTTAAGGAATGAGCAGCAACTCCTGTAACCAAAATCTTTTTTCCATTTTTCAAAGGCAGAATATCTTCGTTCTTCAGTAAAGTAATTCCTTCTGATGCACCTTTGTAGCTTTCTTGTGCAAATTTATCTGAGCCAAAATCAGGATAATCTTTGTAATGCGTATTTGGCTGGTTAAATAAATCCAATTCAAACTTAAATCTTAAAATCCTGCGAACGGCATCGTCAATTCTTGATATGGATATTTTATCTTCTATTACCAGTTCAATGATATGGTGTGCAAAACTTGCGTCATAAGGAACCATACACATATCAATTCCGGCATTTACCATTTGTCTGACAGCTTCTTTGTGGTCTGGCGCAGTTTTGTGGAACTCACTTAAGAATTGCATATCTCCCCAATCGGAAATAACAATTCCTTCATAGCCCAATTCGTCTTTTAAAAGATCCGTAATAAGAAATTTATTTACGTGACAGGGAATGGAATTTACTAAACCGGAATTAATCATGACCGATTTGGCTCCTTGTTTAATTGCTTCTTCAAAAGGAGGAAGGTAGTACTGACGAATATATCTTTCAGGTATCAGGGCATTTTTTCGGTCTTTTCCATAAAGTGATGAACCATATCCAATAAGATGTTTTAAGCAAACGGCCGTTTTTTCCGGATCTGCGATATCATCGCCTTGAGAGGAGCTGACAAATGCACTACCCATAACAGAAGTCAGATACGGATCTTCCCCAAAGGTTTCATAGATCCGTCCCCACTGTGCCTGCCAGCTTATATCTATAACAGGAGCGAAATTCCATGGTGAGTTAGAGGCTCTGAGCTCATATGCCGTTATCTCAGCCATTTTTTTAACCCGTTCCGGATTCCAACTTGCAGCCATTGTAATTTGATGCGGAAAAATAGTTGAGCCATCTGTATAATGCGCACCGTGCACAGCATCTGTAGCATAAACTATGGGAATTCCCAGACGGGTTTTATTAAGGGCAAAATCCTGGATCTGTTTGATCATATCATAGTATTCTTTTTTGGTAGGAGGAAAAAATCCTTTTCCCAGAAAAGAACCAATATGATCTTCTGTTAATGCTTTACGAAGTTTAATGGTATCAATGATTAAAGTATCGGCAGCATCCCAATACCCTTGTTGCTCTAAAATGGCAGGTATCCCTAACTGTGTCATTTGTCCGGCCTTTTCTGCAAGGGTCATCTCACTCAAAATGGAATCTATTTTTTTCTCAACCTCTGTGAACTGCTTTGCTTTTTGAGTCATTTCTGAACAGGATACTATTAACAATAGTAAAACAAAAAGTACCGGAGAAAAACTTTTGAAAGAACTCATGAGTTGAGTGTAGGAGTGAATTAATAAACTGATTTCAGTCAAAGAAACCAATAATAATGTACAAATAACACTTTTTATGATTTTATTACTTAATTTTCATTTAAGTATAAAAAGGGCTACTAATAGCAGCCCTTTTTTATTATAAATTTTTAATATTACTTCAACACACTCAAACATTTTGTTGATGTAAATTTATTGCTATTTAACTGATAATAATAGGTTCCCGCTTTTAGGGTTTCTGTATCCATTAATACAGAGTGAAAACCTTCATTGTATCTAGCTTCTGTTAAGACCTCCACGACCTCACCAAGCACATTGTATACGATTAAGTTTACAACCGATGTTTCTGGTATATAGAAGGAGATCGTTGCAATTGTTGATACAGGGTTTGGTATAACCTTGAATAAATTTAAAGCCGCCTGTTCATTGCTGGTTGTAATTGAGCCAGCCACGTTAATAACATCTATAGCATAAGCTGAAGAGCCCACTTTCCAGTCGCTTACTTCAAAGTCTAAGGTCATTCCAGCAGTCCAAATTTTAAAAAGTACCGGTTCAGTAAGAGCCATTCCATCTTTACTCAAAGTTGTCGCATCATCACCCCATACCGTTAGCACAGTTACCGGGCTTGTATACCTTGCTGATCCAATCAATTTACCTAATCTATCGTAAGCTGCTACTTCTGAACTTTCT
>Ga0207966_1000393_pt1 | contig 25455 bp, 14 predicted proteins | sample Knorr_S23_td_NAD_FD_185611 | JGI IMG/M metagenome (GOLD analysis project Ga0207966, IMG submission 185611) | Marine microbial communities from Southern Atlantic Ocean transect - Knorr_S23_td_NADW_ad_2500m_LV_B (SPAdes) (version 2) | ecosystem: Environmental > Aquatic > Marine > Oceanic | place...
GCATCAGATATCCACATCTGGTACCAATCCATCTTCTTTTTATTAAGCGCCATGGATTCTACTTCGGCCCAGTGATCTTGAAGATTGGGTCGCCCACCTTTTTTTAATCCACCAACCCAAAGCAAATGAAAACCAATTGATGAGTTGATAGGGGGACTACAAGACCCCAGCTCTATATATTTAATAGCTTGACCAATTTCTGGAACAGCATAGTTGGTTGGATCAATCCAACCAAGGTCCCCTCCAATATCTATTGTTGTTTTATCCGATGAATGATTTTTTACAAGTTCTTTAAATTTATCCAGCGTGGTGGCGGAGTCCTTTATCGCAAAAGCCAGGTTATATGCGCGCTCGTTATCGTCTTTAGTTATTTCCGGAGACATCAAAACATGTCGTACACGAATTTTATCACCCTGTTTTTCAAGCGTTTCAAGAATATGATACCCGAATTCCGTTTCAATAGGGTCACTGATTTCTCCAAGCTCAATCGTAAACGCCGTAGTTTCAAAGCTTTTAACTAACGAGCCTCTTTTTACCCACCCAAGTTCTCCGCCGTTATTTTTTGAAGGGTCAAGCGAGTGTGCTTTTGCGATATCTGAAAAAGAGGAGCTGCCATCAACTATTTGAGATTTTAACTCAGAAAGAAAAGATTTCGTTTTTTCTTTTGCGGCCGCCCCAGGTTTTATAGGAAGCTGTAGATGTCGAACCTTGGCCATCATGGGCAAGACAGGTAGACTGTCTTTATATGTTTTATAAAACTCTTTCACTTCGGATCTCGTGATGACAACCGCGCTTAAAAGTTGTTGTTGATACCGCTCAGAAATCATCCTGTCTTTCATGTCATACCAAAACTCACGCCTAAAATCTTTTATGGACTGCCCAAGCGCGTCTTCCGCCTGGCTTTCGCTTCCCGCCTGGGCCACCAACATCTGTATCTGTTGGTCTAGCGCCTGGTTTACTTCTTTTTCATCCACAACAATAGAGTCTATCTCAGCCATTTCAAGCATAATTTTTTGGTCTATCATAGACTGAATGACAGAATTTTGTAACCGAATAAAAGCATCCGGGTTTGTTCTGGGGTCTATTTTATTTTGAATAGCCGCCATGTTTACCATTTGGATTAAATCGCTTTTTAAAACAACGTGATCCTCAACGATTGCCGCAACACCATCTATGTATTGAACGTCTCCCTGAGAAAAAGAAAAGGAAATAATTAAAATTAATAATATTTTTTTACAGGTCATTTTTTATTGATAGTTTGAATTAATAAATACGGTTGATTTTTCTTTTAAACTGTCCAGCAGGTCCGTCGCCAACACCAATTGCTTCTGTTTTAAAAGCCTTTGATAGATTTTATCATAAACGTCTTCCATCCCCCTCTTGCTGCTTTTTTTATATTTTTTTATAATTTTAAAAACATGGTAGCCATTCGAGGTGCGTATGGGGCCAACAATAGACCCTTTTTTGTTTTTAAAAATTGCGATGTCTAATTCTTTCAACAAAAACCCCCGTGTCACGGTTTTTTTTTCAACCCTAAAACCATCGAAAAGTTCATTTGTTATATCTACCGCTTGTTTCTTTAACAATTTTGAACGAATTGAACGTGCGTCTAAATGTTTGTTTGTAAAAAAATGATAAACATACGCCTCGTCGTTTTGTCGAATGAACCCAAATGGGTTTTCATCATAATAGTCTCGAATGTCAGAATTAGATACCACAACACTAGATGACGTTTTTGTTTGAATATAGGACCCTATCACAATTTTTTTGTAATAACGATCTCTTTCATTTGAAAGGTGGCCGTCCTTAAGAAGCCCGTCCTTTAGCGCCGCATCATAATAAAGAGCGTTATCTACCCAGGCATGTATAAAGCTTTTGAGTTGATTGTCTATCCGGTTCTTGGGAGGCAAAAGTTTTTCAAGTTTATTAACAGTTAATACTTGGTCATTAACACGAGCCAAAACAACAGAGTTGTCCTTTTCCCGAATAGAACAAGAAGCCAAGAAACAACAAACACCTATGGTTAATGCATTTTTCAAGACCCGTAAATTACTCGTTTTTTTTAGCCAAAAACAAACGTGAGCATTTTAATAATAATCTCATAGATGCAACAATCCCAGCAGCGGAAAAGGAGACAGATAATTTCCCGGACTTTGTTTTACCAAACGCGTGGCTCACGTTTTCCACATGACTAAATGAATCGAAAGCTGAAAATAATTTACCGAGAGACAGGTAGGGCCCTATGTCGTCCAAAACAAGAACAAGGCCATCCCCATTAATTGATAGCTTAGAAACAGACGTGTTTTTAAACAGGACCCGAGCATCGGCAATAAACAACAGATTTTTTGTTTCAACCGGCAGGCCCCCAAACCGATCACTTAACTCATGTTTTATTTTTAACATATCATCAGTTGTTTTGGCTCGAGAAAAACGATTGTAAAACTCCAGTCTCTGGGCCGGGTTTTCTATATAGCTCTCGTTTATGAGCGCATCTTCACTGAAAACGATATTTGGAAAACGAACATCACCGCTATTTTCCATAACGAAATCCACCTCTGATTTTAAAAGATCACAATACATCTCAAACCCAACAGACGAGATATGTCCACTTTGTTTATAGCCAAACAGGCTCCCCGCTCCGCGAATTTCAAGATCTTTCATAGAGATGTCGTACCCAGATCCAAGAGACGTATATTGTTCAAGCGTTTTCAATCGGTGGTGAGCGCGCTGTTCAAGTTGTTTTCTTGGAACGAGCAACAAACAATGAGCTTGGTTTTGTCCGCGGCCCACACGACCGCGTATCTGGTACAACTGAGAAAGCCCAAAATTTTGAGCGTCATTAACAATAATACAATTAGCGTTTGTTACATCTAGCCCAGATTCTATTATGGTTGTGCAGGCCAGAATATCAATTCCACCACTAAAAAAAGACAATATCCTAGACTCTAGTTCTTTGCTACTCATTTGTCCGTGTATGTTTTCAACAACAACACGAGGAAAGGCATCCCGAAGCTTGTGGGTTAAAAAGGACAAACCATCAACCCTGTTGTGCAAAAAATAAACCTGTCCACTCCTAGATAGTTCGCGCTCAATATATGTGCAAATGGTGTCCCAGTCAAAATAGCGCACCGTTGTTTCAATGGGTTTTCTTGATTTTGGAGGGGTTTGGATAAGACTCACGTCCCGAATACCAACAAGAGACTGTTGAAGCGTTCGCGGAATAGGCGTTGCAGATAGGGTCAAGACATCCACCTGTTGTTTCATGCTCCTTATTTTTTCTTTGTGGCTAACGCCAAACCGATGTTCTTCATCAACCACAAGAAGCCCAAGTTCAGGAATAACAACGTCTTGCGACAATATACGATGTGTTCCAATTAAAACATCAATCTCTCTTTTTTGCAACAAAGACAGGATTTTTTGTTGTTCTTTTTTGGTTTTGAAGCGAGAGAGCAAGCCAATTTTTATTCCGAGTGGCCCCAGCCTTTCTGTGCACGTAATAAAGTGCTGATCTGCAAGAATGGTTGTTGGGCATAAGAAAACAGATTGTTTTTTTGATAATACAGATTTCATTATAGCCCGCAAGGCAACCTCTGTTTTTCCAAAACCAACATCTCCACAAACTAATCGATCTACGGGGACTTCTTTGTCCATATCGCTTAAGACTTCATTAATTGCTCTTTTTTGATCTAGTGTTTCAACAAAAGGAAATGAGCGAGACAGCGCCCCATCCAAATCATTTTCAGGTGAATATTGAAACAACCTCTTCTTTTTTTTATTTGCGTATAGCTCTATCAGCTCTTTTGCCACAAGGCGAACAGCCTTACGTGTTTTTGAAACATCTGATAGCCATTTTTTTGATCCCAAAGAAGACACTGCGGGGTCTTTTTTTGATCCAACATACCGATGGATCAGGTCCATTTTTTCGATAGAGACAAATACTCGCGCGTTGTTTGCGTATTTAATCTCAACAGACTCTCTAGTGCCCGATGAGCCGTTTTGTATAGTTAGGCCGAGAAAAACACCAACCCCAAATAACCTATGGACAACATAGTCACCCACGCCAAGGCTAGAAATATCATTTAAGGTTAGAGACTTGTGGTGTTTTGATGACGTTGGTGTCCACTTTTGAACTGACCTTTTTTCATTCAAAAGATCAGATGACGCAATGACACCGATTTTAAAAGGGTGCGATATAAATCCCTTTTGTATATTTCCGCTTATCCACGTTGCTCCCCTAAACTCATCACACAAAAGGTCTTTCTCGTTTTCATTTCCAACGATATATAAATTATCTAACGCATTCAGGGTTTCGCCCCGCATTTGGGATATTCTTTTTGTCAAAAGACGGCCCTTATAATGAATTGGCAAACATTCGATGTTCTCCATTTTCCCACCAGAGCCATGATTTAGAACAACCCCATCACTGTGATGAACAAAATCAACAACAATCGAAGAGTAGGAATAGTTGATAATATTTATATAATCATCTACGGGAGCAACAGAAGAAAATCCTTTTATGTTAAGCTTGGCAATTGTTTTTGTGGTCAATTGTGTTGCGGGATCAAAAATAAAAATGTTTTCTACTTGGTCAAAATTGAAAACCACACGGACTGGGCGCCTAAAGTATATGGGGAAAATGTCTAATATGTCACCCCTCCAGGCAAAGTCTTTTGGTTCGGCTACGGTATCTGTTTTTTTAAACCCCCAAGAGTACAACCGGTTAATAACATCGTCTCGATCTATGTTGTCACCGGGACCAACTGACATCGACGATAGCCCCGAAGATGCACTAATAGAAATATTTTTCTCTTTAAATGACGTGTGGGATGCTACACACACATAAAACCGATTATCTTCCGCTAGTTTAATGAGTGTTTCTTCGCGATAACGCTCACTTTCAATATTAAAACCAGGAACTTTTTCACTTAGGTCGGGCGTTGGATAAAAGAGAAATTGATCAGGACCAAGGCCCACGGCTAACAAGTAAAATGAATAGGCCGCTTTTTCATTTTTAAATAATAAAAAAATATTTGATTTTGATTTATTTGCCGCAACACATAGAAACAATGCCGCAGCATCAGCAGTTAGTTGCTTAAGCGATGTGCCTTTCGCGAAATTTTTAAACAGCTTATTTGGAAAAACAGAGTAAACACCGGATTCGTCGAGAACTGTTTCACGTGAAACCATAGACTATTTGGATAGGTTTACATGGAGAACAGAAATATCTGCAGGCGTAACGCCCGACACCCGCATTGCCTGCCCTAGGGTCTCGGGGCGGACAAAGGAAAGTTTTTCCACGGCCTCATTAGAAAGGCCAACAAGCAAACCATAATCTAATTTATTAGAAATTTTTAACGATTCGTTTTTTTTCTGTTTCTCCAAGTCGTTTAAGTGCCTCTTAATATATCCTTCATACTTTATTTCAGCTTCTATGTCTAGCAGTAGCTCATTAGACGACCACATTGGTAGCTTCCCGCTGTGTGATAAAAAAGCATCTGGAAAATCAAAAATCGAACACTCGGGCCGTTTCAGAACGGTCTTTGCTGGAATCGGATGATTAATTTTAATGTTATTAGGAAGGCTTGCGGGGTCTATTGATACATTAAGATTGCCTAAGATAGTTTGTTTTTGCTTTAGTCTGTGGCGAGCTTGAGAGATGGTAGCACGACTTAAAAGAGAGTGTTTTTCAGCAACATCAATCAGCCGTTCATCGGTGTTGGAATATCGGAGCATTAATCTGTATTCAGCCCTTGATGTAAACATCCGATAGGGCTCCAGGGTGTCCTTTGTAATTAAATCGTCTATCATTACCCCTATATAAGCCGAAGAACGAGACAAGACAAGATTCTCCAAGTCGGAAACGGTTAACGCTGCATTAATTCCCGCAATAAGCCCCTGGGCGGCTGCTTCTTCATATCCCGATGTGCCATTAACTTGCCCAGCAAGAAACAACCCGGAAATGTCTTTTGTTTCTAAGGTTGCCCTGAGTTGTGCTGGTGGGAAAAAATCATATTCTATAGCATAGCCGGGCCTTAAAAACTCCACAAGACCTAAACCGGGTATTTTTCTTAAAGCATTCAACTGAACATCTTCCGGAAGGCTTGTGGAAAACCCATTTAAATATATTTGATCAGAGTTTTTCCACTCTGGTTCAAGAAAAAGCGTATGTGATTCATGGTGAGAGAAGCGGTGAACTTTGTCTTCTATTGATGGACAGTATCTTGGGCCCACCCCTGCAATATCCCCAGAGAACATGGGCGACCGACCAATGTTTTCTTTAATGATATCGTGTGTTTCTTTGTTGGTGCGAAGCGTATGGCAAGGGTCGTTAGGAGGGTTAAAGTCGCGCGTTTGATAGGAAAAGGGCACAGGAAAATCATCACCAAGGGCAACATTTGTCTTGTTCCAGTCAATGGAGCTTTTGTCCAATCGGGGCGGGGTTCCCGTCTTTAGGCGCCCGGTTTTGAACCCAAGGGCTCCAAGAGACTCGGTAATTCCAACAGACCCTTCTTCACCCATTCTTCCTGCAAAAATTTTTCTTTCACCCACATGTATTAATCCGGATAAAAAAGTACCGCACGTTAAAACAACCGCTTTTCCAAAAACAGAAGAGCCGTCACGCAGGGAAATGCCGGAAACCGCGTAGTTATCCACCAAAAGCTCAACTGCCTCACCCAAGAGAACATCAATGTTTTTGTTGTTCAAAACAGCAGATGTTACCAGGGTTTCATATTGGCGCTTATCAACCTGCGCACGTGGAGACCAAACAGCCCGACCCTTAGACTTGTTTAAAATTTTAAACTGTAAACCAGACCTGTCGGCCAGCCCCCCCATAAGACCTCCCAACATATCGATTTCTCGAACCATTTGACCCTTAGCCAAGCCCCCAATTGCAGGATTACAAGACATTCTCCCAAAGGCCTTTTTATCCATTGTGATCATTAAGACCGAACAGTTCTTTTTTGCGGCTATGTTGGCGGCCTCGACACCAGCGTGCCCACCTCCTACAACAATAATATCATATATAATTTTTTGTTTCACGTGAAACTATTTTCCAACACAAAAACCAGAAAACACCTTGTTTAAAATATCATCGACGGTTGTTTTTCCCATAAGCGCGTCTATATGGTTAATAGACTCCCGAAGCTCAAATGCAACAATCTCCAGCTCTGGGGCATCCTCATTTAAGTATTTTAACGATTCGATTAAACTATTTTTACAATCTGTAATTGCAATTTGCTGTCGCCTTGTCGTCAGTACTATGTCTGAGCCGGGGGTGTTTTTTGAAATTAATTTTTCTTTAATTATATTTTTTAGACTGGCGACCCCATCACCCAACAAAGCAGAAACGGGAATAATGTCGGTCAGCTTTTCTGGCGGCGAAACAAGATCAACCTTATTAAAAACAATAACCGTATTTTTTGATTGTATTGTTTCGCCGACCTCATCTTCGTTTGTTACAACGTTTATTAAAAGATCTGCATTTTTCATTTCATCATAAGACCTTTTAATTCCTGCAGATTCAACGTCACTACTCGCGCTACGAATTCCGGCCGTGTCTATAAGGGTGACCGGAATTCCACCCAACACAATATCTGCATCCACTGTGTCTCGGGTAGTACCTGGCACTTCGCTGGTAATGGCGCGATCTTTTTCAAGGAGAGCATTAAGCAGGGTAGACTTCCCCACGTTGGGGTTGCCATAAATTACAACACGGGCTCCGTGGTTGAATAGGCGCCCATCTGCGTAAGACGCAATTAGATTATCGCAGGCTAATATGCTGTTATTAATAGCGTTAGAAGATTTAGTCATTAAATTTGGTATTGAAGATTCGTTTTCAGAAATATCAAACTCAAATTCAAGCTCCGCTAAAACACTAACGACAGATTCCCTTATTGTATTCAGTTTTTTTGAAAGAGACCCGGATAATATTTTACTATTTATATTTGCAGCTTCAACAGACCGTGATTCTATTAGTTTTGAAACAGACTCTGCCTGGACTAAGTCAAGCTTCCCATTTAGAAAGGCCCGTTTTGTAAATTCACCAGGATCCGCAAGGCGCGCACCAAAGCTACAAACAGTAGAAACAATTTGATCAACTATAATGGGATTTCCGTGGCAGGAAATTTCTAAAACATCTTCACCGGTATATGAATGAGGGCTCTTAAAAAAGGTAAAGACAGCATCGTCGATTATATTACCAACGACATTATAAACCGAAGACAGCGTTGGGCGTCGATGTGAAAAAGAAGTCTTTCTTTTACATATTTGTTTTGTCAGTTTGGTTGACAGGCTGCCGCTAATTCGAACGATAGAAATTCCACCATACCCGGGCGGGGTAGCTGGGGCAACTATGGTGTCGAACATCATTATTTTGTAGTGGTTTCTGCCGGCGGTATAAGTTTTTGTTGTGCGATTGATAGCACATTAAAAAGGGTATAGTATAGGTTTAGTCCGGAAGGAAAAGAGTTAAACATAAGAAAGAAAAAACCAGTCATAAAATATTGCATAGTTTTTTGCTGGGGTTGTTGGGCGGCCCCACCGCTCATCATGCGCTGCTGGATAAACATAGACACAACCATCAGAATTGGTAAAATTGCCACATGAGACCCGTAAATAGGAATTGAAAAAGGAAGCGTAAACACAGCGTCGGGAGCAGAGAGGTCTTTGATCCACCACACAAATGGCTCGGCTCGTAATTCGATTGTTGTTCTAAAAACTTGGAAAAGGGCAAACAACAGAGGCATCTGGAGCAACATTGGCAGACATCCACCCAGGGGGTTTACGCCCTTCTCTTTGTAAAGCTTCATGGTGGCCTGGTTAAGTTTTTGCGGATTGCTGCTGTGTTTTTCTTTCAGCGCCGCGATCTCTGGCTGTAGTTGTTGCATTGCTGCTGTTGACTGATAGCTTTTCTTTGTTAGCGGGTAAACAAGAAGCTTCACAGCAAATGAAAATAATATTAAAACATATCCATAGTTAGGAATGAATTCGTGCAGTTTTTTAAGAACAAAGAGCACCCCCTTTGAAATGGGCCGTATAACCCCCCACCCGAAATTCATCACAAGCTCAAGCCCTCGATTAATGGCTTTAATTTTTTCGTATTCCAAGGGCCCGAGAAAAAGGGATAGGGTTGTTGGCTCTGTAGCGGGAAAGGTAAGCGATATATCATAAATGTCTCGGCCATCATTATGTCCGCCCATAAAAGCGGAAACCACATCGCCAGGATTGTCTGAGATGATGGATGTAATAAAATATTTTGTTCTCACAGCCACCCAGTCAGTTGCACCATTAAAGCTGATTGATTCTGACTCTCCTTCTTTAATTTTAAGGTCAACAAGCTCCCCTCCCTGGTAGACAAATGAATTAAAATAAAACAGATCGTCTTTTACATTTTCTTCCGAAGGCACCAGGCCCCCATACCAACCAATGGAATAAGCGCCTCCAAAAACATTATGTGCGACATTACCCATATTAATAGAAACGTCAATCAAGTATGAGTCTGGGTAGAAAGTCAGGGTTTTTACAATTGTTTTTCCGGGGAAAACATCAATAGAAAATTTCAACGACTGTGGGCGGTATATTTCACCACCAGAAAACGTATTAGCGTACCGCCAGGGACCAAATAAATTAATATTTTCTCCATCAAGATCTTTGAACCTGACAGATAAGTTTTCTTTATTTTTCCCATTAATAAGGTTGACGCCCAGGCCATCTTTATTTAAGTATTTTTTAAAGGAAAAAGAAAGAAATGATCCACCTCCATTTGACGATACAACTGCAGTGTAAAGTTCATTTTCAACTGTAATGATTTTTTCTTGGTTGGACCAGAGAACATCGGATGGCGGATTGACAGAAGAAACGAGGGGTTCATTATCTCGCCTTGTAACACCCCGCCAAGATGTCTGATGGGTTGTGTCTTCCACATTTTCTACGGTGGGCAATGGCGGGCCCTGTAATGGTGGCGCAACCATTTCCATATATTTTGGTGTAAAGATTAAAACAATCGCAATTAAGAAAAATGCGAGTAATGTATTTCTATCCATATTTATTTAACGGGGTCATAGCCACCATCATTAAGATGGTGGCATTTTGAAATTCGTATTAGAATTAATTTAAGGCTATTGAAAAATGTTTTTGATTTAAGGGCATCAAGCGCGTATTGGGAGCAAGTGGGGTAAAACCGACACTGTCTACCGAAAACAGGGGAAAGAAAAAACCTGTATCCTTTTACAAGGTAAACAAACAGCCTCCTAAAAAAGAGGTCAATTACCCCCAGCACAGCCATAATAGCAAAGTTCCCTAGAGCGCAATGCGTTTACGGCCCTTTTTGCGTCGACGACGCAACACGGACTTTCCGCCCACAGATGACATCCGTGACCTGAAACCATGTTTGTTTTTTTTCTTTCTATTGCTTGGTTGATATGTTCGCTTCATTTTTTCTCCAAAAAAGCCCGGGAAACTACGCAAACGAAATATATATCACAAAATTTAAAAGCAAGAGAAAAATGTTTATAAAACAGCAGTTAGGACTTGAATTATATAGTCCAGTTACGCCTAAATTACAACCCATACCAACCTGTGGACAACTTGTGGATAACTATAAAACATGACGCATGATAAATTATGGCGGGCCGTTTATAATGAATTGGCCGAAACGCTTCCCGCCCATGCAATAAACACGTGGTTTGAGCCCATCTCGCCCATTGCTCTATCTGGAAAAGAGCTCGTACTAGAGGTTCCTAATCAATTTTTTTATGAGTGGATTGAATCTCATTATAAACAACACTTAATCAACGCATTATCTAGGTCGTCAGAAGATGATGCCAGCTTTAAGTTTATAGTGTCGGCAAAAAAAACAGATCTTTCCGAGAACATCGCCCCACAACCAATACAGAAAAAACAGAACAGTTTTTTAGCGCCGCTATTAAATAATAATTATTCCTTTGAAAAATTTATTGAAGGCTCTAATAATCAATTTGCTAAAAATGCCGCGATCTCTGTGGCCAGTGACCCGGGCAACAGTTCGTTTAACCCACTTATTGTTTATGGAGGTGTTGGGCTAGGCAAAACACACCTAATACATTCAATTGGCAATGCGGTTCTCAAAAAAACCCCGCTGGCTAACGTCGTATTGGCAACCAGCGAAAAATTCACGTTAGATTTTGTGAACAGCCTGAGGAAAAATAAAACAGTAGAATTTGCAAAACAATACCGCAGCGCAGATGTATTACTTATTGATGATATTCAATTTTTTCGAGGGAAAGAACAAACCCAGGAACAATTTTTTCACACATTTAACGAGCTCTATCAGGCGGGTAAACAAATCGTATTAACCGCAGATAGATACCCGGCTGAGATGCAGGGCCTCCAGGATCGCTTGTTGTCGAGGTTCCAATCCGGACTCGTGGTAGATATCCAGCCCCCGGATTTTGAAATGAGGGTTGCAATCCTAATGGAAAAGGCGGAACAAAACGGGGTAGATCTTTCATATGATATATTTGAATTTATCGCCAGGCATATTAAAAGCAATGTGCGCGACCTGGAAGGAACAATCATACGAATCCTCGCTCGCTCGTCGCTAATGAACCAGGAGATTGACCACAACCTGGTGCGCGATGTTGTGAAAGAAAGAGCTGGAAAAACTATCACGGGAGACCTGACGGTAGAAGACGTGGTGCGACGCGTTTCTGAGGTTTCCCATGTACCAGAAAAAGAAATTGTTGGAAAAAGCAGGAAGATGGAAATTGCAGAAGCACGCCAAATTTCCATGTATCTTTGTAGAAAGATTATTGGAACGTCCCTAAATAACATAGGTGTATATTTTGGCGGGAGAGACCACACAACCGTCATGCACGCTGTAAAAACCATTGATAAAAAACAGGAAAATATTGAGAGAATTGGCAAAATGGTTCATACATTAAAACAAGAAATGAGCCTTACAATAGCGTAACTATGGACAGAGCGGATAATGAAAATCTATTTCTTGCCATATTTTTTATTGTGGGCTATATTAAAACACCTTTGGCGAGACCGAATCTATACCCGTTCTCTATAAAAGTAGTCTACATACCAATAAAGCCCAAGCATTAAAAAACTAAACAACATATAACAAGGAGTATTGTTATGAGAAAAGCGATCGCTTTTTTAACTGTCTTTGTAATGAGTATTTCACTATTTGCCCAGACTGATGTGGCAAAATACGGGGACAAGGGCGCACCGGAAGTGCGTATACCGCAAACCTGGCATTCAAACACCACCAACAGAACAGAAGATTTTCTACTCGTGCTTACCGACTCTTGGGGAGATGGCTGGGACGGAGCCTATATGGACGTCTTGGTAAACGGGACACTGATTTATGATGATATTACTGTTGCTGCATCTACAGAAGAATTTACCCTTGCTGTTGATGATGGCGATATTGTACAGACAGCCTACACTTCAGGTAGCTACGAAGGTGAACACAGCTACGCTTTTTATGACCACAATGGCACCCTTGTTGCCAGCGACGGACCATCCCCTGGCGCAGGAATAGAATTTACGGTCTCTCTTTCCACTGACGTAGACGGCTGTATGACAGCCGCGGCCTGTAACTATAATGCTGATGCTACAGCAGATGACGGATCCTGCTGTCTTACAAATTGTACAACTATTTCAGCGGGTGGAGGCACCTACGACAATGAGATAACTTGGGAAATCACCGACGCGGCAGGCAATGTAGTTGCCAGTGGCGCAGCACCGGCTTCTGAATTTTCTTGTTTTGAGTATGGTGAATATACAGCAACCGGCTGGGACTCTTATGGAGATGGCTGGAACGGGGCCCTATTAACCGTAACCGACGACGACGGAACGGCGTGGCTTTCTTGGGAAGGCCCAAGTGCTGATTTGGCAGGTGGTGAATCAGCGTCGGTAACATTTACAGTTGGCACACCACCCCCACCAGCAGTATTCTTTTCTGAATACGCTGAAGGTTCAAGTAATAACAAATATTTAGAAATTTATAATGGTACAGATGCAACAATCAGCCTTGATGATTTCGTCATTCTCGGCAACTACAACGGAAACCCCTGGAGCGAAACATTTACTTTTACTGCAGGCGCAACGCTAGAGAGCGGTTATGTTTATGTTCTTGCTAACGCTAGCGCAACCGATGCAATTCAGGCGCTTGCTGATGAAGTTCATGCATACGCCGACCCATGGTATACACTAGCATTTAACGGTGACGACGTTCGCGCACTGGCGCTTACAGACGGCACAATCTGTGATATTATTGGTACTCTTGATTTTGATGGAGACGGAACTTCAGGTGAAGGATCTGAAGATGATCCTGGCGGCGGTTTTGATGTGGCTGGCGTAAGCGAAGCAACCAAAGATCACACCCTGGTCAGGAAAGACGCAGTAGCCGCAGGTAATAATGGCAACTGGGCCGCATCCGCAGGCACAACGGCTGATGACTCTGAATATATTGTCGGAGACAGGCCAACGGCAGATTATACACCAGCCACGCTTGGCTGGCATATTAATGCCCCTCAAGAAATAGTTACCCTTACCTTTAATTTGGACATGAGTGATGTTGAAACTTCTACGGAAGGAGTTTTTGTGGGCGGTGGAGGAACTTTTGGTAATCCCGGCGACAACCCCATGAGTGATGCTGATGGAGACGACGTTTGGACGTTTTCAATTGATCTTCCTGCCAACACAAGTACAGATTATACATTTTTAAATGGTAACTGTGCTGATTGGAGTTGTAAGGAAAATATTGGTGGCCAAGAATGTGCAGTAGCGCCCTATAATGATCGCCATATTGATCTTGGGGTATATGATGAAACAGTGAATGCCTGTTTTGCCGTTTGTGGTGATGGCACATGTGATGAATTGGAGCCCCCTACAACATATTCAGCAAATTTTGCAATTGATATGAATGGCACCGGTTATCCGGACGCTGGTTATTCAGCTGTGGTTATTAACGGCAGCTGGAATGGCTGGGCAGCATGGGGCGTTGAGCTTTCTGATGCCGATGGAGATGGAATTTATACCGGCTCATTAGGAGGGCTTGCAGACGGTACCACACTTGAATATGTCGTTGCCGTAACCGGTGAAACAGACGGTTGGTCAGGCTGGGGTGTTATCTTTAATGCTCCAATTGGTGGAGTTTGCTGGAATGGAAACGTTGATTATGCAAACTATATATTTACTGTAGCCGGTGCTGATGTAGAACTTGCACACGTTGCGGGCGCTTGCTCTGCCTGTGACGCAAACTTAGTTTCTGTTAACATGGTTGATGCTTATGGTGACGGCTGGAATGGCAATGTATTAACAATTGGGACAGACTCGCTTACCATAGAAGCTGGCGCAACTGCTTATGCTGAACTTTGTTTAGTCGATGGCTCATACTTAGTAACATGTGGCGGTGGCTCATGGCAGGGCGAAGTCTCTTGGGTGATGTATGACGCTGCGGGGGATACTCTTCTCGCAGGTGGCGCACCCTATTCCGGCGTACTTCAGCTTGGTGAAACAACCGATATTCTTGGCTGTATGGATGCTGATGCTTTGAATTATGATGAAAATGCCACAGTGGATGATGGTTCCTGTTATTATGCTGGAGATAGTTGCTCAATTGCTCTAGCCGCAGTTGCTGGTGCAAACGACGCCAGTGGCGCAGAACAGTGGTTTAGCTACACAGCCACCTTAGACGGATTTATCACAGCTACCACCTGTTACGAAGGTCAAATGGAAGACACGGACGTGGATGTTTATGATGCATGTGATGGTAATATGATTGCGAGCAACGATGATGCCTTTTGCGGAGACGTAACGGGTGGAAACTCCTATGCTTCACACGTTGAGTTTCCAGTTGTAACTGGCGAAACATATTATTTTTTCTGGGATGACACATGGAGTCCCGGAGCCAACACATGGTATCTTTACGAAGCACTTCCTCCAACAAACCCCGAAAACCTGACAGCAGCAGCTGGGGTGGAATCAGTATTTTTAGAATGGGATGGCGTAATGCCGGCATCTAACAGAAGTTCGGCTAGCAACAACAGGGGCATAAGCATTGAAGATGCTAATGCAACACACCTGGCTAAAATGAACGATTTAAAAGGAAACGAACCAACGGAAATTCACAGATTTGGTGTTGTTAACCCAGACTATGCTTCCAGCTCAAGATCTACGGATGTTATCATTGAGTGTGATGGCGGAACCTGGCAGTCAGAAGTTTCCTGGGAAATCCTAGATGCTGCAGGTGATACTGTTGCATCCGGCGGTGCCCCCAGTGGTCAGCTAACAGCATCACTAGACAACGGTGTATACACTGTCAACGGCTATGATGCCTGGGGAGACGGTTGGAACGGAAACGTTCTAACGGTGACCGGCGCAACAGACGGCGTCATGTGGCTTAACTTTACCCTAACTGAAGGCGATTTTGCAACCACCGAGTTTACCATGAGCGACACACCTCCAGAACTGGCAAACTTAAACATGAGTGATTTGCACTATGATGTAGAAGAAGATGCCGTTATGTTAACATTAAATAATACGGGTGGTTCAACCGCATATGCGTTTTATATAACTTACTATGGCAGCAATGAAACATCTGGCGAGTGTGAAAACGGCGACTATGACGATTGGGGTTATGCCGACTATCTGGAAGCCGACTCATCATGGACCTATGCAGTTATTGAAGATGCATCATACTGGATGGGTTATGGGTCTTTCGACATAGGTGCCTTTATAGACTGGGGATGTACGGTACCCGAGACTGACGAAACCGATAATACGATTACAACAACGGTTAATATCATTGATCCTTTTGACGGTGTTACCTGGAACGTTTATCGCTCTGATGCAGGTGCAGAATTTGCATCTCTAGGCGTAGCGGAATCCATGGACTATACTGATGAAGGCTTAACGGGCGACGTTGAATATTGTTATTATGTTACGCAGGTAGACACAGAAGGCGCAGCAGAGTCTGATTCTTCTAACCATGCGTGCGCAACAGCAATTGGGCCAGTGGATCTACCCGTTCCCACAGACCTTACTGCCGAAGCAGACGGTTGGAATGTTATGGTAAACTGGATGTCTCCGGACTTAACCGGATTTGGTACTATGTCGTATACACCATCATCTGGAGAAAAAGAAGATGATGTTTCTACGTATATTGCATACGACCCATCTGATTACCCGTCTCCAGTGAGGCAGGGTGGCGATGATCTGGCGACAGCAGTGGCCATTGATGCGTTTCCCTATAGCAATACTGGAACAACAGTTGGGTACACAGACGATTACGACGAAACTTGTCCCTACTCTGGTAGCACGTCTCCAGACGTTGTGTATTCATTTACACCAACAGCGTCTACCGCTTTAGACATAAGTCTTTGTGGTGAAGGCACAAACTACGACACGAAAGTCTATGTATATGAAAACGAAGCAGGCGCGCTTGCTGCAACCATAGATGGTGGTGAAGCAACAGCCTGTAATGATGATGAGTGTCAAAACTCAACAACAAATTATCTCAGCTTCTTACCAGGCGTTCTGTGTGAACAGGGCAACACTTACTATATTGTTGTTGATGGTTACGGTGGTGCATCCGGTGACTATGAGATTGATATTACGGAAGTGGATCTCCCAGACCCACCAAGCCCAGTATTGGGTTACAATGTGTATCGCGGTGGTGAGATTGTTGGTTCCACAGACCATGTGGACTCAACATCATTTGCTGAGTTTGTTACAGTAGAAGGAGACCACATATACTACGCAACGGCAATGTACGAAGTTTACGGTGAATCAGACCCGAGTAATTCTGATACGGTTACCGTAGAAGCACCCGCTCCGCTTTGTAATGCACCACAAAACCTAATGGCTGAATCTCTAGGGAATGACGTAAGTCTTTCTTGGGACGCACCCGAAGGTGGAGCAGGTTGGTTTGGCCATAATGATGGAGTGCTTGTTACGGCAATAGGGACAGGTGGCGCAGCGCAGTTTGCTGTTGCGGCCCGCTTTGGCCAAGAGGACCTAGCAGATTACAATGGCATGGCTTTATCGAAAGTCCGATTTGTTCATAATGAACCCACGGCTTCCTACCAGGTTGCTGTTTGGACGGCAGAACCAGACGGTTCCCCAGTGCTCGTTGATACGAGCGATTGGATGTCCGGCGCAGATATTCCTGCGGGAGAGTGGTATGATGTTGAACTTGATGAAAGTATTACCATAGACTGGACACAAGAGCTCTGGTTTGGTTATAATATCGATACACCGGCTGGATATCCTGCTGGTTGTGATGGCGGACCCGCCGTTACTGGGTATGGCGATCTCTTGACCTTTGCTGATGAATTTATTTCGATGAACTCCGCTTATGGTTTGAACTACAACTGGATGCTTGATGGTTTTGCAGACTATTCCGATGGTCGCAGTATTTCATCAATGGCACCGATAGCAGTTGAATATCAAAACCCGAATACTACCAGCGAACCTGTAGAACACAGGCTCCCAACACCAATTGCGATCAACACACCCAGCGATCGTGATATGATAAACTATATTGTTTATCGCGATGGTGAAGCGGAAGACACTTTGGGGATTGGTGAAACCGCGTATAACGACATAGATGTAGAATGGGGCGATCATAATTACTTCGTGACAGCGTTGTACAACAACAGCGAAGAATGTGGTGAATCTGAGCCTTCAAATACAGTTGATGTTTCGTTGGTTAACCATCCACCACCACCTGTAATGTTATTACAGCCCGATGATGGAACCACTATTGTCGTTACTGAGTCTAATACGGGAGATGATTTCCCATTTATTTGGACAGCGGTAAATGACGAAGACAACGACCCTGTAACATATGTTGTTTCGGCAACAGACGAAACAGGCGCAGTGCACGATACGGCTATGGCCGTAGCTGGCTGGTTCCCAACAATTGGGGAACTTGCTGCACCTCTACTTGAAGACTCGGTTTCTGTTATGATCTACTCCTGGAATGTCTATGCAAGCGACCCCTGGGATTCTACTGCTTCATCGAATGGCCCAAGGAGCCTGACAATAGATGTGTCTGGACTCTTGGCATTAGATGGCATAGGTTTACCAGAAGTGTTTGCGTTGCATAACAACTATCCAAACCCGTTTAACCCTGTAACAAATATCACTTATGATATTCCCGAAGTAGCTCAAGTAACCCTTGAGATCTACAATGTTTCAGGACAAAAAGTTCGTACTCTGGCCCAAGGTCAGCACGAACCGGGACGGTACAGGATCCAGTGGAACGCAACAAACGACTATGGTAACCCGCTTTCATCTGGTATGTACATATACCGGATTCGTGCAGGTGACTTTGTCAGTGTGAAGAAACTTATTTTGATGAAATAGGAACTCTTCTAAAAACAGCCTTAAAGAAAAGGGCTCGGTTATCCGGGCCCTTTTTTATTGTTATTGAACACCGCTCTGAAATCTCTATTTGATTGATGATTTAAATTTTAAAATCTGTTTTTATATAGTGATTTTCAGGGTTAAATAAATTATTTATTAATAAAACTTGCGTCAAATTATTTTTTGTAGTAAATAATACGTGCGTAGGTTGAATCCTATGCCTTGTCAATTGTAACAATCAAAACTATGGAGTTGAATTATGCAAAAGAACAGTGTCAATAAAGTGATCCTGATTGGAAACCTGGGTCAAGACCCCGAAAGCCGCTTTACCCCTCAAGGTACAGCTGTCACGAGTTTTAGTGTCGCAACCAATGAATCATGGAAGAGTCAAAGTGGTGAGATAAAAGAACATACCGAGTGGCACAGAATTGAGATGTTTGGGAAAAGAGCTGAAACCGCAAATGAATACATGAGAAAAGGAAATACGGTCTATATTGAAGGACGACTCAAAACCGATGAGTGGGAGGATAAAGAAACCGGACAAAAACGCAGAGCAACAAAAATTCAGTGTGATAATTTCACAATGTTGGGACGCCGTGGAGATAACCAGAGCCAGGGCGGAGGCCAGCCAAGTGCGCCTGCGTCAAACGAAGACGATGATCTTCCTTTTTAAATAATCAATAAGCAGGGAGATGTTTCCATCTCCCTGCTTACTTAAAACAAATCATTTTCAAATTATGGCCGGCCCAGAAGCTTTAAAACATTTTTCACCCAGACCGTCATGGATTAGAAAAAAACTTGGATATCCAGCTCTTTTAATTGGAAGTACTATTGCAAAAATCACAGTGAGGGGGCGGTGGCACCTCCCAAAAAAAGGACCATTCATTGTAGCGGCGAACCATTTCAGCTATATTGATCCACCTTTTTTTAAATATGCGATCCGAAAACCAATAAATTTTTTGGGGGCCAGCGATCAAAATATAGACTGGTATTTTATGTGGGCACCCATACTTTATGGCTTTATTCCCATCGACAGAACGAATCTTGCCCCGTCAACGATAAAAAAGGCAAAAAAAGCTTTAAAAAGGGGTGAAATACTGGGCATCTTCCCGGAAGGCACATCTACGTCTGATTCCTTAAGAAAGGCGAAAAATGGAGCCGTATTCCTCTCAACAGTGGAAAGGGCCCCAATTGTGCCTATGGCGATTTATGGAGCCGAAACCGCATGGAGCGACCTATTTCGCGGTATTCGCCCTCGCGTTAATATTAATATTGGTAAACCATTTGGGCCTTTCGAAATCAGGGGCAACAAAGAAAAAAAATCAAATCAGATTACACAAATTGGTGAAGAGCTGATCTGCAGAATTGGTGCACTTTTACCAGACGAAAGGCACGGGGTTTGTGCTGGAGATAAGAGAATACCTGAATTCCGGAAGATAAATGGTCTTTCCCCAAAACAGGTTGGTTTGAAATGAGAATGTATCTTATAATAAAAAATAATTATTTTAATATAGTTCAAAAATTACGGCGCAACTAATCGCTCGCAGAAACAGCTTGGTTATTTATAATAATATAAACACCGATCAAAACGACGGGCCCACCCAAAAGAGCACCAATGGGAATAGTTTCCCCAAACAATAATAATGCAAATATAGATGCGATTATTGGCTCGCCCAGGGGTACAGAAGACACGGCTGTTGGCGTTATATATTTCACGGCATAATTCAACAAATTATGTCCAAAAATGGACGGGACTAATCCAAGAAATAAAAACCAGGGTATATCTCCTACCGTGAAATTCAAGATTGAATCACCAGTTGTTGTTGCAATAAATAAAACCGTGATTGATGCCACAAAAAAAAGAGATCGGCCATAAACAACGTTGGCCGTCTCTTGACGAATTTCTTCTGCCAGGACAAATGTGATGGCCAAAAACAGAGCACTTAAAAGAGCAATCGAATTTCCAAATAAGTTAGCACTGTTTAAAGAAATGTCTCCCGACTGGACAATCCCGCCTCCAATGATAGCGACAATAAGTCCAACATATGTCATTTTATTCATTTTCTTTTTCTGGAATATTGAAATAAAAACAGTGAAAATAGGTGCCATACACCCAAGGAGCGTTGCGTTTGCAATAGACGTATTTCGAATGCCGAGAAAAAAACAGGCAAAATGACATCCCAGAAAAATTCCTGCAAATATGATTCGTTTTTTGTTAATGGGTGATAGCTTACCCGCGGGACGAATAACACTATAGCTCCACAACATTCCACTAGCTGTAAACATACGCCAAAAAGCCAGCACCAGCGCCGGAACGGTTGCAACAGAGCGAACAACCAACGATGTAGAGCTGACAGAAACCATGGCCAGCAATAATATAAGGCCGATGCGGACCGTCATTTATTTATTGTGGATAATCGTTTAATATAGATGCGACGCAAGCAGTGAGTTTCTTTGCATAAGGCACATGTAAAAATTCATTCGGACCGTGCGCATTTGAACTGGGACCAAGCACGCCGGTAATTACAAATTGTGCCTTTGGGAATTGTTCTCCCAACATGGCCATAAATGGAATTGTGCCTCCTTCTCCAAGCGAGCAAGACGATTCTCCAAAGTGGGTTTCAGACGCATTGTTCATTGCGCCGGACAACCATTCTTCCGTTTCGGGGGCATTCCACCCAGCCGCAGCTTCTTCAAAATGAACAGTCACCCTCGCGTTATAAGGAGGATTTTCAAGCAATGCTTTTTCAAGAGCATCCTGTGCTTCTTTTGGATCAACCATAGGTGGGATTCGCATAGATAGCTGAAGCTGAGTATAGGGGCGAAGTACATTTCCCGCATTGTCAGATGGCGGCAACCCATCAGCGCCAACAATAGAAAGCGCCGGCATCCAGGTTCGCCTTAAAACGCCTTCCACTTTATCGTCGGTGGATGGTTCCATATGAGCATCCCACGGAAATTCTTCCACAACTTCATTCCCCAGTATAGAAACATAATTTTTAGTTTCTTGAATTCGATAATCAGGAATACCCGTCTTTAATTCATCTAATAATACTTCTCCGGTATCAATGTTTTCCAATCGGGAAAGCAGTTGTCTGGCAACGCGGAAAGAAGACGGCACATAACCGCTGGCGCTTCCTGAGTGGACCCCTTCTGTGAGCACATCAACCCGGAGAGTTCCGCCGATCAATCCGCGCAAAGATGTAGTTGTCCAAAAACGCTTGTAGTCACCTGCACCAGAGTCTAAACAGATTACCAAATTTGGTGCCCCAATCATATCAGCGCATAGATTCATATAATGCGGCAGATCAGGCGAACCACTTTCCTCACAAAACTCAATCAAGATCAATATCCGCGGCAGAGAAGCATTCTGTTCTTTAAGGGCATTAACTGCACAAAGAGATGCAAATAAAGCGTAGCCGTCATCGGCGGCACCGCGTCCATAAAGTTTTTCATCTTTCATGACGGGGCTCCACGGATCCAGTCCATCGTCCCAGCCATCCATCTCAGGCTGTTTATCCAAATGACCATACATGAGTATATTGCCTTTTCTATCACCGGGAATATCTATCAGGATCAATGGTGTTCGCCCATCAGATTCTTTGACGGTCAGTTCGGCACCATCTGGCAAATGTGTCCTGGTCCACTCAGTCGCCAAATTTAAAACGCGATCCATGTGGCCATTGGCTTTCCACTGCGGATCAAAAGACGGAGACTTATTTGGGATTTTAATATATTCAAAAAGAGCGGGAATAATGTGGTCTTCCCAATAGGTGTTAATTGTTGCCTGAAGCTTGTTTGTATTCATAAAAATATTGTGGTTTATTAGGGCAGAAAAATAAGAAGAAAAAGGAACCTATTCAGACTTTTGCAAAATAGCCGATAAATAAATTAAAGAGCCATTTATAAATGAATCATGCACCTTGCTTCCCTTTACGCCGGCATAAGACTCAAAAACTTTACGAATAAATTTTGGCACATTTTCTTTTATGCCGGCCCTTCGCCCATCAGACATTTTTTCTAAGGCAATTATTATGTTGTCTGTTATGTTGTTTATTTGAATTAATGCCATTCCAGATTCAGCAAACTGAGTATTTAATTTTTCTAGAATATTAATAGGTCGAAGATCACACCAAAGAAAGTGTCCTCCCGGTTTTAAAACTCGCGTTACTTCCGACATAAATTGGTCTATATTGCCATAGCAATGAGACGATTCAATATTCAAAACCACATCAAATTTTCCATCGTCGAAGGGAATGTTTTCCGAATCTCCAACCTGAAACGACAGGTTTTCCAGGTGATGAATTTCGCTGCATAGGTCAACAGCCGTTTCTGAAATATCGATTCCAACATAGGATCTTGGGTTTAAATATCTCGTCACGTAGGACGCGCCACCTCCCCGCCCTGAACCAACTTCCAAAACGGTTTTACCGGTTAGGTCTACTTGAGCAGCCACGTGGTGATAAAGGTGAATGGGATATCTTTCCTTTTCATCGGATTCCTCGAGCGGAGGATTAAAACCTTCTGCGTGGTACCCATAATTCATGAATTTGAAATCGGAGCCCTGGGTCCTTTTGGCAAATGTATTATACCACCATTTCCAAAACTGTCGTTTTGTTTTTGGATTAATATGAATAAAAAAGGCTATGAGTTTTTGAAGCATTGAAAATATTATGAATATGGTTGCACAGTAACAAGTGTGGATTTAAAACTAGGGGTTCGAGATTGTGGATCAACCTCTTGACTGACAAGGGAATTCACCTCCGGATAATACATGAGTACCGCACCTTTTTTAATGTCAAAGGGCCGAGCTAAAATATTATCCAGTACACCCGTTTTGCTTTTTACTATAACTCGATCATCTTTTATAAACCCCAGTCGATCCATGTCGTTTTTGTTCATCAGCACCACGTTGCGGCGATCTTGCCCGCGGTAAAGATCTTCATCTTCGTAAACCACCGTGTTGAATTGTCCTTCAGAACGAACGCTGAGCAATTGGAGCTCGTCTTCTTTTAATGGTTTTAAATTGGGAATGGAATGATAAATAAATTTAGCTTTCCCCGATTCAGTTGGAAAAGTTGGAGTATGTAAAATTCTTCCAGGAATATGGAATTCGTCCTTTGTTGTTCCAATATTTTTTATGTGCTCATACCCGGGAATAATTCTTGAAATAATTTTTCGAATGCTGTTGTGGTCTTCCAATTCACCCCAGTTAAAAAGTTTATCATTCCCCAAAACACGACTGGCAATTGCTGAAATGACTTCCACTTCAGATTTAAGGCTTTGGTGTCGATTGATTCCCCCGTCGCTCAGTCGCACAAAGCTGAACATAGATTCCTGGGTGGTGCTTTGCTTTTCTTCGTCTCGGGCCAGAACGGGAAGAATAATTGTTTCTTTTCCTGTGCCCCAGGCGTGCCCCGTATTTAAGGTGGTACTGGCATAGACAACAGTATCAATTTTAGAAAACGCATCAGTTGTTGCTGACGAATCTGGATTAGAGCCGTAAAGGTTTCCACCCAAACAAAACGCAAAATCCATATCGCTGTTTTTTGCAGCTTGGATACAGGCCAGCGTATCGTAGCCCTTTGTAGCGGGGATAGAAACGCCTTCGTCTGTCATTCGGTCAAACACCGCTTTTTTCAGTGTTGGCGTTACGGCCATAGAGCCCATGCCCTGAACATTGGAATGACCACGAATAGGGAGCAGGCCAGCATGCTTTTTACCAACCATGCCACGAAGCAGAGCCAAATTAACAATAGACTGAACACTGGCCGTTCCGTGAGCGTGATGGGTGATACCCATACACCAGCCAAAAACCACATTTTGAGCCCCTATATATTGTTGACCAATGGATTCAATTTCTTGTCGTGATATCCCCGAACCCAACTCAATATCATCCCAACTCAATTCTTGAATATTTTTCTTAAAATGTTCAAACCCTTCAGTAGCAGATTCAATAAAGTCGGAATTGATTTGACCTTTATCCAAAATAGTTTTTGCCAATCCACTAAAAAGAGCAAGGTCACCACCGGGGCGAACCTGCACATAATCTGATGCAATTTTGGAACCAAACAAAAGGCTCATAAGATCAGACGGTACACGGAATTCAACCAGCCCTTTTTCTACTACAGGATTGATCACAATTACCTTCCCACCGCGTTTGCGGATATTTTTTAGTTTAGTCAAAAGGCGAGGATGGTTGGAGCTTGGATTGGCGCCGATCAGGAAAAAAAGATCACAATGATCCAGCCCCTCCAGTTCGATGGTGGCTGTTCCCGTACCCAGGGAACCCGTGAGTCCCACACCGCTGGCCTGGTGGCAATAAAAAGAGCAATTATTGATATGGTTGGTTCCGTATATGCGGGCAAAGAGCTGCAGCAGAAATCCCGCTTCATTTGAAGAGCGCCCGCTAAAATAAAAGAAAGATCGATCGGGATCGGTTCTTTTGAGCTTAGATTCTATGCGGCCGAATACATCATCCCAGCTCACAGGTTTGTAATGCGTATCGCCCGGCGCAAGCAGAAGAGGAGTTGTAATGCGCCCTGCATGTTCCATCTCCCGGGGAGAAAACTGTCGGAGTTGATCAATAGAAAAACGCTTGAAGAATTCCGGTTGAATAGCGCCCTGCATATCTGCTGCCATGGCCTGGATGGATTTTTTACATACTTCCGGCCAATGGTTCTGTTCATTGCGCATGCCGCCAACCTGTCCACCCATTCCCAGGGCACAGGTTTTACAGGTGTTTTTCGAAGAGAGCGCTTTCCACATTTTGCGGAAACCTACTTTCCGGCCCATCTTTAGGGTGTACCAAATGGCGGGCCAACCACCGCCGTGTTTAATCAACCCACAGCCCCAACAATATTTTTCTTTAGCTCATTGTTGTAAAATTGCCGACCAAAATAAACCACAGCAATTAGCAATAAAATTTGTACAGGTGTAAAGATTGCCGTTTCCGCCGGGGGCGAATCGCCCCGAATAAATTCTTCCAAAAGTCGAAAAGATCCATAGGCCGCCAGGTAAAGCCTGAACATGGAACCTCGTACTTTATAGGTGCCCCGCTTTGTATAAAAGAAAGCAAATAATCCAAGA
>Ga0207966_1000395_pt1 | contig 25430 bp, 22 predicted proteins | sample Knorr_S23_td_NAD_FD_185611 | JGI IMG/M metagenome (GOLD analysis project Ga0207966, IMG submission 185611) | Marine microbial communities from Southern Atlantic Ocean transect - Knorr_S23_td_NADW_ad_2500m_LV_B (SPAdes) (version 2) | ecosystem: Environmental > Aquatic > Marine > Oceanic | place...
CTATGGATTAACAACTCCGTTACTAACACTTTCCTCCGGAGCAAAAATGGGAAAAACAGAAAAAGGAGCTATTTGGTTAAATAAAAAAATGCTTTCACCCTACGATTATTGGCAATTTTGGCGAAATACTGACGATAAAGATGTAATGAATTTTTTAAAACTTTTTACAGATATAGATTTTGAGCAAATTGAAAGTTTAAAAAATAGTAACCAAGATATTAACAAACTTAAAGTTTTACTTGCTAATGAGACAACAGCTATGTTGCATGGATCTAAAGCTGCTAAAGATTCAGAGTTAACAGCAAAAAAAACTTTCGGTGATAAATCATTTGGAAAAAATCTTCCTGTAATAAAAATTAAAAAAAGTGTTATAGCAAGTGGTGTGAATATCTTAGATGTAGTTATTCAAACAAAGCTTGCAAATTCTAAAGGTGAAATAAGGAGAATGATTAAAAATAATGGTTTAAGAATTAATAACGAAGTTGTAACTGATGAAACAAAAATAATTGATCAAAATAATTTTGATGAAAACAATAACATGAAAGTTTCTCATGGAAAAAAGCAACACGTAATTGTGAAAATTATTTAGCTTTATCTTTTTTCTTCTTTTTCATTTTTTCTAAAGCTCTTACAATGAATCTTGGGGTCAAAGTTTTAATAGGATTTACAGTTGTTTTAATATTTTTTGGTGGGCCTTTCATTTTAAAACTTACACCAACAACACCTTCTCCCGTTTTTTTTCCAACCAAAATATCACCAACTACCGGGATAGAAGCAATTATTGAATTAAGTTTAGTTGCGGGTACTAAAGTTCCCCGCAAGCTTACGGTTATTCCTTTATCTATGTATCCTTCTAATAAAATTGATACTGCTGGACCTATTGCCAAAACATCTTCAATATTTAAAACGTTACCTTTAGAATTTGATTTCATTTCAAAGGATTCAAAACGTATACCTTCTCCACTAAGTGTATCTGCAATGCCTTGTAAAGATGCTAATGTTAATAATTGTGCTAGGGCAGGCACCTTTGAAACTCTAAAATCTGTGATCGTTAAATTTGAATTAGAAGCCTCTTTTGAAATAATTGATTCATATTCTAATTTTCCACCTTCAAACCCCTTTATAAAATCAAAATTTTTTATAAAAGGTCTAGCACGATCAGAAATTACCTGAAGAGTTTTTTTGTCTTTATCAACTTGATAAATGGACATTTCAACTATCTCATCTTCCGAAAAATTTCCTTTTAAACTTAATTTATTGAAAGAACCACTATTAATAGAAGCAATCATCGCAAAATTAGATACATCATCGTTTGTACCAGTAAGTGCTTTGTTAAGATTAATTTGTATTTCGCTACTAAAATTCTTGTCGAAGATTTTTTTGTCACTTTTTTTATAAAGGGATTTAAGTAAAGGTTGCGCATCAAAAACTTCACCAGACATTGTAACTTTTTCTGACTTTTTAACTAAAAAATCATTATTTTTAATTTCATTTTCATAAGTCTTGATTTCCAATTTTTTAAAATCTTTTACTTCAAAATTCTTGTTTAGTTTTATACGTGATAAACTAATTTTGGTTTTATCAGCTAAAAAATTTAATTTATCTATATTATAATATTTGTCTAAGACAAAATTGACATCAAAATTTAGTTCAGATTTTTTTCCATAATCTTTATTGTAATTTAATCTGGATACTTTAACTTTAGAGTTTGTTAAGTCTATAATTCCGCTAATAGCGAAACTTTTATCACTATAATTATAAATTTCTTTTATTTTAAAATTATCAAAATAATCTTTTACTTTTATAAAACCATTTAATTCTGCTGTATTATTTGACTCGAAGTTGACAAGTTTGATGTTGGTATCTTTAAGAATTATTTTTGGATCAAACCCAGGCAAATATTCTTTAATAATTCTTCTTTCTTCAGTGTGTATCTCTAAATGAGCAATATCACCTTCTATTGAATAAGATAAATTTTTTACTTTAAATTGCTTACTTAAATCAAAATTAATATTTGTTTTTAAGTCCACGGTTCCATTAATATCTTTTAAATCGTTAGTATTTAAAGCGAATAATGTTAATATTGTTTTGATTTCAGGAAAATCTAATTTCCCTTTTGTTCTTAAAAAAATTTTTACTTTTGTTTCATTTTTTTTTAGTTTTAAATTAATTATACTATCTGTTAATTCAAGATTATAAATAAACCCCTCTCTAATTGTTATTTTGAAACCATGCCCATCAACATCTTTTGTACGATTAATTTCTGTCGTTAATTTTTTAATAGAAAATTTTTTTGTCAAATTAATTGAAGCATCTGAAACTTTTCCAGAAAATCCATAATCTTTTCCTATACTGCCATCAGATTCGAACGGAATAATAAATTCTCCTTCCAAGTTTCCTTTATGAAATATTTTATTCACTTGTTTATTAATAATTTTAGGAAGAAAAATATTAGTAATTTTTGTTAAATCTTTTATATCATTTTTAGCAAAAGCAACTTCAGCTCTTTTCAATAAAAAATCCGAAGTGAAAAATGATCTTAATGATAAAAATAAATCTAGTCTTGATAAAATAATTTCATTATTTTTAATTAAAATTTTTGGATTTTGAAGTTTAACTACAAGATTTAATTTGGTTGGGTTGAGGTGTATTTTAGTTTTTTGAAATTCTATTGTTATATATCGATTTACTTCATTAACTTTACTTTTAATTAATCCATCAAATTTATCTGTTTCTATTACAAAATAACTAAGGAAAATTATTACAGAAATCGAAACTATTAGAACTATTAGAAAAAATCTTAAAAAAAATTTACTCACAGTTATTTCTTATCTTTTGTTTGATAAAGAGCAGTCTCTAAAAATCCATCAATGTCACCGTCCAGTACACTGTCTGGATCGGTATTTTCTAAATTATTTCTTAAATCTTTAACCAATTGATAAGGTTGTAAAACATAGGACCTTATTTGATGACCCCACCCAATATCAGTTTTTGATTTTGCTAAATTTTCTGACGCTTCTTCTTTTTTTTCTATTTCATGTCTGTATAAACGGGCTTTTAACATATTGAAACATGTTTCCTTATTTTTGTGTTGAGATCTTTCATTTTGACACTGAACAACAATGTTGGTTAGTAAATGTGTTATCCTAACTGCACTATCCGTTGTATTTACATGCTGTCCACCAGCCCCACTAGATCTGTACGTATCCACTCTAATATCCTTTTCTTTAATTTCTATTTTAATGCTATCGTCAACGACTGGATAAACCCAAACGCTTGCAAAACTAGTGTGTCTTCTTGCTCCAGAATCAAAAGGAGAAATTCTCACTAATCTATGAACTCCCGACTCTGATTTTAGCCATCCATACATATACGATCCTATAATTTTAAGTGTACTTGATTTAATTCCGGCTTCATCACCCCTATGTTCACTTATGATTTCAAACTTACATTTTTTCTTTTCTATCCATTTAGAATACATTCTTCTCAACATTTGAGCCCAATCTTGACTTTCCGTTCCACCTGCTCCCGCATGTATTTCCAAATAAGTATCTAAATGATCATTTTCACCCGATAAAAAACATGAAACTTCCGTTTTTTTAATTTGATTAAGTAATAAATTTATTTTTTTTTCACAATCTTTTATTACAACAGAATTATTTTCGTATGCGGCAAGTTCTAAAAGTTGTTCTAAATTTTCTAGTTCGTTTATAGTAAAATTATAATTTTCAAGGATGTTTCCAAAAAACTTCTTTTCCTTAAGAATTTTTTGTGCAGTTAATTTATCCTTCCAAAAATTTTCTTGCAATATTTTTGTGTCAAAATTTTTAATCTTATCTTTGAGTTTATTTTTATCAAAGGTACCCCCTAACATTATCTATAACTTTTTTGACTTCAGAAATTTTTGTTTTTATATCTTCCATAATTAATAAAATTTTAAAATTATTTTTTTATTTTCTGTATAATTAAATCCCAATCTAGCTTTATTAGATAAATTTTCAAGACTATCTATAATATTATCTTCTGTTTTAAAAGATTCGTATATGATTTTTTTTGTACTTGCATTTGGTTGCAATCCACTTTCTACATCAACCAGCACTAGAGTAATATTTTTAGGAACCTTAAAAGGAAGGGCGTCTTTTTTTTTAACTACTTTTTTGATAAATTTTTCAAAAACTGGTAAAGCTGCCTTTGCTCCCGTTTCGTATCTACCTAAAGTTTTAGGTTCATCAAAACCAACATATACTCCCACAACCAATTTTGATGTAAAACCTAGAAACCACGCATCCATATTTTTGTTTGTTGTTCCTGTTTTGCCTGCCAAAGTTAAGTTTAAATTCTTAAGTTTTCTTCCAGTGCCTCTTTTAATAACTCCTTCCAACATTGAAGTAATTTGATAAGCAGTTTCTGATGAAATAATTTGCTTTCTGTTGTCCTGAATAATAGGTATTTCATCTTCTAAATATGAAATTTCTTTACAGCCTATACATTTTCTTTTATCAGCATTAAAAATCGTTTTTCCTCTTCTGTCTTGAATTCTATCGATAAATATGGGAATAACTTTTTTTCCTCCATTAACAAATGTACAATAAGCGTTTGTAAGTTGAATTAAAGTCGTCTCCGCAGCGCCTAAGGAAACTGACAACAGTTCGGGAATAGCATCATATATACCAAAATTTTTTGTAATTTTTGAAATTTGATCAAAACCAACTTTTTGTGCTACTCGCACCGTCATTAAATTTCTAGATTTTTCTAGACCAGTTCTTAGGGTTGAGGGACCGTAAAATTTTTTGCCGTAATTTTCTGGTTTCCAAGTTTTTAACCCCTCACCTTGATCCATAACAAAAGGTGCATCTAAAATTAAAGTTGAAGGAGTAAAACCGTTTTCTAATGCAGCAGCGTAAACAATAGGTTTAAATGCAGAACCAGGTTGTCTTTTTGCTTGTGTTGCTCTATTAAATTCACTTAATTTAAAGCTAAAACCTCCGACCATAGCTAGTACTCTTCCCGTGTAAGGATCCATCACTACAATTGCGCCGTTGATTTTAGGCAATTGTTTTAAATTCCATTTATTTTTTTTTATTTTACTTACGTAAATAATATCGTTTAATTTTAAAAAATCTTCAAAACTTTTTTTCCTAGTCCAATTAATATTTGCAAAATCTATGAAACCTATTTCTTTGTCTTCAATTTCAATCTTTAAAGTTAATTTATTTACATCAATCACTTTCGCTAATTTCCAATTTAAACTTTTATCAGGAGTAAGTTGTTGTATATTATTTTGCCATTCTGCTGTATCTATATTTGTTATTGGACCTCTCCAACCGTGTCTTCTGTCATATTCTTCCAAACCCTCTCTAAGAGCTTTTAAGGCCTCAATCTGATAATTAGAATTTAGAGGTGTTCTTATTGATAAACCACCCTTATACAGATCGTCAAAACCGTAGGAATCGCTAATTATTCTTCTTACTTCTTCCGAGTAAAAATTTGCTTCTTCAAGAAGTTCGATTTTTCTTTTTTTTGTTTTTATTTCTTTGTTTTTTAACTCTTTATATTCAATACTATCAATATATGAATTATCATATAAATTTTTTAAAACAATATTTCTTCTTGCTTTGGCTCTTTCAATTGATTTAAACGGATTATATTTGCTAGGAGCCCTTGGTAGAGCGGCTAGAAGAGCGGCTTCCTCGTAACTTAAATCATTAACTGATTTATCAAAATATTCTAGACTTGCGGCAGCAACTCCATATGTACCAATCCCTAAATATATTTGATTTAAATATAACTCCATAATTCTCTCTTTTGAATATGCCCTTTCAATTCTGAATGCTAAAATAGCCTCCTTAATCTTTCTTTTGAAAGAAACTTCGCTGGTTAGTAGAAAGTTTTTTGCTACCTGCTGTGTAATTGTAGATGCCCCTTCCAACCTTTTTTCTGAAAAATAATTTTTTAAATTTTTAATTATTGCTCTTGTAATACTTTTCGCATCAATTCCTGGGTGAGAAAAAAAGTTCTTATCTTCTGCAGATAAAAATGAATAAATTACTTTATCAGGAATAGAATCATAAGGAATAAATAATCTTTTTTGCAGTGCATATTCAGCTATTAATTGTCCTTCACCGGAATGAACCCTACTTGAAACAGGAGGTTTGTAATTTGCTAGTATTTTATAATCTGGAAGATCTGATGAAAAATACCAAAGAGTCGAAAATGCGAAAAGCAGCCCTAATGTAAAAATAGCAATTGTTAATTTTATGATTTTTTTAAAATATACTAACATGCTTTTAAAGAAATGAATTAATTCTGGCTTTCTTATGGCATTTCTTATTTTAAGCGCAAATTGATGGAAAGAAATATATATATTTATCGATAAATTTAAGGTATATTTGAATAATAATAACAACAAAATTAGAATTTATGGACAAAACAATCATTACAAACAGGAATAGAATTTCATGGGAAAAAATTTATATATTGATGCCTCGCATCCAGATGAAACGAGAATTGTGCTCAAATCGGAAAATTACATTGAAGAATATGAGCACGAGAATAAAAATAAACTTTATTTAAAAAATAATATTTATTTAGGAAAAGTGAGCAGAATTGAGCCTTCTTTACAGGCAGCTTTTGTTAATTACGGAAGGCAGAGACACGGTTTTTTAGCATTTAGCGATATCCAGTCAGATTACTATCAAATACCTCATGATGACAAATACAGGCTAAAAAAAGAGGAAGAAAATTTAAGATTAGAACTTAAAGAAAAAAGCCATAACGCTGAAGAAGTTGAAAAAATACAAGATAGAATGTCTGATACGACTTCTACAAATAACAATAATAATGAAATTAATATTAATGAAGAAAAAAATAAAGATGAAAATTCACCGGTAGAAAGAAACAACCAATTTAATGAACTAAAAAAAAGATATGGTATTAAAAGATATAAAATACAGGAAGTAATTAAGCCTGACCAAATAATTTTAGTTCAAATTTTAAAAGATGAAAAACGCCAAAAAGGCGCTGCTTTAACAACTTTTATATCTCTGGCAGGTAAATATAGTGTTTTAATGCCAAATACGCCAAATGCTGGTGGAATTTCTAGAAAAATAATCAGTTCTGATGATAGAAAAAAAATCAGAAGCATTATTCAAGAGATAAAAATTCCTAAAACTATGGGATTAATTGTTAGAACCGCAGGTTTAAACAAAACAAAAAATGAAATTAACAAAGATGTATTGAACACTATTAGTGAATGGGAGAAAATTAAAGCAAGAGCCGTTAAATCTATAGCACCCAGCATAGTTTATGAAGAAGGAGATATTATTAAAAGAGCAATAAGAGATGTCTATAATAATGAAATAAAAAATATAATTGTGGATGGTAATGAAGGCTATCAAAAAGCAAAAAATTTTATGAAGTTTTTTATGCCTGAAAATGTCAAAAAAATAAAAAAATATAGAGGTAAAATACCTCTTTTTCATGAAGTGGGAATTGAAAAAAGTTTAAACCGCATCTTTGAACCAACTGTAAAACTAACTTCGGGTGGATCTATAGTTATCAACCCAACTGAAGCATTAGTAGCTATTGATATAAATTCAGGTCAATCAATTAAAGAAATAAATATAGAAAAAACAGCCCTAAAAACTAACCTTGAGGCAGCAGAAGAAATAGCTAGACAAATTAAAATAAGAGATCTTTCTGGTCTAATTGTAATTGATTTTATTGATATGAATAATTTTTACAATAGAAAAATTGTTGAAAGAAAATTAAGAGAAAAACTAAAGGATGATAGAGCTAGAATACAGTTTGGAAGAATAAGTAATTTTGGTTTACTCGAAATGACAAGACAAAGATTAAGAGAAAGTTCAGTAAGATGGAATATGACACTTTCTCTTGATTCTTTTGCTCTAAAAATTATTAAAAAAGGTGAAGAATTAGCATTTTCTAATAAAGTAAAAATTATAAATATAAACGTTCCCCTAAAAGTTAAAACTTATATAGAAGAAAATTTAATTAAAGAAATAAATCATTTTAGAACAAAGCATAAACTAGAATTTAACATAATCTCAGATAATATTTTATTAATTCCTGAATATAAAATACATTTGTTAAACAAAAATAAGAAAATTATAAAAAAAATTGAAAATATTGAAACAATTGAAAATAACTTTAAGAAACCAAATTACATTAAAGAAAAATTTGCCAATAAAAAATTTGTAAAATCAGACAAATATAAAAAAAAATATAATTTACCATCGAACAAAATAAAAAATGATCTTTATTCCAAAAAATTTGCTAATTACTAATTTTCTTAAATATTAAATTAAATTCCTTTGAGGTGATGAGGCGCTAGCATATTTTTTCTTTTCCATTCTTCCGGCTTTAAAAGCTTTTCTTCCTGCTATAACAGCATGTTTCATTGCTTCTGCCATCAAAACAGGGTTTTGTGCCTCTGCAATTGCAGTATTTAATAAAACGCCATCACATCCTAATTCCATTGCAATAGTTGCATCTGAAGCTGTTCCCACTCCAGCATCAACAATCACTGGCACAGAAGATTGTTCTTTTATTAAAACGATATTTGTTTTGTTTTGTATTCCAATTCCTGAACCAATGGGAGCTCCTAATGGCATAATTGCACATGCACCAACATCTTCTAATTTTTTTGTCATAATTGGATCGTCTGTACAATAAACCATAACCTCAAAACCTTCTTTAACTAAAATTTCTGTCGATTTAATTGTTTCGATTATGTTTGGGTATAATGTTTTTTTATCTCCAAGGACCTCTAGTTTTACTAATCTCCAACCTCCCATTTCTCTTGCTAGTCTTAATGTTCTCAAAGCTTCCTCTGAAGAATAACATCCTGCAGTATTTGGAAGATAGGTAATAGATTTTGGATCCAAATAATCCATTAATAACGGCTGCCCATTGTCTAAAATATTTACTCTTCGAACTGCAACAGTAACTATATCCGCACCAGAAGCCTTAACAGCATTTGTCGTTTCTTCGAAACTTTTATATTTTCCTGTGCCAACAATTAACCGTGAATTAAAATTTTTATTTGCTATAGTAAAAATATCCTCCATAAAACTTATCCTCCTCCAATAAAATGAACGATCTCAACTTTGTCTTCTTTGTTTAAAATTAAATTTGGATATTTATTTTTTTCAATAATTTCACCATTTACTTCTATAGCCACTTTGTTTTTTTGTATTTTAAGCTTATTTAATAGTTCATTTAAATTGGTCCCATTATTTATTTCGTAGGAATTTCCATTTAATTGTATTTTTGCCACATTTAAGTTATTCATTTAAACTATTTTAGCTTATTTAAATGACAAAAAAAATACTAATAATAAACGGACCTAATTTAAATCTCCTTGGAGAACGTGAAGAGTCCAAGTATGGAAAAGTGACACTTGAAGAAGTCAAAAAAAATTGCGAATCTCATGCAAAATCAATTGGAATTGAAATAAACTTTGATCAGTCAAATATTGAAGGTGAAATAGTAACAATGATACAAAAAGCTAAAGGTGTTTTTGATGGAATAATTATTAACGCCGCAGGCTATACACATACTTCGGTTGCAATTTTGGATGCTCTTCTCGCAATTAAATTACCTACAATAGAGGTCCATATAACAAATATATATAATCGTGAAGAATTTAGAAAAAAATCTTTAATAAGCAAAGCTGCAAAAGGAATTATTTGTGGATTTGGTGTAAAAGGATATATTATGGCACTGGACTCTATGAAAGAAATTCTTAACTAAATGAAAATTGATAAGAAAATTATTGAAGAGTTAGTAGGATATTTAAAAGAATTTAACCTTAGTGAAATTGAATATGCTGAAGGAACTACGAAAGTTAAAGTTTCTCGTGCTATGAATAATTCAAGTGTTGTATCCTCCGAGGTAAATAAAAAAAAAACAATAATTGAAAGTAATGGAAGGAGTGTAACCTCTCCTATAGTCGGAACCGCATATTTAGCTCCAGAACCTGATGCGAAGAAATTTGTAGAGGTAGGACAAAAGGTAAAAAAAGGACAAACCATAATGATTGTTGAGGCAATGAAAACCATGAATCATGTACCCTCCACTGAAAATGGTACTGTTAGTAAAATTTTCGTTAAAGATGGTGAACCTGTTGAGTTTGGTCAACCGCTCATTTCAGTTAAATAATGTTTAAAAAAATTTTAGTTGCTAACCGTGGTGAAATTGCGGTTCGAATAATTAGAGCGTGTAAAGAATTAAATATTCCGTCAGTAGCAATTCATTCAGATGTTGACTCAGATTCAATGCATGTGAGGTTAGCTGACGAAAGTATCTGCATAGGTTCCTATAAGCCTCAAAATAGTTATCTAAATATAAGTGCTATTATGTCAGCAGCCGATGTAACAGGAGCTGACGCCATTCATCCTGGGTATGGTTTTTTGTCTGAAAATTATCATTTTGCAGAAATTGTAACTAATAGCAAAATCAAATTTATTGGTCCTAGCGCAGAAATAATAAAAAAAATGGGAAATAAAGTTGAAGCTAAAATGACAGCAAAAAAACTTGGTCTTCCTGTTATTGAAGGATCCGAAGGAATTATTAAATCGTTGGAAGATGCAAAAACTATCTCATCAAAAATTGGGTATCCAATTTTAATTAAAGCATCTGCTGGTGGTGGAGGAAAAGGAATGAAACTTGTCAAAAACGAAAAGGAACTTGATAACGCTCTATCTGAAGCCAAACAAGAAGCTAAAAAATACTTTGCAAATGATGAGGTTTACATAGAAAAATATTTTGAAAAACCTAGACATATAGAAGTACAAATTTTATCAGATAAAAAAACAACACTACACATGGGAGAAAGAGACTGTAGTGTACAACGAAAACATCAGAAACTTATCGAAGAGTCCCCAAGTCCAGTTTTAAAAGAAAAAACGAGACAAGATTTATTAAATAGAACCGTGCAAATGGTAAGTAAACTTAACTATGAAGGAGCGGGTACCGTTGAATTTATTTACGACAATGGAAAATTTTTTTTCATAGAAATGAATACTAGAATTCAAGTAGAACACCCAGTTTCTGAAATTAGAGGTGGCATAGATATTGTCAAAGAGCAGATAAAAATTGCTTCCAAAGGAAAAACATCACTAAAGCAGTCAGACATAACTTTTCGCGGTCATGTTATTGAATGTAGAATAAATGCTGAAGATCCAAGTAAAGATTTTCTACCTAGCCCAGGAACTATCAATGCCTTCCATCAACCTTCTGGTTTTAGGACCAGGGTGGATGGAGCAATATTTCAAGGTTGTAAAATTACGCCATATTACGACAGTTTAATCTGTAAACTTATATGTCAAGGAAGGGATAGAGAAGAAGCTATACAAAGACTCCAAAGATGCTTGAGTGAATTTGTAATAGAAGGCATTACGACAACAATTGATTTACACAAAAAGATACTTAGCCACAAAAAATTTATTAATTCTGACTTTGATGTTAATTGGTTGGCTAAAGAAAATTTTTATTAGATATTTTCACAACTCGTAATCCATAAATCAAAAATTGGATGGTCTATAGATTGCAAAGTAGGACTAGAAACAAAAGTCCAGCCATTAAACAAAAAAACTTGATTATTGTCTTTAGCGGATAAGTCTTTAACTTGCAAATAAGCTACTGTATCGGTCGAATCTTCATTTTCCGAAAGTTGACATTTTAGAGCTTTGATTTCTAAAGGACCAAAAAAAGAAATTTCACCAACAGCTAATCTAATTGTAGATGTTTTTGCAGTTATTTTGTCTAAGGCTTTCAAATTAATATAAATTTTATTATCTTTTTTCGTATTAGATTTTTCTAATGTATCTTCGATATTATTTAAATTAACGTTTTTTTTTTCTATTTTTTCTAATTCATCTTTATCTTCTTCAAAGGTTGGGGATAGTTCTTCTAAATTTATTAGAGGAACCCATTCAATTTTATCTGCTGCCAAAACTGACAAATTGTTTGCAAATAAAAAAACAAGAAAAAAAATAAAATTTTTAAAATTTCCAAATTTCATATTTTTTCATATCTTTTTTCAAGTTAGAGGATAAAGAACCTTCTGGTTTATGTGCTTTTTTTGTCCCTGTTGGATTTTCTTGATGTTCTTTTTGCCATGAATATTTTTTTGTATTATCAGAGGGTGCATTTCTTATAAGAAAATGTATCCATGAATGCCATTCGGGAGGAATTTTTGACGCTTCTATATCATTCTTATATATCACCCACCTTCTTCCTTTAGAATTAGAATAATATTTATTTCCAAACTGATCTTTACCAGCAAACTTTCCTGTAAATACAGTATAAATAAAAGTTCCTACTGTTTGTTTATGCCACCAGGTAAATATTTGTTTTAAAAAATTCATCACAAAACTTCTATTGATTCGTTTTTATTTATTACATTTTTATATAAATTTAAAAATCCACACAATTAAAAATTGTAAATAATTTGTTAGACTTAAACTATATTTAGTATATATCATATTAATGTTCTCGACACATAAATTTTTTAAGTTTTAGGGATTTATCCAGCATGTCAAAATATATAGTAGAAACCTTTTATACGTGTACATTCAAGATAATTCATAAGCTTAACGAACTAAATGAAAAAAAACTTTCTGAACTAGAAAACCGTAATGATGGAGAAGTCAAAATAATTGACGTAAAATTAAATAATAGAAAAACCAAAACAGCAAATAAAAAAGAGAATATTGAAGATTCTCTAAACAAATTAAACGAAAAAAATATTCCTGGTATTTCATCCGTCGTTGAAGAAAAAATTATAAATTCTAATAAATTACAAACTTTTGATAAATTAGATGGTAGTAATATTAAAACCCAAAAAGCCTACAATAAAACTAATGATAGGTCAAAAATGCCAGACAGAAGGAAGGGCTATATCCAAAAAGTCAGTATAGGTGACCACAAAATTTATTTACATACTGGAGAGTATGACGACGGAAAAGTAGGTGAGATTTTTATTGATATGAATAAGGAAGGTGAACTTGTAAAAGCTCTAATGAATAATTTTGCAATAGCTATTTCTTTAGGTCTACAGTATGGAGTGCCTCTGGATGAATTTGTTGATGCGTTTATTGAAACTAAATTTGAACCATCTGGAGAAATTAAAGGTAATGATAGAATACTCAGCGCTTCCTCGATTCTTGACTATATCTTTAGAGAACTAGCTATATCGTATTTAGGTAGAGAAGACCTTGCTCACACACCTTCAATTAACAAAACTGTTAATGATAAAACAGTCAGCAGCGATAATGAAGATATTTTTTTAAAACTAGTAAAAGGTATAACAAGTAAAGGTTTTATTAGAAGTAATTATAAAGATAAACTGGTCGACCTAAGCAATATAAGGATTAACTTAAAAAGTAATAAATAATAATTATTTCTTTTTTTCTACAACTTTAATATTCAACTCTTTAAGCTGAGTTTCGTTTGGAATTGATGGAGCTCCCATTAGTAAATCTTGAGCATTTTGATTCATTGGAAATAGAGTAATTTCTCTTATATTTTCTTTCTCCGCTAATAACATAACAATTCTATCAATACCTGGAGCCATACCTCCATGTGGTGGGGCTCCGTATGAGAGAGCTTTAAACATGCCTTCAAATTTTGAATTTACTTCCTCTTTAGAATAACCAACTTTTGAAAAAACTTTATACATTATATCGGGCAAATGATTTCTTATTGCTCCAGAAGATATTTCACATCCATTACATACCAAATCATATTGATAAGCAAGAATAGATAAAGGATCTGTTTTATCAAAATTTTTAATATCAGTTTGAGGCATTGAAAAAGGGTTATGACTAAAATCTATTTTTTTTTCCTTTTCATCATATTGATACATTGGATAATCTGTTATCCAACAAAATTCAAATTTATTACTATCTATAAGATTGAGTTCCTTTCCTAATTTTTGTCTAACAATACCAGAAATTCTTTCTACTTCTTTTATTTTATCTGATGAGAAAAATACTGCATCTTTATCTTTTAGTTTACAAATTTTTGCGAGTTCACTAATTGCTTTTTCAGAAAAGAATTTACCTATAGGACCTTTTCCAACTAACTTACCATTATTTTTTTCTAATATAATATAACCCAAACCTTTTGCTCCTTCTTCTTTAGCCCAATTGTTATATCCATCAAAAAAACTTCTAGGTTTGGAAGATGTATTCGGAGCAGATATGGCTCTAACAATTCCACCTTTTTCAATTAATTTTTTAAAAATATCCAATTTAACATCATCTCTTTTTATAACTTCGGTAACATCAAATATTTCAATAGGATTTCTTAAATCCGGTTTGTCTGTACCGTATTTTAACATTGAATCTTTATAAGTAATTCTTTTAAATGGAATTTTGGAAACCTTTTTACCTTTTCCAAATTCAGTGAATAATTCAAAAAAAATTGGTTCCACTATTTTAAAAACGTCTTCCTGTTCAACAAATGCCATTTCCATATCTAATTGATAGTGCTCTCCTGGACTCCTGTCAGCTCGTCCGTCTTCATCTCTAAAACATGGTGCTATTTGAAAATATTTATCAAAACCAGAAATTATTACCATTTGCTTAAATTGTTGAGGCGCTTGTGGTAAAGCATAAAATTTTCCTGGATGTACTCTGCTTGGAACTAAAAAATCTCTTGCGCCCTCCGGGCTTGAAGCTGTTAGTATTGGAGTTTGAAATTCTAAAAATCCATTATCTATCATTTTCTTTCTTATAAAAGAAATTACTTTCGATCTTAAAATAATATTTTCATGCATTTCTTCTCTTCTTAAATCTAAAAATCTATATTTTAATCTTGTTTCTTCTGGATAATCTTGCTCTCCAAACACGGGCATTGGTAAATCTTTAGACTCCGACAGAATTTCAAAGGAAGAAACCTTTACTTCTACTTCTCCAGTAAATAAATCTTTATTTACTGTATCAGCAGATCTATTAACCACTTGTCCAGCTACGCAAACAACAGACTCTGGTTTTATTTTTTCTACAATTTTAAAAAAATTGTTACTATTTTCAATTACACACTGTGTTAAACCAAAATGATCTCTCAAATCAAAAAAAAGAAGATTGCCATGATCTCTCTTTCTATGAATCCAGCCAGAAAGCTTAACAGTGGCGCCAGAATTTTTCTTAGTAATTTCTGAACATGTGTGAGTTCTATATTTATGCAAAGTGATTCCTTTAAGAAAATTTATATCATTTTTAGCACTTCTTTAATCAATTTTAAGCCAAAAGGACTTCCTTTTTTTAATGAATATTTGTCCAAAATTAAAATAAATTGAGATATTTTTTCATAAGATCTATCAATTCTTTTTATAATGTAATCGATATGCTTTTTTTCAACCTTAATTTGTTTGTCTGAAAAATTTTTAGTCAGAATTACACTAATCAAATCATCGCTAGGAAGATTTATGCCGATAATTAAACTGCTATTAACTCTAGATATTAAATCATTTAATTTAAATTTATATGAATTAATTGGTTTTCTTGAGGTTATTAATAAATATTTATTATCTTGCAATGCTATATTCCATAATGAAAATAATAATTTTTCAGAAATTTTTTCATCTAAATTTTCAATTATTGAAGCTTCTTTTGTTTTAAATTTTAAAAAAGTTTTTTCATCTAATTCGTTAGAGTCAATTAGCAAGCATGATGTTTTACTTTTTAAAATAGATACTAAATGTGACTTTCCTGAACCAGAAGGACCAAAAATATTTATGATTCTTTTTATCCATTTTGGCCAACTATTTATGAAGTCATATGCCTCTTGATTGCTAGGTGAAACATAAAAATCTTCTTTTTTATAAGCCTGGTGCGTAGGAAATTTTAAAATTAATTGATCATTCATTTAAATAAAGTTGCCAAAATCCTTGATTGTTCTTTAGCCGATATCCAAATTTCAATAATTCTGACTTCAGTTTCTTTGGATCTCCATAATAATATATTTTAAAAAAAGAGTTATTAATATTAAATTCTTCTAAGGTGTAATTATCAATTATATTTATTTTATTAAAAGTATTTCTTAGTTCATTCAGATTTTTATGATTTAGATGTTGAAATTTTAATTTTATCGATAATGGCATTAAGAGATTAATGAGATTTTCTTCTTTCCAAAGATCTGCAATCTTTAATTTTAAATCTTTTAATATAAAATTTAATGCTAACTGATCCTTTATATTATTTATATCGTAAAAAAAGTTTTTACTGTTCCTATTATTATTAAAATTTGTTTTCATATGTATGTTTAATTTATTATTTTGATAATCCATTAATGCAAAAACATAATTTTTTACATCATACTTGTTTACAAAAGTATCAATATCTAGTTCTTCTATTCTATTCTTCATTTCTACTATTTTAGAGATATCGTCTAAATCTTCTAATGGTAATATAAAATTTATTATTTCATTTTTAATTACCACTTCTGCCCAATGCTTATAAAAGAAATTTTCATTAAAATTTTGAATTTCCCCATTTATAAAAAGAGCAGGGTAAATTATCACTGAGATGTTTTCTGCTTGTGAAAAGGAAATATTTTTTTGACTTAAAAATTTTTTAACTTTGACATCATTATATAATATCTTAATATTAGCTCTATATTCATCTTTGCTGTAGCTTTCTTCTAATATTTGAAAGCTACTCATTAAATTTTTTATTTGTGTTAATTTAATACCACTTATTTTTTTTAAATCCCTTGAAAGTAAAATTTTTGCCATGAGGATATCAAAAGAATCTGAAAAAGCCTTGTTAAGATATTTTTCCCTAGAAAAATTTAAATCTACGCTACCTTCAACTTTAACATTATTTATTATGAATACATTTTCCTCTGAAAAACTTTTTGTAAATGTGATAAACAAAAAAATAGTTGCTGTTAAAAAAATAAAAATATATTCTCTTAGCGGGATTATTAGATATTTTAATAATAAATAATTTTTCATGAAAAAAATCTATAATACTTATAAAAAAAGCGGTGTTAATATGGCAACCGCCGATAAATTAGTAAATTACATCTATAAAATATCAAGAAAAACTTACAAAAAAAATACTGAAAAAAAATCTTTTAAAAATATTGGTAGTTTTGGATCAATTTTTGATTTATCCCGACTTAAAATGAATAATCCTATTATTGTATCATCAACTGATGGAGTTGGTACTAAAATTGAAATTGCAAATATGCTCAAAAAATATAATACAATTGGAATAGATTTAGTGGCAATGTGTGTGAATGATTTAATAGTTCAGGGTGCAAAACCAATTTTTTTTTTAGATTATATTGCTATTCATAAACTCAAACTTAATAAAGTTAAAAAAATTTTAGATGGTATAGTTTATGGATGTAAATTAGCTGGTTGCGCTTTACTTGGTGGCGAAACTGCTGAAATGCCAGGAACATACGATAAAAATAAATTCGATCTAGCTGGTTTCGCAGTTGGTTTAGTAGAAAAAAAAAATTTATTAACAAAAAATAAGGTTAGATTAAATGATGTTGTTTTGGCAGTGCCTTCATCTGGCTTACATTCAAATGGATTTTCACTTGTTCGACGTATTTTAAAAAAAAATAAATTATATGTGCCATCTATTCTTAGAAAAAATCTGATTAAACCAACAAAGATTTATGTAAGGGAACTTAATAAAATTAATGAAAAAAAGTTAATAAGTGGGTGTGCAAATATAACTGGTGGAGGTTTATTAAATAATACAATCAGAGTTATTCCTGACAATTTATGTTTAAATATTGATTTGTCAAAAATTAAAATTAAACCTATTTTTAAATGGTTAAAAAAAAATAATATAAAAGATTCTGAAATGTTAAAAACTTTTAATTGTGGTGTTGGGTTTTGCCTAATTTCAAATAAAAAAAATATCAAAAATATTAAAAAAATATTTGACAAAGACTATCAACCTTATCAAATAGGTTTTATATCAAGAGAAAAATCAAAAGTTAAAACTTTTGGAAAATTACAATGGTGAATAAAATAAAATCATGTGTTTTTATTTCTGGTAACGGGTCCAATCTCAAATCTTTAATAAAAAGTTCGAGAGATTACAATTTTCCCATTAAAATTGAATTAATTATATCAAATAATATAAAAGCTAAAGGACTAGAATTTGCAAGAAAATATAACATACCATTCAAATTTTTTGCATACAATAGTCAAGAAAAATTCGAAAGGAATTCTCTATGTGAAATCAAAAAAAGAAAAATAAAGTTCTTATGTTTGGCAGGTTTTATGAAAGTCCTATCAGAGAATTTTATAAAAAATTTTAGGCACAAAATTATAAACATTCATCCATCTTTATTGCCAAAATTTAAAGGACAAAATACTCACAAAAGAGTTTTAAAAAGTAAAGCTAAATATTCGGGTTGTACAGTCCACTTTGTTTCTTCAGCATTAGACTCAGGAAAAATTATTTTACAGAAAAGAGTTTTAATAAATAAAAATGAAACAGAAAATTCTCTTAAAGAAAAAATTTTACGCCAAGAGCATAAAATTTATCCTCAATCTATAATCTCAATATTTAAATAATTGTTTACTTGAAAAAAAAATCTATCTCAATTTTTGCATTTTCAATGCTATCCGACCCATGAATGGAATTTTTATCAATTGAAAGTCCATACATTTTTCGTAACGTTCCCTCTTCTGCTTTCTTTGGATCTGTTGAACCCATTAATTGCCTATTTTTTGATATTGCATTTTCCCCTTCTAATATCATCGCAACTATAGGTCCTGATGATAGATAATTGCATAGACCACCATAAAACGGTTTTGTTTGATGCACTTTATAAAATTCTGATGCTTCTTCTTTTGAAACTTTTACTTTTTTAGTTTTTAAAATTTTAAAATTATTTTTTTCAAAGAAATTTTTAATATTATTTTCTAAATTTCTCTCTATCGCATCTGGTTTGATAATTGATAAAGTTTGTTCAATCATAATCTTATTCGTAATTTTCTTTTACCAAATCATTTAATAATCTGACTCCAAAACCAGTTGCTCCACCAGGATTTAAATTTGCAGCTTTTTTTGAAAATGCCATCCCAGCAATATCCAAATGAGCCCAAGGTGTTTTGTCTTTAATAAACCTTTGTAGAAATTGTGCTGCAGTAACGGATCCCGCTCCACCCGCATAATTGATGTTTTGCACATCAGCTATCTTAGAATCTATTAACTTATCATAATTCTTGTGAAGAGGAAGCCTCCATACTTTTTCATTAACATTTTCTCCGGCTTTGAAAATATTCTTAGATAATTCGTCGTTGTTTGAAAATAAACCTGCATACTCTTCTCCTAAACTCACAATTATTGCTCCAGTTAAAGTAGCCAAATCTATTATAAATTTTGGTTTATACTTTTTTTCTGTAAAAGTTAGAGCATCCGCTAAAACAAGTCTTCCTTCTGCATCAGTATTAAGTACTTCAATAGTTTTGCCCGAATATGATTTAACAATATCGCCAGGCCTTTGTGCGTTTCCTCCAGGCATATTTTCAACCAACCCGACTACGCCAACTGCATTAACTTTTGCTTTTCTTAACGCAAATGATTTTAATAACCCAACAACAACGGCAGAGCCCGCCATATCATATTTCATTTCTTCCATAAATCTTGCTGGTTTTATAGAAATACCACCCGTATCAAAACACACACCTTTTCCAACAAAAGCCAAAGGATTTTGTTTTGAATTTTTTTTACCATTCCATTCAATTGTTACCAAGTAAGTTTCATTAACACTTCCTTGCCCCACTCCTAATAAAGCATTTAAACCTAATTTTCTCATTTCTTTTTCATCATAAGCTTTTATTTTAAGACCAAGTTTTGATAATTTTTTTATTTCATAAACATAAGCTTTTGGAGTTAAAACATTTGGTGGTTCTGAAACTAGATCTCTAGTCAAAAATACGCCCTCTTTAATAGAGTCATAATATTTATACCTTTCTTTTATTTTTTCTTTATTTGAAGTAATAATTTTAAGATTAATTTTTGTATCAATCTTATTTTTATTTAAAGTTTTGTACTTATTAAAAGTGTAGCTTTTTAAATTAAAACCAAAAACAAATTCTGAAAAAAAACTTACTAATTTATCTTTATCAAATCCCAAACTATCTAAATATAAATCAACTTTATTTATATCTTTAAATTTTTTTATATAAGAAAAGAAAGTTCCTCCATTTTCTTGAGGAAAATAACTTTCGTATTTATTTTTTACTTTAATTATGAAACACTTTTGTCGATCTGAAATATCAATAAAATTTATATCTTCTTTCTCTTTTTTTTCTTTCAAAACACTAAGAAAAGAATTAATTTTTTTAACAGCATCATTTGATAGAATGTTTTTTTTATCTTTATACTCGTATTTTTCTGTTACAAATATAGCAAATGCTCCACTGTCAGGATCTAAACCACTTGTAAAACTTAGCATTTTTCCCTTCTTTAACGTATAAATTGAATTCTATTCAAAGTTGATTTATTAATCATACAATACAACTTTTACAATGAAAAAGACAATTTACAAATATATTTTTTATGAATTTACAAGATATTTTGCCATAACTTTATTTGCTTTAGCTGCAATAGTTTGGTCTGTTCAAGCTGTAAACTTCTTAGATCATGTTACTGAGGACGGCCACGCGTTTAGCATTTACTTTTCATATTCTTTATTAACATTATCTAAAGTATTAACAAAATTAATTCCTTTCTCTTTCTTAATATCTGCCACATTGACGATTTTGAAATTAGAAAAAGATAATGAGCTAATAATTCTTTGGACGTCCGGTTTAAATAAAATTTTTATTGTAAATCATCTGATTTATATATCTCTACTAGTTATGTTTCTACAACTTATATTGACTTCAGCTGTTAATCCAACATTATTAAACGAATCAAGAATATTATTAAAAAATTCAAAATTAGAATTTGTGTCTTCTATGTTCAAGGAGAAGCAGTTTAATGATACTGTAGAAGGTCTTACGATATTCATTGAAAAGAAAACAGATGATCAAGTTTTTAAGAATGTTTTTATACGAGACGAAGGTGCAATTTTATCCTCGGTCGGAACTGAATCTTCCTCAATTTTTGCTAAATCCGGATATGTAAGCAAAGATAAAAAAAGTTTAATTTTATTCGACGGTAATATTCAAAAATTAAATACTGATGGTAAAATTAATATTGTAAAATTTGAAAAAACTTTTCTTAACATCGCTGAAATTTCTACAAAAAGTATTACTGAACCAAAAATACAAGAGACTTCAACCATACGAATTTTACGTTGTTTACAAAATAAAAATGTAATTTTACATAATTGTAGTCCGACTAATAAAACTAGAATGGATATAAAAATAGAAATCAATAAGAGATTTGGTATGCCTTTTTATATACCATTATTAGCTTTAATCTGTTGTTTTCTTCTTGATTCTCGAAGAGATAGAAAAATATATAACCTTAATAAATATATTTGTTTTTTTGTTGGTTTTATAATTCTGGTAGCGGCCGAAATATCAGTGAGATATTCTGGCATTTCCTGGAACCATACTGCTATGTATTATTTAGTTCCCGCTGGAATGATACCATTACTTTATTTTATTTTAATAAGAAAATTTAAATATGAAAATTTACATTAATAATAATGATTAGATCTTTCTTAATAAATAAATATCTTGCTAAAGAATTTATTAAAATTGTTATCAACACAAGTATTATTTTTTTCTGCTTGGGTTTTATTATGAATATATTTGAGGAAATCAATTTTTTTAAAGATTTCAGTGTTGCTATTACCACTCCCATTATACTATCGCTGCTATTTGTCCCAAGTTTACTAAATTACTTTTTTCCATTTGTAATCTTATTATCTGGAATTTGGTTTTTTTTAAAAATAAAAAAAACAGATGAACTAACGGCTATGAATGTTTCTGGGATGTCAAACCTTTCGGTAATTATCATCCCAAGCATTTTATCAATTATTTTAGGTATTTTTTTCGTAACTGCACTTAATCCGATTACATCCTTGCTAGTAAAAAAATATGAAACAGTAAAAGGAAATTATGAAAAAGAACAAGATTATCTTGCTACAGTTACCGTGAATGGAATATGGATTAAAGAAAGAGGTTTAAAAGCAAATTACATGATAAGAGCTTCACATTTAGAAAAAGAAAATTTGATGGGAGTAACGATTTATGAGTTCGACAAAGATAATAACTTTACTAGAAGAATTGAAGCAGATTCCGCTAATATAACTTCACTAAAATGGGTTTTAAAAAATATAACAGTAATAAACTCTGACGGAATCATGTTAACGGAACCAATAAAGGATCCTTTTTATTTTAGTATGTACGACATTAAAAAAATCAAAAGTCTATATTCCAATCTTGATACCATCTCATTCTGGGATCTTGAACATGAAATTAATCTATTAAAACAAAGAGGGTACTCAACAAGAGAAATGCAAGTAAAATTGCATAGATCCCTCGCTTTTCCTTTTTTTCTATTAAGCATGGTATTATTAAGTTCAGTTTTTACTCTAGGAACAACGTTTAAAGAGAATAATTGGACCTACGTATTTTTAACTATAACTGCAAGTGTAGTAATTTTCTTCTTCAATGATTTTTCTGCAGCGTTAGGTAAAACAGATAAATTACCAATAGAACTTTCTGTTTGGATGCCAATAGCAATTATTTTTATTTTTAGCTTCGTAGGAATAATTCATGCAAATCAAAAATAGAAAAAAACTTATAATCATTTGTTTGTTAAGTTTATTTCTATTTAATTTCAATCTTAGTGCAGAAGAATTTGATATTTCAGCCAAAGAAATTACGATTGATAATAAAAATCAAATTCTTGTGGGAAAAGGATCTGTTTTGGCACAAGATTCTGAGGGAAAACGCATATACGCCAATAAAATAACTTATGAAAAATCAAAGGAATTTTTATTAGCAGAGGGAGAGGTGAAGATTGTTGATAAAGACGGAAATATTTTAGAAACTGATAAAGCTACCTATGATAAAATAAATGAGAAAATTGTTACATACAATAATACTAGAGTAAAGTTGAAAGAAGGTTATAAACTTGTTTCTAAAAATATTTCATACAACATAATAAAAAAGATATTAAATTCGAGTGAAAACTCGATTTTTACTGACATAGATGGAAATATAATTGAAACAACTATGTTTCATTATGATATCAAAAATAATTTATTTTCTTCGATAGGTAAAATAAAAATTCTTGATATAAACAACAACAAATATTTCTTTAAAGAAATTCACATTGACACAAAAAAAAAAGAAATGATTGGCTCAGATATTAGTATAGTCCTAGACCAGCAAAATTTCGGTGTAAGCAAAAAAAGTGACCCGCGATTTGTTGCCAATGACGTTTTTGTTTCAAAAAATAAAACCGAATTATCAAAGGGAGTTTTTACTGTTTGTCAAAAAAAAGAAGGTAAATGTCCCCCATGGTCTCTAAAAGCAAAAAAAATTGTTCATGATCATGTAAAAAAAAATATATATTATGAGCATGCAGTTTTAAAAATTTACGATGTTCCCGTATTTTATTTTCCAAGATTTTTTCATCCTGATCCAACCGTAAAAAGACAATCTGGTTTTCTATTTCCTTTTTTTACAAACAGCACAACTATGGGAGTTGGTACTTCTCTTCCATATTACTGGGCAATTAATAATGATAAAGATCTTACGTTTTCTCCAAAGTTTTACGCGAATGAAAATCCATTATTTTTAAATGAATACAGGCAAGCATTTAGTAAAGGATTTTTAACTTTAGACACTGGTTACACTGAAGGTTATAAAAATACGTCAGCAACAAAATCAAGCGGATCTCAAAACCATATTTTTGCTAATCTTAATTTAAACTTAAATCAAGATGAATCTTATGAAAGCAATTTGTCCATTAAAGTTCAAAGAACAAATAATGACACTTATTTTAGAAAGCATGATATTAACACAGTCTTGGTAGATTCCGAAAATACAAATCTAGTAAATGAAATTAAATATAGTTTTGGTAAAGATAATATGTACCTAAATATTACTGGAAGTATGTACGAAGATTTAAGAAAAGACACAAATGCAAGATATGAATACATTTTACCAAATATCATGTTTGGAAAAACTTTTTTTACAGAAAAATTTGGCGTTATCGATTTTCAATCAAATGCACTTCACAATAGCTATAAAATTAATAGACACAGAACTTCATTAACCAATGATGTAATTTGGAGCCCCCCTAGTCTAACTACAAAAAAAGGTTTTGTTAATTCATTAGAAGGAATGCTAAGAAACACGAATTACGAAGCTAGAAAAACAGGCGAATATAAAGATGAGGGTACGGTAAATGAAATACAAGGTGTTTTAGGTTATAAATCTTCATTGCCAATGAAAAAAGATGGCATTAATCACTATAATCTTTTTTCTCCAAACTTTATGGTTAGATTTGCTCCAGGTCATATGAGAGATCTTAGTGATAAAGATATATCTCTAAGTCAGTCAAATTTATATGCACTCAACAAAACGTCAGAAATTGAAGATGGTTTAAGTACAATTTTAGGTTTTGACTTTAAAATTATAGAAAAAGAAAATGATATAGAAAAAATATCTTTATCGTTGGGACAAGTTTTTAATTATGAGAAAAATAAAGATATACCTTCTAAAAGTTCACTAGATCAGAAAATGTCTGATATTGTAGGAGAAATTAATTATAATTTTTCAAAAATTGGAAATATTGATTACAAATTTTTACTTGATCACAACTTTAATGATCTAAATTATCAAGAAGTATCAACTGAATTAAATTTTGGTAAAGTGCAGTTCAACTTAGATTATTTGGAAGAAAATAAACACGTGGGCACCGAACACTACGCAAGCTCTGGAATTAGCTTAAATTTTAATGATCAAAATAAGTTAAGTTTTAGTACAAAAAAGAATTTCAAAACTAGCAGTACAGAATTTTATAATCTTAGTTATCAATACGCAATTGATTGCTTAACTGCGGGTTTAGTTTATAGAAGAGAGTTTTATCAAGATAGTGACTTAGAACCAAATAACACTTTAATGTTCAGCATAACTTTTATTCCGTTTGGTACTGTAAATACACCTGCTAAAAATTAGTGATTAAAATTAAAAAAAAAATTTTCTTTGTTATAAAATCAGCATTTGCTCTAGTTATTTTTTTAACACTTGTTCTGTTTTTTTATGCTGCTTTTTTTTTCGATCCATCATCTATTGAAAGAAAGACAGTAAAAAATGAAATAATAGAAGAAGAACAATTAATAGAAGAAGAAGAAAAAAGATTAATAGAAGAAGAAAGATTAAAGGAAGAAGAGAAGCAAAAGTTAAAGGAAAAAACTAAAATTAAACAAGTTAAAACCACGCTGAAAGA
>Ga0207966_1000396_pt1 | contig 25329 bp, 28 predicted proteins | sample Knorr_S23_td_NAD_FD_185611 | JGI IMG/M metagenome (GOLD analysis project Ga0207966, IMG submission 185611) | Marine microbial communities from Southern Atlantic Ocean transect - Knorr_S23_td_NADW_ad_2500m_LV_B (SPAdes) (version 2) | ecosystem: Environmental > Aquatic > Marine > Oceanic | place...
GCGTGGCCGCGTGAAAAACGAAAAGAAGAAATTTCACCTCGCCCAGTTCCTGATCCACGGACCAACCTACCACAGTCTAGCCATGTGGCGTCATCCGCGAACCGACTGGAGTGACGACAGTTGGCGCAGACCGGAACTCTACCAGCATATAGCCCAGGTCTGTGAGCGCGGCCTGTTCGACACTGTGTTCTTCGCCGACCTGAATTACATCTCAGATTCCTACACCGGATCGCTTGAACCGGCGCTGCGCTATGCCACCCAAACCCCGGAACACGACCCCATCCCGTTGCTCGCCATGATTGCCGCGGTGACCAAGCACATCGGCCTGGGAGCCACATTCTCAGTCAGCTACCAGCATCCGTACTACGCGGCACGGCTGTGGGCCACACTTGACCACCTAACCGGCGGACGGGCAGCCTGGAATGTGGTGACCTCACTCAACCAGAACCAGGCCGCAAACTACGGTCAGGCGAGCCTGGAGCCTCCTGAGTTGCGCTACGAGAAGGCCCACGAATTCATCGAGGTATGCCAGCAGCTATGGAATAGCTGGGACGAAGATGCTGTGGTGATGGACCGAAAAAACGCGGTATTCACCGATGCCTCGAAGGTCCGCCGCATCGAATACGAAGGCCGGCATTACAGCTCACGCGGACCGTTAAACGTGGTCCGCTCCCCGCAGAACGGCCCCGCGTTGATCCAGGCGGGGACATCGCCCAGGGGAATTGACCTCGCGGCTAAATATGCCGACGCCGTGTTTGCCATCAACCCACGGGTTGAAGAGGCCGCGGGCTACTACTCCAAACTCAAGGGCCGGGTGTCTGACATGGGGCGGGATCCGGACCATTGCGCCGTCCTCTTCGGCGCCCAGCCGATAATCGGCTCCAGCGAGGCTGAGGCCCTGGAGAAACAGGAAGAACACAACAGCCTGGTCCCTCTCGAAGGCGGTATGGCTATCCTATCGGGACACCTGAACTTCGACCTCTCCAAGCTCTCTCCCGGCGACGAGATGATGAGCCGGACCGAGCCGGAGCTCCAACGCTCCCGCCGGGTCTACCAGAAGGACAATGGCGAATCCATGACCGTGAAAGAGGTCGCCCGACGCCACGGCGAAAGCGTGGGCCTTCCCCAATTCGTAGGGACGCCTGCAAGCGTTGCGGACCAGCTGGAGGCGTTCTTCGACGAGGTTGGAGGCGACGGGTTCATGCTGACGCCGATCTACAACCCCGGCGCCATCGAAGAGTTTGTGGACCTCGTCGTCCCGGAGCTGCAACGCCGCGGCCGTTTCCGCACCGCCTACACCGGTACAACCCAGCGCGACCATTTCCGGCAGACTGAGTGATAGACCAGGCGATGCCGATACGGTAACATCGGCACGGAATCGCCAACAAAACGACAATTCAGGAGAACACAAACATGGGAATTTTCCGGATGTACACCGGCGACGATGGCAAGAGCGTCATGGAAGAACTTCAGGTGGACGACCCCATCTTGGAGACTCTGAAGACCTGTACCGGCTGTTCCATCCAGATCAATGAGCCCACCGAGTTCTCGGAATTCCACCCGGCTCCCCGTCGCCGTTGGATGAGCATGCTGAGCGGCCAGATCGACATCCAGATGGCCGACGGCACGATTCACAGCTTCGGCCCCAATGACCTGAGGCTATGGGAAGACGTAACCGGAGAGGGCCACAAGACCCGATTCCCGGTGCCCTCGGTCAGCATATCCATGCCCCTTCCCTAGTAGCGGAAGACAACATTTCCCGTAGCGTTATGTCTAGAACAAACAAGGGCGGCAAGCATGAGCACACCCTCTCAACCTGATGAGATCCCCGAGGAGACCCCCAACGAGGTCCCCTACGAGATAAAGGCGTGCGCCAGGTGCCGGAGCACGGAGATTGACCCCACCGAGGGATTTCATCCCTTTGGCCGATGGCGGTGCCGCAGTTGCGGCCGGGCGTTCATGATTCCTGCTCTGCAGATACGCATCCTCCCCGCGCACGAGATGCCGCCAAGGCACTGGCACTGGCAATAAAAAGACCCTCAGCTAACCGCTGGGGGTCTTTTACTACCTTCTTCAGTCCCCCTGTTGCAACTCCGCGTGGTCCCCCTTCAAGAATACCCCAATGGGCGTTTGGACCATTTGTAGGCTCACAGTCTGGTTAGTGAAGATTACCGGCTTACGCTAAATTTGACCAGTACCGATACTTCAAGATACACGTTGGCGGGTGCCCGCTTATTAGCCTGTTTCCCGTTCTACCGGACCCACCACCTAAGTTGTCTGGAGGACACGATGAATACCCCGGAATCTGACCAAATGGTTGATGGCGCATCGAAATTTAGCCTCGATTATTTCAACCTTCTGGAGGAATTACTCCACTGTGAGCCTGATGAATCTGGCAAGCGGGTAATTCCGCCAGGGGCCACAAATATCCTATCTTTCGAAAATTTGAGAAACCAACTATTACCTCTCCTGATCGATAACACTAGCCGAACCGCTATACGTGCTAGCAAGGACTACGGGCGCGACCAGAACCAAAGTCAAACTGTTGGCTTTAGGCTGATCGATGACGAGAGCTTCGAAAAATTCATCAAGATGGGATCTCTGTGCAGGAACCGTGTGGTTTTGTGGGATTTCATCGGCACCAGGGTATTAGCCAATTTAGACGGAAATCCAAGTGTCCCTGACACGGTGAAAACATTGGCAACAAATCTCATGCCGCTCAAACCTATCGTGGAGGCCGGGGGGCTTGTCATGCTGCCCCATCCAACGGATTGGTCTAAAGAAATCAGGCAGAAGGGCTCTCAGAAACTGCAAGAAATAAAACAAACTGTACGGTGGGGATACCAAGATAACACCGGAAATGTTTGGGCTGGCATCAGCTCTAACCGCCACGAATGAGGTCAATCTGTATCCGTATACCTTCGACAGCCTTGGATCGTTCAGTCCGGATGAGCCGTACCGAAACTTCCCAACGATCCCCACTACGCTCATCATCACAGAGAGGGTCACTAGGCTGTCTTCGAGTTGTTCAATGACGAAAGGTTTACATTTCTAAACAAGAACGTCGATGCCACAAGGTTTTACCAAACCCTTGCTAAGGGAAATGATCTGCCAACGAGTATTCGCCAGGTATTAACCAATCAAACTGCGCACCCCGATCCACGGGAGCGGACTGTGGAACTAGAGAAAATTCGGACTGACCTAATCGCGGCGATCGAGAAAAATAAGCGATTGTTGAACTTGAACAACCTAAATTGGGGAAGCGACGCCATCACACTGGTTAGTGGAACAACAGCATTGATCATCAAATCCATTGGCGGAGAAGTAGGGGATTATGCGATTCCGGGGTCCATAGCGTCCATCAATCTATTGATTCGCCTGATCTCACAAATCGTGGACAGAGAAGAACCCGACGTAGTCGTCCAATTTTTCAAGCAGATCAATAACGGCTGAGGTAGGCAAATTGCTTTCACCGCGGGTGACATCTTGGACGCCTGCCCTAGGCGCGCACGTCATACCGCCCCTAGATATCTTGTTTGTCGAGGTAATTGAATCTTGGCTCGCAGGCCAGGTACGGGCCCACGACCTCGCCAATTCCCGACTCGTCACGCCAACTCTGGTACTTCTGCTGATGTTCTTTCGATTCCCAGGATTCCACCAGGTAAATGGAACCGGCGTCGTCCTGGTCTTGGTATACGGAAACACCGTGGCAGCCTTCATAGGCCCGCGTGTCGGGCAGCAGAGTTTTTAGCAATGATTTGAACTCTTCGGCTTTCTCGGACTTGACGGAAAACCTTAACGTGACGATCACTGGCATCGATTACTCCTAGAATCCAGGCTAGAACTTTCCCTGGGCCTTCATCTCCTGGGGAAGCAGACTGTGATAGATGAATGTGTTGACCGGGGTTGGCACGCCTGATTCCTTGCCCAGGCGGACGATGGCGCCGGTCTGAACTTCCAGCTCGGACCGGCGTCCCTCCATCACATCCCGCTGCATCGATGACGTTCCGCCGGGCGCCGCCGATTCAAACCTGGCGATCGTTGACGCATAGGCGTCATCTGGCATGCTGATGCCTTGGCCTGCCGCCACCGCCAATACCTCCCGGACCACATCCTGGGCCATCGCCCATGACTCGGGCACGGCACGCCATTGGTCTGAAGAAACCCGGGTCAACGCTCCGATCCCGCTGCTTGCGGCCATGTACGTTAATTTCCCCCACAACGCCGCGTAGGCATTTGTTGGAATGTTGGCGCGGACGTCTGCCTTCAACAAAGCCCGCAAAAGATCCTGGGTCCGCTCACTGGTTGAATCATCTGCCTCGCCGAAAGTCACGAAGGGCTCGGCCCCGGCGTGAAGGATATGGCCCGGCCCCACGATATAACTCATTATCCCGCCCATACCGACCACCATTGCGCTTTCGCCCAGTACGGAGGCCAACTGAGCTGGGGCATCCACGCCGTTCTGCATGGGGACGACAAAGGTGTTTGGGCCGATCATGGGGTGCATGGCGTCGGCGGCGTCTAGCACTTGCCAGGCCTTGACTCCCAGTATCACCGCATCGACTGTCCCAGCCTCAGTTGGGTTGTCAGTGGCCAGGGCCGGGGTCGCGACGAAATCACCTTTGATACTATCGACTCTGAGTCCGTGCTCCCGGATGGCCTTCAGGTGTTCGCCCCGGGCGATGAGGACAACTTCCTCTCCCGCCTGGGACAATCGCCCTCCCAGATAGCCGCCTATGCCTCCAGCGCCGAATATCGCGATACGCAATCTACTCTCTCCTCCGGGGGACATTCACGCCCGTTAACGGGCCTCAAGCCTTCGGTCCGGTCCCACCAGTTCCAGCAACCGCCCCCAGACGCGGCGGCTGTTGTCCTCGCGCAGCGTGCAGACCTTGATGTTGTGGGGACCGGCTCCGTGGGCGCAGGAATGGCCAATCTTGCCCCGAACTTTATCACACCAAACGTAGGCGTGAATCAGGGGCAGCGGATTCTCCACCTGCGCGCCTCCGGACATAGTGTCCCAGCGCGGGGCATGGAGGTCGGACCACCGGACCCGGCCCAGCCCGCGGTCGTCCCAGTCGCGCCGCACGTAGACGTTGGATCGGCCCAAGGTCTGCCGCCAGGCAATTCCGACAGTCAGGCGCAGCAATGTGCCCAGCAGCCACGGTGCCAGACGCAGCGCACGCCACAATAACTTGAATATGAAACCGATAATCTTGGTGATCATGCTACCGAAAAAACGCTGCGGTGAGGTTCGCTACCGCGTCGTAAATCCGTGTGAGGTGGTGCTCCAGGGTGTCCATGGTGTCGATCTCAGCCACCGTGTACCACCCGAAGTCGATAGTCTCATCGCTGAGTCCCAGTTCGCCACCGGTAATCTCCGCTTCAAAACTGAAGGAAACGGGCTGGACCTTATTGCCGTCTAGATACTCAATGAGCATGTCCGGAGTCGTATATACACCGATCAGTCTGGTTACCTGTACCTGCAGTCCCGTCTCCTCCATCACTTCCCTGATGCAGGTCTCGGAGGCGCTCTCTCCCGGGTCCATCCCGCCTCCGGGGAGGCACCAGCGGCTGTTGTCCGACCGCTGAGTCATCAGGATCCTGTCTCTGGCCTCGTCAAAGATCAACGCAGACGCGCCAACCCGTAACGCGCCCTCTTTCCCGATCCTTTCGCCACGCCTGATGGTGCTCATTTTTCGTAATTACTCCGTCGCGCGGTCCACTTATCGTTGTAGATTGCCCCAGACGGCAGTTTTAATCAAGAACTCTGGCATTGACGGTCTCGACCCACTCCCTATAATGGCGTCAGCCAGACCAGAGTAATTCTTAAGCCACCCCCAGGCGCCCGTGCCGGGAGTGGCCATTGAGAGGAATCGATGAAATTCGGACTGTTCTACCAGATACAGGTCCCCAAACCATGGAACGAAGACAGCGAGTCCAAGCGCATCTGGGAAGCCCTAGACCAGATCGTTTACGCCGAAGAGATGGGCTACGACAGCGTTTGGTTCTCAGAGCACCACTTCAGGCCCGTCTGGTCGCACAATAGCGCGCCCGACCTGACACTGGCCGCCGTAAGCCAACGCACCTCGCGCATCCGCCTGGGCGTGGGCGTGGTACTGGCGCCGATCCACCATCCTCTGCACACCGCGGTGCGCATGGCAACGCTGGATATCCTCAGCCACGGCCGGGTGGACGTAGGGCTGGGGCGCACGGGTTATCCCTACCAGCTCACCCCCTACGGGACCAAGCTGGAAGACACCAGGGGCATGTGGGAAGAGTTCGCCCAGGTCCTGCCTCGAATCTGGACCGAAGAGGTGTTCTCCCACGAGGGTAAGTACTATCAGGTCCCGCCCCGTGAAGTCCTGCCCAAGCCCGTCCAAAAGCCCCACCCGCCACTCTGGTCGGCCTGCTCCAGTGAGAACACCACCCGCACCGCCGCCGAGCTTGGACTGGGGGCGCTGGTCGGCAGCGAGGGCGGCCCGGACAAAGTAGGCGAAGTTCTAAAGCTCTACCAACAGGCCCTGAAAGCCGCGACTCCCTCAGGAGTGTCGCCCAATAGCCAAAACGCCCTGATGACCGCCGGCTTCTGCCACGAAGACCCTAAGGTGATCGACGGCCGGGCCACGGAACTGATTGGCTGGTACATGGACCAGCAACGGGAGCGGGCCCGATTGGTCTGGCAGGGAGTTGACCCAGCCACCGTACCGCCCGATTACCAGGGCTACTACGAGCGTGACATGAAGCTGGCCGCCGGACCCCATCCCGGTGATGCCACCGCCGCAGAGACGGTGAAGAAAGGCACGTCATTCTGCGTGGGCACGCCGGAACAATGCATCGAGTTCTTCGAGCGCTACGAGGAGATGGGTGTCGAGCAGGTGTTCTTGCTCTCGGCCATCGGCCCGGCAAGTCACGAAGAGGTGATGAACACCCTCACCATGTTCGGCAAATACGTGATACCCCACTTCCGGGCCAAAGAAAAGGCGCGGGCCCAAGGTTCAAGCACCATAACGGCGGCCGCCAACGACTGATCACTAAAACAATCAACCGGAGATGTCCCATGAAAACAGGAGTTGTATTTCCCCAGACCGAGATCGGCGCCGACCCTGCCGCCGTGCGCGATTACGTACAAGCGGTGGAGGGAATGGGTTATTCCCACATGCTCGTATACGACCATGTCATAGGCGCGGACACCAGCCATCACGAAAACTGGCAGGGAAGTTACACCTCCGAGTCCATGTTCCACGAACCCTTCGTGCTGTTCGGCTATCTGGCCGGAGTCACCACCACGCTGGAGCTGGTGACTGCGGTATTGATCCTGGGCCAGCGGCAGACCGCCCTGGTGGCCAAACAGGCCGCCCAGGTAGACCTACTGACCGGCGGGCGGCTTCGCCTGGGCGTCGGTGTAGGCTGGAACCACGTTGAATACGAAGCGCTGAACCAGGAATTCAGCAACCGTGGCAGCCGCTACGCCGAGCAGATCACGCTGCTCAGGGAGTTCTGGACTAAAGATGTAGTGGGTTTCGAGGGCAAGTACCACAAAGTGGACTACGCCGGAGTGAACCCACAGCCGGTGCAGCGGCCGATCCCAATCTGGATGGGGGCCGGGGCGAGGGCGAACCCCGTGCCAACCGACCGGGTGCTCCGCCGTGTGGCACGCCTAGCCGATGGCTGGTTCCCGCAGATGCAGCCTGGGGACGACGCCAAGGTCACGGTAGAAAGGCTGATGGTGTTCGCATCGGAGGCCGGCCGGGACGGTTCGGCCATCGGAATGGAGCCCCGTATCAACCTGGCGGACGGTGACCCTGAGTTCTGGCAAGAACAGGCCCGTGTCTGGCAAGACATGGGCGCAACTCACATTTCCGTGAACACAATGAGGGCCGGGCTCAACTCGCCCCAAGAACATATTAACGCCATACAGCAGTTCAAAGAGGTGATCGGCTAGCGGCTCATCCGCCTGGCTGCAACGGTTGATTTGACGCTGCGAATAAGGGCAGGCTAACCGTGAAGGTTGTGCCAACTCCCACTTTGCTGTGGACCGCCAGACTTCCATTGTGTTTGGCGATCACCTGTTGGCAGACCGACAAACCCAGACCAGTACCCTGTATCTTGGTCGTATAGAGCGGTTCGAATATCTTTCCCAGGCCCTCGGGGCTTATCCCGGGACCCGTATCCGTGATCGCCACCTCAGCGAACGGTCCCACGGATCTCACGGCAACAGTTAATTCGCCGCCTTCCAGCATCGCTTCATTCGCGTTGGCGATCAGGTTCGTGAATACCCTGAGCAATTGAAACGGGCCTGCCTGGGCGTGAACATCGGTCCCTCCGTAGTGGCGGATGACCGAGATTCCGCCTGGTGTTTCAACCCCGTCAAGTGTGGACTCCAGAACTTCAATCAGGGTCACCGACGAGTAGACCGGAGTAGAAATCCTGGTGAAAGAGATCAGGTCTTGAATGATCTTGTCGCATTGAGTTATCCGCTCGTCCATTACCTTGAGGTATTCAACCACTTTGGGCTCTGCCGACAGCTCACTGGATTTGGCAACCTCGATTTCAAGAAATATATTCCGTTCCTGATGGCGCCCAACAGATTACGCAGGTCGTGGGCCACACCGGCGGACGACTCGCCAAGCGCTCCGAATTTCTTCGTGCGGACCAATTGAATCTGCGCTTCCATAAGTTGAACATTGGCCTGCTGCAACTTCTCGGTACGCTCGGAAACGCGATGCTCCAGGTCCCGGTTGGCCTCTTCCAACTGGCTGTTCTGCTCCGTGAGGCGGTCCGACATCAGATTGAACTCGCGGGCCAGCGTTCCCATCTCGTCGTTGGCGCTCTCTTCGATCCTGAAGGACAGGTTGCCGTTGCCTATCTCGACGGCCCCATCACGCAGACGCATGATTCTCTTGGTGATCGTCCGGGTCACCACGTAGCCAACACCCAAAACAAGCAGAGACAGAGCAGCAATCACCATGATGTGATTGGTGATCAGTTCATCTCGGAGACCTGCAACGGGCGATTTGGTCAATGACACCGCGAAAACGCTGCGGGAGCCGCTACCCAATGCCACCGGCACATATGCCGCCCACCGTCTCTCACCGTCAACCAATGCCCAGCCTACCGAAATCTGTCCCGACCGCGCAACGTCCAGATATTCAGGCTCAGGTTCGATAGGGGAATGGGTTGATTTGTCGGTGGACGGATATGAAGCAGCCGCGACCGCGTCGTCTTCACCAAAGAGCATGAGGAGGGGATCTGAGCGGCCGAAGTTCATATGCGCTAACGAGTTGAAATCGATCAACTACCCACGGCCAACGACCCGATCAGTTCCCCGTCTTGCTTCAGGGGCCGGACCGATACCAAGAACCAACCGCCGAGAATCTGCGTCAATTTGGTAATCTCAATATTGGCCGCGGCTATTGGAGCCATTCCATGCTCCGATCGCATGTCCATTGCACCTTCGGACTGGTGCTCGTGGCTGAAGCTGACACCATTTTCGTCGAAAACTTCTAGGTGTTGAAGGCCTAATGCGATGTTGAAAGAATGCAGAATGGATTTGACTCCCATCAAATTGGAGTCGCGCACCGCCGCCAACAATATTGGGTCATTTGAGATGTCATTGGCAGTTCTTTCGAGGTTTTCCTCAAATTGCTCGAAATGATTATCAACGAGAAGGATCTCGTCTTCCAGCCTTTCAGCCCCAGTTACCGCTGCTAGCTTGTTAAGACCGGTCACAGTCAGCGGCAGGGTTACCGCCAACGTAAGAACCAGTGGAATCACCACCAGTAATGTCAACCTGGTGGACAAGGAGAGATTCGGTCTGAAGGGAAGCCTGGGCCATGTGAACCCGGATCTGCCACGAGAATCGCCGTTGGGGCGGTGGCGGAGGTGTGGGAGGTTCATCAGACAGCCGTAACCCCCATCGATAGGCAATCGAAAACGATACTGTTATCAGCGGCCCTTGCAATAGCCATAGTCAATTCCGGTAAGCGATTCGCCCAAAGGAGTACCGGTACAGCTTGTTTGCTATTTCAATTTAGTAATATTTATGCCAGAGAATCCCCTCGACTTCCGTCGGTCAGGGCACGATTTTCCACGGACTCCTTCTAGTTAATTGTTGCGCCCCCTGGTGCGACGCCAAAGCTCCGCAAGTCTCAGAAGCCGACTCCGATTAGTCCATCTTTTGGCCGTGATAGCCCAGGAGGCTGACCCATTTGGGCCAATTAATGGCTGTCGGCTTCCAGGGTTGCTTACGCCGCGCGGCAAGATTATTATTTTTTTGAATCCTATTTGTTCCGGCCTAAGGGGTTTGGCATCATGTGCGGCCGATTTACCCTCACGTCTAATTTGGACGAGCTTCAGGGGCGGTTCGGGTTCCTATCCGAGTCCACCGTCTCCCACGATTCCGACCACGAGCCCCGGTATAACATCGCACCCACACAATCGGTTTTAACCGTCACGAACGACGGCCAACGGCGCGGCGAACTGATGCGCTGGGGTCTGGTGCCATTTTGGGCTAAAGACCTGAAGATCGGCGCCCGTATGATCAACGCCGTGGGGGAAACTGCCTCGACCAAGCCCGCTTTCCGGGCCGCATTCAAGAAAAGACGCTGCTTGGTGCTGGCTAATGGGTTCTACGAATGGAAGAAAGATGGCAAACGCAAGCTGCCCAGCTATATCTACCCCAAAAATGGCGAGCCCATGGCCTTCGCCGGGCTATGGGAGACTTGGAGATCTCCCGAGGGGCAGGTCCTCCAGTCCTGCACTATCATCACCACCGAAGCCAATCCATTCATCCAACAATTGCACAACCGCATGCCCGTCATCTTGTCCGACGAGACCCAGGCATTATGGCTGGACCCTTTGACTGAAGACCCGTCGATTCTGGAACCGTTGCTGATTCCGGCCGCCGTCGATCTCCTGACATCCCACCCAGTGGCGGAAACAGTCAATTCGGTGAGGAACCAAGGAGCGGAGTGCATGGCGTCCCTGCTGGTGGACTCCGATGAACAAACCGAAGGACCGCCTCCCGATGGGCGTTTGTTCTCGTAGCATGCCCCATGGCCAACGACCCCGAAGACATATCCACGAAGACTACCCCAACACATAGCCGGTACCGGATCGTTATGGCCGCCTTGGTGCTGGCGGGGCACCTGAGCGTGGGTCTGAACGTCTTTGCCGCCTCCCCTCTACTGCCCCTGGCCATCGACGACTATGACGTCAACCGGGCGACCGCCGGACTTTTGGTGGCGTTGCCCCTTCTGGTGGCGGCGGCCTTGGGGTTGCCCAGCGGGGTCCTGATCGCACGCATCGGCCTCCGGAGAGCGTTCATCATCGGCTGGACCGCTGTGGCCCTAGTTTCATTGTCTGGATGGGCCCCCAATTTCACCTCCCTGGTACTTCTCAGGTCGGCGACCGGCCTTGGATTCGCCTTCATCCTCACGGCAACCGGTCCCCTGTTGATGCAGTGGTTCCGCCCCAAGGAAGTGACGGTCATGAACGCCCTCACCACCGCTGCGTTGAGCCTGGGGATTGCCTTGTCAGTGGCCACCGCCGCGCCGCTGGCTGAGCTCATGGACTGGCAGATGGCTTTGACGATCTACGCACTTCCGGGCATCGCCGGACTTCTTGCCTGGCTTGTATTGGGCCGGGTCTCCGGAGGAACACCAATGACGGGCGCCGGCATATCTTTACGGGAAGTCTGGGCCGTGTTGCGCAACCGCACCGTGGTTATTCTGTTGGCGGCCGACGCAGGAATCTTGGTCCAATACGCCGCGTTCACCGGCTGGCTGCCTACTTTTTACAACGAAGACCGGGGAATCTCGTTGTCCCAGGCTGGTTTCATCACCGGCATGCTGCCCTTGGTGGGAGTGTTTGCGGTCTTAGCCGGCGGGGTTATCGCGCTGCGGGTGGCGTCCCCGAGGGTCCTATTTGTCGGCTCAGGCATGCTGGCGGGATTAGGTGGGTTGGGAGCGTTTCTTCTGCCAGGGCCGGCGCTGATCTATCCGGCGGTTGTCATCTTGGGCATCGGGTCGTGGCTGTACGTACCCAGGCTACTAACTCTGCCTATGGAGATGTCCGATATGACACCAGAAAGGGTGGCCGTGGTCTGGGGGTCCTTCCTGACTTTCTCGGGGTTCGCCATGTTCGTATCTCCCATCTTTGTGGGTGGTCTACGCGACCTGTCAGGCTCGTTCATCCCAGGATTGGCCATCGCCTCCGCCGCGTCATGGGCCCTGCTTGTGGCAGGGTTCTTACTGCCACGGAACGTTTCTGAGCCCTCAGCCTGAACGACCTAGGCCCTCTCCTTTAGATTGACAGCCTAAAACCTGGCGCGTAACTTTAAGGCCTTCATGCCAGGGCCTCATCATCACGCCCAAATTTTCGCACGTCAGGAGAGTGACATGGGAAGAATCCCAGCAGCGACCAGAGAGACGGTTCCCAGCGGCCAGACCGCCGAGTTTGACCAGATCGTAGCCAACGCAGGCTCGGTGCCGTTGGTCGGACCCGGATCTATCTTGTTTCACGTGCCCAAAGCCCAGCAATTGGCCACGGCGCTGAACCAATACCTGCGCAACGATTCGTCGCTATCGAACAAGGTCTTGGAACTGGCCATGCTGGTCACCGCCCGTGAGAATGACTGCATGTACGTTTGGAACGCCCATGCCGCCTCCGCCCGGGCCGCCGGAGTCCCCGACGCCGTGGTGGACGCCCTCAGAGACAAGAAAGAGCTTCCCGCCCTCGCTCCCGACGAAGCCGCCGTGATCCATTACGGCCAGGAATACTTCCGCACCCACCGCGTGAGCCGCGGCGCTTTCCAATCGGGGATCGAGCAATTCGGCACACAGGGCCTGATTGAACTCACGCTGACCATGGGCAACTACGCCCTGCTGGCCTTCGCGGTCAACTCCTTTGACTCCGAGCTGCCTGCCAACCGCACCGAACCCGTCCTACCCATTTAACCCGGCCCAGGAAGGAGTTGAGATGGCGGTCCAACCTTTCAAGATCGAGATTCCCGACGATGTCCTAGACGACCTCAAGTCCCGGCTGGAGGGCACCCGCTGGCCGGACGAACTGCCAGGCACAGATTGGGACTACGGGAGCAACTTGGACTACGTCAAAGAATTGGTGGAGTATTGGCGCACCAAGTTCGATTGGCGTGCTCAGGAGAAGCTGATCAACTCCTTCGCCCACTTCAAGACTGAGGTGGACGGGCTGGACATCCACTACATCCACGAGAAGGGCAAAGGGCCCAACCCCATCCCGCTGGTGGTCACCCACGGCTGGCCCGGCTCCTTCTTCGAGATGCACAAGATCATCCCGCTGCTAAGCGATCCGGCCAGCCACGGCGGCGACCCCGCCGACGCCTTCGATGTCGTTGCGCCGTCCATGCCTGGCTACGGGTTCTCCGGACACCCCAAGGAGCGCGGAATGGATGTGCTGGCCGTCGGGGACCTGTGGGCAAAATTGATGTCAGAGAACTTCGGCTACCAGCGATTCGGCGCCCAGGGCGGCGACTGGGGTGCCAGCGTCACCGCAAAACTGGGTCTTTCCCACGCCGAAAAAGTCATCGGAATTCATTCGACCTCGGTCGCCCGGCCGACCCCGTACATGGGGCCCGGTTCCCAGGAGCTCTCTGAAGCAGAGAAGGACTTTCTCCAGCAGCGGCGAGACTGGCAGGCAGCCGAGGGCGGCTACGCCCATATCCAGGGCACGAAGCCCCAGACCCTTTCCTACGGCCTGAACGACTCTCCCGCTGGGCTGGCCGCCTGGATCGTGGAGAAATACCGGACGTGGAGCGACTGCGGCGGCGATGTGGAGAAGAGGTTCACCAAGGACGAGCTTCTAACCACGATAACCATCTACTGGGTCACCCAGACCATCGGGTCGTCCACCAAGATCTATTACGAAACGCTCCGAAAACCCTGGGACATGGCCAAGGACGAAAAGATCGAAGTCCCCTGCGGCATCGCCGTGTTTCCCGCCGAACTCAGCATAGCGCCCAGAGAATGGGCCGAGCGCTCATACAACGTGCAGCAATGGACGGTCATGCCTGCCGGAGGACATTTCGCCGCGCTGGAGGAACCGGTCAGGCTGGTGGAGGATGTCCGGAATTTCTTCCGGCCACTGCGGTAGTCTGCCTAAATGAGGCGACCCCTAAAACTCCCATTCGCGCCGGACTGGTTGTTCACCTACACCGGAGTGATGCTGCTGACCGGCATCCTGGTCAATTGGGGCGCCGGGTTCACCAATTTCGCCCATAGTCTGACTTTGCCGTCCATGGAACTCGACCTGGGCATCTCCCACACCAAGGCCGGACTCGTGATAACGGTCATGGCCATGGTTCGGATGGGCAGCACCTTCATCGCCGGCACGCTGGCTCCCCGGTATGGCAGCCGGTTCATCATCGGTATCGGAACCGTAGGCGCGGGCGGGGCCATGATTCTGCTGGGGTTCGCTCAGACCTATCCGTTGGTCCTGTTGGCTTCAGGTCTGATGGGCCTGGGTTCAGGCACGGCGCTCACTCCGATGATGGGGCTGCTCTCCCGTTGGTTCCGGGCCGACGACCGTGGTCTAGCGGCCGGATTGGCGGCAACCGGAGGAAGTTTAGCCTTTATCTTCGCGGGCGTGGTCGTACCGTGGCTTGTAGGCCGGGACGCCGATGAAGGTTGGCGTCATGCCTGGTTCTTCTTCGGCACATTGGCCGTACTCATCGGGACAGTCTCTTTGGTGTTCTTACGGGAGCGGCCAAAACCAGGCCAGGGACCGGAGCAGAGTGCGGGTCAGTCAACGGGACGGGAACCGGCTGGGCAGACAAGTGGCGCTTGGCCCATGGCGGCGTACAAGAACCCCATGGTCTGGCTGATAGCGTTTCTTGCGTTCACATCAGGTTGGTCCCAGAACATCTTCACTTCGTTCTTCGGTGTTTATCTGTCTCAGGAGAACGGCGTCAGCCTGACCACCGCCGGCCAGTTGGTGATGTTGATCGGGGTGTTGAGCGTCACCAGCGGAGTAGCCTGGGGCCGGCTGTCGGACCGGACCAGCCGGGGCCAGGCATTTTTCTTCTCCTTCTTGCTGCAAGGCGTGGCTTACATCTTGATGGCCGTACTCCCCGGCATCGGCAGTTTCATCATCGCCGCCATCCTGCTGGGTCTCACGCTTCGGGCCACCTACACCATCTGCGCCGCCTCTTCGGGAGACTACGTGGCCGTGCAGTTCTCGGCTGCCGCCTTCGGGGTGATGTCGGTGGGCGCGGGTCTGGGCAGTGCCGTATCGCCTACGGTCGGAGGAGCAATCGCCGACAACCTAAGTATGAACTGGACCTTCGCCGTGGCGTCCATCGGGTCGGCAGTGGGCATGGCTGGTTCCCTAGTAATGATCAAAAATCCCCGGTCGCCGGAGAGGGCGCCGCAGAGCCTCCCCAACTAGGCTTCAGGCCGCCAGGACACCACGCGCGGTTCCAGGGGGACCGCACCTTTGATCGAGTAGCCACCGTCCCTCTCTTCTAGGACCTGGGGCAGCAGCTCCTCCAAGCGTTTCATCTCTGACGAATCGGGCATCACGTACAGTCGCCGCGCCAGTTGTTCCTTGGCTACTTCGAGACTGTCGAACCCTCGGTTACGATCCGTGTGGACCACTTCTACATCCGGCACGATCCCTAATTGGTCCAGCACTTCCAAAAATTCCGGGAGGCTGGGTAGGGGCAGACGCGGGACGCCGTGCACTGGCTCCCAGAGGGGATAGATCTGTGACTGGGGCGGGCCTTGGTACATCACGACCAATACCAGGCTGGCCTGTTTTTCCAGTTTCCTGACGAAGGGCTCAATGTCTTGGATGACGTAGAGGACATGGGCGCAGATGGCCACGTTCGTGTGAGCGACGTCAGCATCCAGCCAGTCCGACTCGACGACATCCACGTTCTCCACATCGAACTCGGCGGCGGTTTCCCGCAGGACGCGGCACATGCTGGGCGACGGCTCCACGGCGATGACCTTCTCAGCGTCTAGGGCCAAGGGCAAAGCCAACCGGCCGCCACCGGCGCCCACGTCCAGCACCACCTGCCCAGGCTTGATCACTTGCCGCAGGTGGTTGACGAGGGCGTCGTCACTGCGCCTGGGGTCAGCCCGGAAGTTTTGGGCCGAAGTGGTCCATGAGTCCGCGGGCCGGTCTTCCTTCCGCATATTGTCCGATTGGGCGTGCTCCACCCGGACCATCTCAGTCCAGCTCTGGGTTGCGCTCATGATTCCCCTTTCGGCAACATCTTACGTGTAGGTTTTAGTGGTGATTGTAACCGTGCCTGGCTTTCGGCTCAATCTTGTAGATGCTGCGATAGAATGTCCTTCCATGCCATTCCACGAACGCAAAATACCGTTGGTACTCACCGTCTCTGCCGCGGCATTGATTCTGGCTGTAGCGTGCGGCGGTAATGCCACGACTGCGGCAGTACCCACCGTGGAACAATCAATTGCTAGCTTTGGTCCGACAGCCACCACACCGCCGCAAGCAACACCCACGCGGGGACCCACACTCACATCTCCGCTGCAGGCAGAACCAACGCCTGACTCGCCACCTCTGGCCACCCCAACCCAAGTCCCGCCGCCTACAGCCGCCCCGCTGCGCGTGGCCCTGCAACGGGTGGCTGAGAGTCTTTCTTTCAGCCGGTTGACCAACCTCGTCCAGGTGGACGAGCGGTTATTAGTGACCGAACAGGCGGGCCGCGTGATGTCCTTTCCCATCAGTTCAGAGCCCACAGAAGCTGCGGTGTTCCTGGACATTCGAAACCAGGTGAGCACGGCCGGGAACGAAGAGGGCCTTTTGGGGCTGGCTTTCGACCCTGATTTCGAGTCCAACGGTCACTTTTACGTCTACTACTCGGCCGCCAACCCCCGCAGGTCGGTGATTTCGCGGTTCACCGCCGGCACCGCCGGGTCGGAGGAAAGAATGGCTGTCCCAGGGAGTGAGTTGATCGTGTTGGAGGTTCCGGAGCCCTTCAGCAACCACAACGGCGGGCAGTTGGCCTTTGGGCCGGACGGCATGCTGTACATCTCCCTGGGCGACGGCGGCTCGGGCGGCGACCCCCAGGGCAACGGCCAGAACACCTCCACCCTTCTGGGGTCTATCTTGCGCATCGATGTTTCCGAGATCGGGCCAAGCCAGGGCTACCGGATCCCGCCCGACAACCCCTTTGCCCGCGCCACCAAAGCCAGAGGGGAGATTTGGGCCTATGGGCTGAGGAATCCTTGGCGTTTCACTTTCGACCGGGAGCACGGCGACCTCTGGACCGGAGACGTGGGTCAGAACAGTTTCGAAGAGGTGGACCTGATCCAGAGGGGCGGCAACTACGGCTGGAATACCCTGGAAGGCAACCATTGCTTTTCGCCTCGCTCTGGGTGCGACCCCACAGGCACGCTGCCACCGGTGATTGAGTACTCCGCCAACAAAGGCTGTTCGGTGATCGGCGGGTACGTGTACCGTGGAACCGACGTCCCATCGCTGACCGGGACCTATCTCTACGGGGACTACTGCTCCGGCGAGATACGCGGCTTCCGGTTCGAAGGGGGCGAGGCCGACGACGACGCCTTGCTGATCGATTCTGGGCTCGATATCACTTCGTTTAGCGAAGACCAGGACGGCGAGATCTATGTCCTCACCCAGCGTGGCCGCATCTACCGTGTGACGGCAGCAAGTCCTTAGGTGTAACCGGTCTCCCTGTTGACGTGCCTGAGATGCCGCTCTATAGTCCGTGGCGACCAACGCACGCCCGTGCGCGGAGGTCAACCAAGAAAAGGCTGGGGCAAGCATGGCTTACTTCCCATTGACCAAGAATCAGCAAGACTGGCAGGAGCGAGCCAGGGAGATCGCCGCCAATGAACTGGCCCCTCGGGCGGAGGAGACGGACCGGCTGGGCCGATTCCCCACTGAGTCCCTGGATGCCCTAAGAAAAGAGGGGCTTTGGGGACTCAGGGTGCCCAAAAAGCACGGCGGACTCGGCGAAGACATGGTCACCACATGCCTGATCGTGGAAGAGCTCTCCAAGAAATGCCCCTCCACAGCCATGTGCTACAAGATGCATATCGAGGGCGCTGAGTTAGTTTCCCGCATTTCCACCGAAGACCAGGTGAATCGGTTCGTCGAACCATTGGCCAAGGGCGAAGTGTTCATTGCCGCGCCAGGTGGTGAGTCAAATGGCCCGGGAGACGACTGGACGCCCGTCCGGACCGTTTCCGCCGTCACCAAGGTCCCCGGAGGCTATCAGCTAGACGGTATCCGCAAGGCTTTCGTTACGTCTGCCGGACACGTTACCCACTTCGAGTTCCAATGCCGCATCGGCGAGGAAACGCCTCAAAGCAGCGGTAGTAGGCTATTTATCGAGGCAGATAAGATCGATTGGGAGATCGTGGCTCCCTGGGATGGCTTGGGCATGCGAGGGAACTGTAGTTCGCCGATAATTTTCTCGGGATTCGTCCCCGAGGAGAACCGATTGGGACCGGAGCACACTGTCCTTGACATCTCCAACCCATACGTTCGGCCTGTAATTGGCTTGACCTACGCCGCCGCCTATCTCGGTATAGCCTCGGGCGCCTTCGAGATTGCCATGGTAGAGATGCCCCGGATATATCGCAGCGGCGCACGACGGATCGACAACGCCATGAACCAGCGGCGCATGTCCGAGATGGGCGCCCAGATCGAGGCGGCGCGGGCCCTGATGCTGGCGGCAGCTTCTTCGTACGATAAGGACCGTAGCACGTCGTTCCTCCCCTATCTTCAGGCGAAAGTGACCTGCTCTGAGGCGGCGGTCCGAGTCACACAGGACTTGATGACCGCTTTCGGCGGTACTGCATTTGCCGGCAGGCTGCCTTTCGAGCGGTATTTCCGGGACGCCCGCGCCGGACTGGTGATGGGCATGGCCAACGATGTTGCCTACCAGAACATGATTCCGCTCATGTTTCCGGAGATCTGAGCGTAGGCACAAGGGTAATCACAGAAATAACAGGGTGAAAACATGGCAGAGAAGCTAGTTGGAACCGCGGTAACCGGCGGCACGATCACGGAGATTCAGGCCAAGATACAACGGGCCGAGGAGTTGGGAATCCACGCAGCCTGGATGACCACCGGCGGCGCAAGCCTGGACAGCTTGACCTGTTTCGCGGCCTCAGCCGCAGGCACGAGTTCCATCAAGCTGGGCACGTCCATCGTTCCCACCTACCCGCGCCACCCACTGGTTGCCGTGCAGCAAGCCCAGGTAGTGGCCCAACTCGCGCCGGGGCGTCTCCGCCTGGGCGTGGGGCCAAGCCACCGGCCGTTGATGGAGTCCATGGGCATCAACTTCCACGCCCCGCTGGCCCACCTCCGGGAATATCTCCAGATTCTCAAAGCCCTACTCCAGACCGGATCGGTCGACTTCGACGGTGAACATTACTCGGCCCACGCTTCCATCGCTGGGCCGCTGGATGTCCAGGTGATGGGTTCGGCGCTCCAGAAAGGGTCGTTTGAGCTTTGCGGGGCCGAGGCTGACGGCGCCATAAGCTGGGTCTGCCCGGCTACCTACCTGCGGGATGTGGCCCTGCCCGCCATGAAGAAGGGGGCCGACCAAGCCGGTCGGCTAGTCCCGCCCCTCATCGCCCACGTGCCGATTTGCGTCCACGACAACCTGGAAGAGGTGCGGGCCGCCATGCGGGCCCAGTTCGGACATCCCGGCCTGCCGTTTTACCAGAACATGCTGATCGCCGCCGGTTACCCCGAGGCACGAGAAGGCAAATGGAGCGACGCCATGATCGAAGGCGTGGCGATACTCGGGGACGAGGAGACTGCAGCACAGAAGATCCAGGAACTATTGGCCATGGGCGCCACCGAAGTGCTGGCCTCTCCCATCACCGCCGGCTCCGACCCGGCTGCCTCCTTGGAGCGGACGACCAAGCTGCTGGCCCAAGCTGCCCTGGCAGCTAGGTAAGTGAAAGAATGAAATACGACGTTGTCATCGTGGGCGGGGGCTCGGCCGGTTGCACGCTGGCCACGCGCCTGAGCGAAGACCCCAACCGCTCGGTGCTGCTTCTGGAGGCCGGCCCCGATTACATCGACTTGGAGCACTTGCCCGACGAGCTGAAGTACGGCTACCGGCAGGAGGCCGCGGACATCGACTCGCCGTTCAACTGGGCTTACCGGGGCCAGGGCACCACGGAACAGACAGTTCCCATGCAGGTGGCCCGGGGCAAGGTTATCGGCGGGTCAGGCTCGGTCAACGGCCAGGTGTTCCTCCGTGGCGTGCCTGATGACTACGACGACTGGGCCGCCGAAGGCAACGATGAATGGAGCTTCGTCAATCTGCTGCCCTTCTTCCGGAAACTTGAGACTGACATGAACGTGAGGGACGACTTCCACGGGACCGACGGGCCGATTCCGGTCTGGCGGCTACCGAGGGAAGAATTTCTGCCGGTGAACGAGGCTTTCCACCAAGCGACCGTTGCTGCCGGGTTCCCGGAAGACCCGGACATGAACAACCCCGACTCTACGGGAACGGGCGCGGTGCCCATGAATAACCCCGGCGGCATCCGGATGAGTGCCTCGCTGGCTTACTTGAACCCCAACCGCCACCGGTTGAACCTGACCGTCAAGGCCAACGTGCTGGCCCACCGGGTTTTATTCGATGGCGACCGTGCTGCGGGTGTGGAGGTGGAGAGCGGCGGCGAGAAGTTCACCGTGGAAGGCAAGGAGATCATTCTCTGCGCCGGTGGGATAGGGACTCCCCAGTTGTTGCTGTTGTCAGGAGTGGGACCCGCCGGACACTTGAGCGATATGGGCATTCCGGTGGTGAAAGACGTGCCCGGAGTCGGCCAGAACCTCCGCGACCACCCGCTGGTCACCATCGAGCTTGAGCCCAAAGACGGGGTTAGGTTGGCAACAACCGAGCCTCGAATACAGAGTGGGTTGCGCTACACCGCGCAGGGGTCAGACTCGAGAAACGACATGCAGCTCTTTCCCTCGTCGTTCACCGGACTGCGTGCTGGCGACCCCCTCCAAGGCCGGAGCCCCGACCGTCCCCAAGGCTTGAGGATCACCTGCATTCTGAAACTGGCCGACAGCGCGGGGGAGTTGGCGTTAAACTCCGCCGATCCAAGTGCACCGCCGCGCCTGGAGTACCGGTACTTCGAGACTGAGTGGGACCGGCAGCGCATGCGGGAAGCCATTCATCTGTCCCTGAGATTCCTGGAACACCCCGCTTTTACCCCCTTGGTGGAGCGTCGGCTATCGCCCACCGACGCGGATGTGGCGACTAATGATGCATTGGACGCCTGGCTCCGGCAGAACGTGGCCACGACCCAGCACACATCCGGCACCTGCAAGATGGGGCCGGAGTCGGACCCTATGGCGGTGGTCGACCAGTATTGCCGGGTGCGTGGGCTGGAAAATCTGCGGGTGGTTGACCTATCCATCTGCCCCAACGTGGTCCGGGCCAACACCAACGCCACAGCCATCGTCATAGCAGAAAGGGCCGCCGGCTGGATCAGCTAGCGGCCCAATTTGGGGTTTCCGGGATATTTCCCCCGCCTATGCGGAAGTAGCAGGCGCCGGTGCTATCTTCCCGAACACCTTGGGCGCAGTGTCATCTTTGAACGATAGCCAGGACGCTTGGTCTTCCCAGCCTCGGTCGGTGTCCAGGTCTACGCCCAGACCGCCGGCGACGCGGCACATGTAGTTGAACAGCGCCACCACGTGCACGATGTCGATGACGTCGGCGTCGTCCCAGCCGACGCTCAGGAGCTCGTCCACCCAGTCTGGGGCCACGCCAGAGGGGGTGGTCGTCAGGAATTCGGCGAATTCCAGCATGGCGGTCTGCTTGGCCGGCAGACCGGCGTCGCGGAAATTCTCTCCCAGTTGCTCGGCCAGTTGCGATTCGGGGTCCTCACCACGGAGGGCCTGTGCGTGGCTGAGAGTTCAATACTGGCACTTGTTGGTCGCCGAGACCACGGCGGCCACCATCTCGCGCTCGCCCCGGGACTCGCCCGACTCGCCGAACATCACCGACCCAACGTGGGCCATCAGGGTTTTCATGATGTTGGGCTTGAGGCGGCTTACAGCCTGGTCGTTGGGGATGCGTCCCCGGGTTTTGATCATCATGTCTTAAGCTTCGGTCAGCTCGCCTTGGGACTCCTCGTAGGGAATCGTCCTCACGTAGGGCATCTCTTACCTCCAGTCTCTTTGCTGGTCATCATGGTTTGATGACATTCGGCTGGATAGGGTTTCATTTGCGGGGAGGTTAGCACCGGCCATGCCAGGCACCAAGGGTGGGGATTGCGGCGGTTGCCGTCTGCCGGTAAGCCTGGGTATACTGGCGTCGATTTTACCGCCTGGGCGCGGATTTGAGGAGTAAGCATGGGGATTCTAACCGACGACATGAAGCGGGTGGTCCGGCAGCAGCGCATGGGTTTCATGGCCACCGTGTGCCCCGAGGGCTCGCCCAACCTATCGCCCAAGGGCACCGCCACGGTCTGGGACGACGACCGCCTGGTCTTCGCCGACCTTGGCTCTCCTGTGACCATCGCCAATCTGGGCCAGAACCCCGCCTGCGAGATAAACGTCCTTGACGCTTTTCTCCGCAAGGGCTACCGGTTCAAGGGGACCGCAGAGGTGCTGGACAGCGGGAAGCTCTTCGACGAGATAAACGAGGCCTACGCCACCGGCAGCCACGGCATCCGCCGCTCTGGACTGCCCGCCTCCCGCTACGTGCTGATGACCGTCACCAAGGCCGCTCCCCTGGTGTCGCCCGGATACACGCCAGGCAAGACCGAGGAATCGATGCGGGAGGAGTGGACGGGATATTGGGCCGACATCCAAAAAGCGAATTCTTGACGAGCAGGCTCGCAGGCTTTAGAGACAATCCGATTGAGCCTCAGCGAATCTAAAATCTCGAATTAAGCCAAACCTTAGGGGTGATTCCATGTCTTGGATCAAAGAAGAAAAGGTAGATCTACCGCCGGTGATTGCTTCCATGTCGATCAATAGGCCGGCAATGGATGCAGTGCAGAACTTGGCCGCCGCCGTAACTTTCGGTGGCTCCACGCTGAGCAGGGTTCAGGAAGAGGCGATCTCCACCGTCGTGGCCGCCGCCAATAGCTGCCGCTATTGAACTTTGGCTCACGGAGGGTTCCTCCGTCAGCATTCCGATGACCCTGAACTTGCTAGCCATATGATGCACGACTACACGCAAGCTGACCTGGACGACCAGACTAGGGGCATGTTGGATTTCGCTCTTAAACTTACCAAGGACCCGGCGAAAAACACCAAAGCCGACCTTCAGAAACTGCGTGATCTAGGGTTGGACGAACAACAAGTTCTGTCCACGGTCTTGATCACGTGTCTGTTCAACTTCATGACCCGGCTGGCCGACGGGCTGGGCGTGGAGCTCCAAGAAAACCGCTTCGAAGCCGCAAAGCGCTGGATGTCGGCAGACGTTCAGGCTATGGGGTGGTTGATGGAACACAAAGACGAGTAGGTTTGGCGAGGGGCTATGCTCTCGTAGGCTCCGGCGCGCCGCGGATCATTTGATATACTTACCCGGCAGGCGCCCCTGCCTGCGTTTTGAAAGCGAGCGGGTGTAACTCAGAGGTAGAGTGCTTGCTTCCCAAGCAAAATCTACCACGCCTAGCAGCCTTAATCTATCGATCGTCCCATTCCACTCTGGGCAGTGACTGTCCATCGGGGTTCATGCAGGAGTGGGGCAACTTATGGGGCAACTTTTCAGCCTCCACAGTCGTGGGGGCTTTTTCTATTTCAAGGAGGTTCACTATGCCAGACGACAAGACAACCAATCAGCCCGATGATTCCGATATCCAAGGGCCGAAGGCACCAACCAACCCTGTGAAGTTTGCTAGGTGGCTACAACGTCCAAGGGTTACTCCCAAAAAGCCCAAAGTTCAGCCAGATGATTCAGCATTAAGGCTTGAACCGATTAAGAAGCCAGGCGTTAACCGTTCCATTGGGACTGATAAGCCCAAACACCCCAAACAGAAGAATCCCAATAACACACAGCTACCAACATACTTAAGGCCAAACAAGGGCCGTAAAACGGCTCCTGCGCCCCGTACAACCAGCCTAGTGAAGTTCATGATGTGGCTGCATGACACTGGTACTCACATGCAACTGAACAAGATGAGTCCAGCAACATTGGCAGCATTTGGTTTGGGCTGGTACATCAGTGACACTCTCACCAGGGATGAGAAACAATCCTGGCAGAAGAACTTGGATGATGAATTCAATCGTTCTGTTGAACGTGAGGAAGCATCTAACCGTATGTCACGTAGTGGCAAGAAGATTAAAAAGTCTGCCTATGATGAATTGCAGGAGCACTACAGGGAGAGGATGAAATAACACCCCCTGTTGTGCAAATTCAGCGTGGGACTCCTAGTCGTAAACCGAGCCCCTTCCTCCGGTGCTACAAGTTCTGGGGGAAGGACCATAATGTTGACACATCTTCTTGCCTTGTGTACTGTACCGCTGGAAACTGTACGATGGAGATGAATCCGTCGTCCAGATTGTTAATCCCAGCGAGATATTCGAAATATTATTAGGAAGGATATGCGCGTCATGAGAAAAATGTTTATCGTGCCCCTCGTGCTTTTGCTGGCGTCGCTCACCATTCTCGTTGCCTGCGGAGGTACAGAGACCGTGGTGGAGGAGAGGGTAGTAGAGGTAGAGAAAAAGGTCGAGCCCATCACCTTGAAGATTCAGGCCGCCTGGCCCACAACGAACATGATCTACGATAACCTCGTGGATTTCTCCGAGCGGGTGGAGAAGATGTCGGGCGGTCGCCTGATAATCGAGCACCTTCCCAGCGGGGCCATAGTGCCGGCCTTCGAGATCCAGGATGCGACGAGTGAGGGCGTCATAGACGGGGGCCACACCGCCATGGGTTACATCCTCGGTAAAAGCCGGGCGGCCATCCCCCTGTCCCACGGCCCCGTCTACGGGATGGACATGGTCGATATGTGGGGCTGGTATTACAACGGTGGAGGCATAGAACTTCTTCAGGAATGGTATCAGGAGGAGCTGGGCCTGAACATCGTTTCATTCCCCATCGCCCCCGCAGGCCCTCAGGCCTTGGGCTGGTTCGCCAAAGAGATTAACAGTCTGGAAGACATCGTGGGACTGAAATATAGGATCTACGGGATAGGGAATGAGGTCTACGGTAAGATAGGGGTGAGCGTGATACAACTCCCTGGCGCCGAGATCCTGCCGGCGTTGGAGCGGGGTGTTCTCGATGCCGCCGAGTGGGTCGGCGGTCGTATGGACTTGCAGTTGGGCTTCCAGGACATTCTGAAGCTTCACTATACCCCG